>Ga0172381_10005844_pt1 | contig 12403 bp, 12 predicted proteins | sample Leawel6488metaG_FD_119754 | JGI IMG/M metagenome (GOLD analysis project Ga0172381, IMG submission 119754) | Leachate microbial communities from a municipal landfill in Southern Ontario, Canada - Leachate well 64-88 metaG | ecosystem: Engineered > Solid waste > Landfill > Unclassified | place...
ATTGATTTATACAACTTGTTTTAAATCCTTTCTGGGTATAAATATATCTAAGAACAGAATTAAGGAAAAAGATATTTATGCTAGTTGGAATTGTAGGAAAACCTAACGTTGGAAAAACAACTTTTTTTAAAGCTTTAACAATGATGGATGCTCAAGCAGCAAATTATCCATTCACAACAATTGAACCAAACAAAGGAGTAGGTTTTGTTAGAAACAATTGTATAGATACTTTCTTTAATACTCAATGTAATCCAAGAACTGGTTTTTGTAAGAATCACATTAGATATTTATCAGTAGATGTTATTGATGTTGCTGGGCTTGTTCCTGGAGCTAGTGAAGGAAGAGGACTTGGTAACAAATTCTTAACTGATTTAAACCAAGCTGATGCTCTTATTCAAGTTATTGATATTTCTGGTGGAACAGATGAAGAAGGAAGAAGCGTTAAAGTTGGTTCTTATAATCCCTCTCTTGAAATTAAATTTCTATTAACTGAAGTTGAACAATGGTTGTATGGTATTTTTAAGAAGAACTTTGAAAAGCTTGGGCGCGAACAAAAAATGAAGAAATCAAAAACAATAACAACTCTTATGTCATTTATGAATGCAACTTTAGGAACAAAAGAAAAGGATTTAGAAGAAATATTAGTTAAACTTAAGCTTAAAGAAAAAGAAATAATTGATTGGTCAGAAGATGAGCTAATGACCTTTACTAGAACAATAAGAGAAAGATCAAAACCAATTGTTATTGCAGCAAACAAGATTGATGTTCCTGGAGCAAAAGAGATTTATGAAAGAGTAAAAAGCGAATTCCCAGACATAACAATTATTCCATGTTCTGCTGAATCAGAGTTTGCTTTAAAAGCAGCAGATAAAGCACATGTAATTGATTATCTTCCAGGAGATAAATCCTTTAAAATTTTAAAAGAAGATCTTTCAGATAAGCAAAAGAGTGCTCTTGATTTTATAAACAAAAACATCTTAGAGGTTTATGGAGAAAGTGGAGTTCAGATTGTTATTGATAAGGTTGTTTTTGATGTTCTAAAATACATTGCAATATATCCTGGAGGAACAAAAGGGCTTGGAGACAAGGAAGGAAATATTCTTCCAGATTGTTTCTTAATGCCACCAGGAACAAAAGCAATTGATTTTGCGTACAAGCTTCATTCTGATTTTGGGAATAATTTCATAAAAGCAATAGATGTTAAAACAAGAATGCTTCTTGGAAGAGATCATCCATTAAAGAACAATGATTGTATTGAGATAGTCGCTGGAAAATAATTATTTTTTATAAATTTCATCATGATGCGCAAGATCCCAAAATAAAATAAATTGCTCTTGCTTATAATAAGCAAATGTTAGAACATAACTTTTTCCAATGTGCACTCTCATTCTATCTGATAATCTATTACTTAAATTTTTATAATGCTCAATTGTCTCTGGGGTTTGAGATACGATTTCATTAATTTTTTTATAGAGCATATCGATTAGTAAGCAATCTCTTTTTGATAATTTCTTTATTTTAGTTTTAAGATTATTTGATAAATCATATCTAAATACCAAGATATCACTTTTTGAATATTTTATCTAATTCCTTTTTAGTCATTGCCTTTCTAAACTTAGGATTTTCTTTTAAGTATCTAGCAATTCCTTTTTCCATTTCATAAATGTATTCTTCTTTAACATCTGGATAGATTTCCTGTTTGCCATAAGTTTTTATAAAATGGTTTATTGCTTCACTTTTATCTTTAAGTCCATTCTTTGCTTTGAATATATTTAATATTTTATTTGTTTCATCATCTAAACAAATCCTCGCATTTATCATAAAATCACCTTTTGTGATTATTTATCACATTAATACACATATAGTATTTGGAAGAATTTAAAAATATAACTATTATAGTTTTTTTCTCTTAAGCATAAGGGAGTTTGTAACTACACTTACACTACTAAGCGCCATTGCTCCTCCAGCTATCATTGGGGAAAGAAGCCAACCAGTTGAAAGGAATAGAACTCCTGCTGCAATTGGTATTCCAATCACGTTATAGAAAAGAGCCCAAAACATATTCTGCTTTATCTTTCTCATTGTCATCTTTGATAATCTTATTGCTTTTGGAACATCTTGCAAATCACTTCTCATTAGAACTATATTTCCTGTTTCCATTGCAACATCTGTTCCAGAACCCATTGCAATTCCAATATCTGCTTGAGCAAGAGCAGGGGAATCATTTATTCCATCTCCAGCCATTCCAACTTTGTATTTACCATTTTCTTGAAGTTTCTTAACATAACTTGCTTTATCTTCTGGGAGAACTTCTGAAAACACATTATCTATTCCAACCTGTTTTGCAATTGCATTTGCTGTTCTCTTGTTATCTCCTGTTATCATATAAGTAATTATTCCTAATTTCTTAAGCTCATTTATTGCTTTTGGAGAGGAGTCTTTAATAATATCCGCAACTCCAATTATTCCAATAGCTTTTTTTTCATCACTTAATATCATAACTGTTTGTCCTTTAGTTTCAAGTTCTTCTATTTTACTTGAAAATATTCTGTATGGAATGTTTTTTTGAATCATAAGCTTTGGATTTCCAAAATAATATGTTTTTTTATTTAATTTAGAGGTTATTCCATATCCTGGAATTGCTTTGAAATTTGTTGTATTCTTAAAATTAATTTTTTTCTCTTTTGAATAATTAACAATTGCTTCAGCAAGAGGATGCTCAGAGTTTTTTTCGATGCTTCCAGCAATTTCTAGAAATTGGTTTCTTGTTATTCCTTTACTTGTGATAATTTCAGTTACAACTGGTTTACCTATAGTTAATGTTCCAGTTTTATCAAAAATCACATACTTGAGTTTATGTGCACTCTCTAAGGCATCTCCTCCTTTGATTAAGATACCATTTTCTGCACCTTTTCCTGTTCCAACCATGATTGCTGTGGGGGTAGCAAGCCCTAATGCGCATGGGCAAGCAATAACTAGAACTCCTACTGCAATAAGTATAGAGAAAGATAAAGTTTCACTAATTAATAGATACCAAATAAGCCCAGAAATAATAGAGATTCCAATTACAATAGGAACAAAATATGATGAAACATTGTCTGCAAACCTTTGAATTGGTGCTTTCTTTCCTTGAGCATCTTCAACAAGCTTAATTATGTGTGCTAATGTTGTGTCACGCCCAACCTTTGTGGCCTTGATTTTCAATATTCCATGTTTATTGATTGTTGCTCCAATTACATTATCCCCTTTTCTTTTTTCAAGAGGAATGCTTTCGCCTGTTATCATGCTTTCATCAATAGAAGAATCTCCATGGATAATTATTCCATCAACAGGAATTTTTTCTCCTGGTTTAACTATAAATACATCTCCTACTTTTAGATCTTCAACTGAAACAATTACTTCTTTTCCATTTTTAATTACAATAGCTGTTTTTGGAGAAAGATTAATTAGCTTCTTTATTGCATCACTTGTTCTTCCTTTTGCAATAGCTTCAAGAAGTTTGCCAAGCAACACAAGAGTGATTAATATTATTGATATTTCAAAATATTGTGGAGAACCAGGACTAAACAGAACATTGTACACACTCAATAGATAAGCAGAGAGAGTTCCAATAGATACAAGAGTATCCATGTTTGCAGTTTTATTTCTTAATGCTCCAAATGCACCTTTATAGAAGTTCCATCCACCAATAAATTGAACAGGAGTTGCAAGAACAAACATTATATAAGCCATGTATGGGACTTCTATTCCAATCCATCCTAGAATCATCATTATTAATGTTGGGATTGCAAACATCAAAGAGAAGATAAATAAATTCTTTAGTTTTTTGAAATCTTTCTTTTTCGTTTCAGCAAGCTTAGTTGGATCTTGATCATCAGAAATTAATTCAGCACCATATCCTCTTCCTTCTATTGTTTTTATAATCTCATTTGTATTAGTTATTCCGTCATCAAAAACAACTGTTGCTTTTTCTGTTGTGAGATTTACATTTGAAGAAATTATTCCTTCTTTTTTCTTAAGCCCATTTTCAATTAATGTTGAACAAGATGCACAATGCATTCCTTTGATTGAAAGATTAATTTCTTTTTTCGTCATAAATCCACCACGTACTTTATTTAATTTATTCTTCTTTATCTACTTCCACATCCACAACCACCAGTTGATTTTGGAGTTGATTGCTTTGCGGTTTGAACTGCTGCTTCTGTAATTGGATTTGATGTTCCATCAGAGGTTACTGAAAAATAACCTCTTCCCATGTTCATTGAGCATGCAATTAAGAATGTTCCATCTTTGTCTGGAGTAAACTCAATTACATTATCTGTTGGAGTTATGTATTTTCTAACTTTAAAATTCCCAATAACTACATCTCTCATACATCCAACTACTGTTGTTGTATCAACTGTAATCTTCACTGGGACTCCTTTTTTTAAGGTGTTTGGGGTCAATACATATTCATAATTCTTGAAGCTTAAAGTTGCGGTTTGGATTTCTTGATTTGTTGGATTTGATAATAGATTGTTATTTGCTAATGTATTATTTGTATTAGTTATTGTTTTTGATGGAGTTGAAAACGCATAAGCTGATATTACTCCAAATGCAATTATTATTGCAATTACTACAATTCCTAAAACTAATGTTTTTTTCTTTTCCATGATTTATTCCTCCTTATTTAATAGATTAAAAATGCTGATCTTGGTAAAAATAAAATTATTGCACTTAAAATAAATGTTGAAATTATTGTAACAAATATTGTTGTAGTTACATCAATTGGCACTTCTTCATAAGCCTCTTGATTATCTTTTACTGCTTCTTCATAGAACATGTATGACATACCTATGAGTATTGCAACATTGATTATCATGTATATTGGCATAAAGACTTTTAGATGATCAGAAAACATCATCACAGTAATCATTGGGCCCATTGTTCCACCCATGATTCCAGACATCATCCCTTGAAGAGCACCCATTGTTGTTTTTGAATGAAGTCCACCCCAAAATCCAATTCCAACTCCAATTATTGTTCCCGTCATTGCTCCAATAAAAAAACCATTTGTTGCTCCAACAACTGCACCTATCATCATTCCAGCTTGCATTCCTAAGGTCATTCCTATCATCATTCCAGTCATACAATTAATTTTTGTTTTGTATGCTAGAAAATGCCATATACTTCCTGTTAAGAAAGCAACACTTATGTTTAGATATAGAAACCATAATGCATATTTAATCATTAATCCTGAGCTTTTCAAGAACAAGAAATGAATTCCAATCTCTATTATTGATGCGGTTATAAATGTTAATAAAGTAATTAAGATTGCTCTCTTCTCAATTTCAAACTTATTTTCTTCACTCAAATTATTTCACCTTGTAACCTTTCTCTCTTATTGTTTCTTTGATTTTAAGTTCGCTTATTTTGTTTTCATCAAATGAAATCTTGATCTTCCCGTCAGCTGCTGAAGCATTAACTTCTGATACTCCATTTTTTTCAAGAAGCCCTTCCTTAATTAAATATTCACAGCTTTTACAGTGCATTCCTTTAACTTCAAATTCTTTATTCATTTTAATCACTCCTTATTTTTATTTAGGAATTATTAATTAATTCATACTTATACTTACCTGAAACCACTTATATACGTACTATTGAAACTAGTTTCATGAATAAACAAGTATAAACAAATAGAAAAACAGAAGAAAAAGGGAAATAAGAAAAGAATTAGTTCTTTAAAATTATTATGTTTGTCATTCCTCTTCTTTTTCTTTCAATTAATTCTTTGAATTCAAGCTTATCAAGAATTCTACTTACTTTAACTTTTGTAAATCCAGTTTTTAAAAGTAGATCTGATTGATAAATCGAACCATTGTTTGAAATTATTAGTTCGAAAACTTGTTTTTCATCAATTGCAAGCTCAGAAAGAACCTTGTTATAATCCTTCTTTTGCTTTTGATCAGGTGTTTTTTCTTTTATTCTTTTAATTTCTACTTTTGTTATGATTTTCTCTTCCTTACCAAAGAATATCAAATAAAGTCCAATTAAAATTACAAGAATCATAATACCTATACTTATGTTTGTTTCGAAATTGATTGTGTCCCACATTGTACAACTAGAACCATGAGAACAGGATTCATTAACTATCTTTGTCATTGCAGTATTGAATAAAAAGATTATCCCACCAATTAATAATGCAATAATTATTACTAAGATTCCAACTACTTTATTTTTCATACAAATCTATTTTCTCCTTATTTCCTATTCAACAAGTATTCCTGTTCTTCCAGGACTTGCTAATTTTGCTTTTTGATGATTTGATTCTTCTCCTTTTTTAATTGAAACATCACAATCAAATGTTTTTTCAAGGAATCCTTCTATGTCTTTGTAAAATGTAAATTCCTCTCTTTGGTTTGTTATTTCATCAGTAATTGGGTTTTTCATAAGACGAGTTATTGTTTTGGAAACTTCTTCCTTATGATCCTCATAACGAGAAACAAAGGTAGGTATCAATTGTCCAACATTCTTTGTAACTTTTAATTGATCAATAACTTCTTTGTAAAACTTATATTTCCATTCTTCTGAAATAAACAATGTTATCTTATTTGGTTTCTCAAGGCTTGCCATCTTAAGTACAATTCTTATTTCCCCAATAAGATCATCAATCTTCTTTTCTGATTGAACTAAATTGAAATCAATCTTTATCTCATCAACCTCAGGGAAACGAGAAGTTATCACTAAATCATCATACCCAAGCAAACTATTTAGTTCTTCTGCCATATGAGGAGTAAACATACCCATGGTTTTTATCCATCTATGCAATATTTTTTTGAAAACACTCTTATTGTTTCCTCCTCTTCTTTGATACCAGATAAGATCATTATAAAAATTAAAATAAACTTCATCAGTTGCAACCTTAAACTCAATCTTTTCCATAGCTTGGATTATTGTATTCAATCTTATGTTGAATATTGATTCAAGCCACAAATCAAGCTTATCTTCCTTCTTATCCATTAAATCATTACTTTCTATAATGTGCTCGATAAATGAAAATATTTTTTCAAGTCTTGTTTTATAAATCAAAAGATCTTCTTCTTCAAATGAAATGTTTGAGAATGGAGAAGCAACGTTAGCATAGAATAATCTAATTGCATCAATTGAATATTTTTCTGCTTCGCGTCCAATTGATCCAACTCCACCTTTAGACTTGGATATCTTCCCTGTTTTGGAAACAACCCACCAATTTACAAATATTCCTTGTGGATAATATTTTTCAGGCAAGATAGCTACATGATTCATTAAGAATGTTGGGAAATGAACTGTTTGATGTTCTTGTCCTCCAAGATTAATATCAAGTGGATACCAATAATCAACATCCTTTCTTATTTTTGTTAGCAAATCTGTTGATACTCCTGTTTTCTTTGAAACTTCATTTACCTCTCCTTTCTCAAGGAAAACAAAATCAAAGAATTCCTCTGTTAATTGTTCAGTTTTAAGTTCTCTATTATTTACATATAAAGAAACAAGATAATAGATAGGATACAATGTACTATCTGAAATTGGTTCAATGGTGTATGATTTATCAAATGGAAGTTTAGTTCCAAGCCACCTTCCTTGTCTTGCACAAGCTCTATCATCAAACCAATTTAGAATATTTTCAAGATTAATTTTAAATTGATCAGGAAGAATATTCATTTCTTTTGTGTGCTCAATTGTTTTCTTAGTTAGTTTTTCATCAGAATATTTAATGAACCATTGATCATCAATTTTCTTAATAACAACAAGTTCACCACATCTACAACGAACTTCTTCTGACAAATCATAAAATAAATATGCTTGGTTATTTTTTATAAGATCTTCTTTAATCTCATCTTTAGCAACTTCAACTTTTTGGTTTGCAAACTCTCCACAATTATCTTTAAGTATTCCTGTGTGATATCCTACTTTGTAAATTTCTTTCTTTGCTTCTTCAAGCTTTTCTTCATCAGCTTGTGATTTGATACCTAATTTCTCACAGATTTCTTTTGCAGGAAAATCCCCATATCCTTTTGATTTAATAATTGAAATTAATTGTATATTTTTAATCTCAGAAAAGTTCAATCCATACTTCTTACATTCCTTTTCTGATGTTTGCAAATCATGTAATCCAATATAATCTGCTGGAGAATCTGATGGAACAGATGTAACTATTCCAGTTCCAATCCTTGGATCACAGAACTTTGATGGAAGAATAATTATTTTTCTATCAAGCTTTGGAGGAGTTACATATTTACCTACAAGATCCTTACCTTTTATTTTTTCAATAATCTTAGTATCCTCTCTTTGATACTTTAATTTTTCTGCAAACTCTAATGAACCAATCCAAACTTCATTTCCAACTTTAATCTTCACATAGTCAATATCATAATCAATCCAAACATTTGTTTGACCATAGATTGTCTCAGGTCTCAATGTTGCAACAACAATAAATTCATTATCTTTTTCAAGTTTTAATTTTAATATTGTGTATTCGTTCTTTTCTGCATTTCCGCCCTTTGATAAATCCATTTCTGATGGATCAACTGCAACAGGTCCATGAACAACACAAGCAGTTGCAAAATATGGTTTTTGAATAAGTAATTTTTTCTCATTAAGTTTTTTAAATTGCCATTCAATGAACTTATAATAATCCTCATTTGTTGTTACAGTAAATCTTCTATCATCAACAATGAATCCATAATCTTTGTAATCTTGAATGTATTTTTCTGAAAAGTATGATACGAATCCTTCTGGAGTTGATATCTTTTTAAGATCTTGATCATTAAGTCCTCTTTCTTTGTAATAAGAGATTGTTTCTTTATCTCCTTCTTTTACTTTTTGTGCTTTAGCAACAGCACCATTACCAGATGCGTGCCCTCCAGCAGGCATTAGAACATTATACCCTCTCATTCTTTTGTATCTTGAGATTGCATCAGCATATGAGTATCCTCTCATGTGCCCAACATGTTGAAATCCAGAAACAGTTAAATATGCCCAGATTATGAAATACTTTGGTTTATTTGAATCTACTTGTGAATAATTAATTTTAGATTCAGACCAGAGCTTTTGCCATTTCTTTTCATAAGTCTTATAATCGTACATATATATTCAAGTTTAACATATAATATATAGAAAGAAATAATTAAAAAGAAATCAATTTAAAGAAAATTAGGGATTCTATTGAATTAGAATATAAAAGCGCCCTGGGCGAGAGTCGGACTCGCCCCGCAACCTTGACAGGGTCGCATCCTAACCGATAGACTACCAGGGCATAAATTCTTTTTTACTTAAAAAAAAGTTTATTTATTTATATAATTAACCACAATAACATTTATATTTATATCTTGACGCGTCTTTTCATGTAAATTATTCCAATAACAGTTACAGCTATTGTAACAACTGCTGCTCCAATCAAGTTCACATAATTAACAACTGAACCTGATACTTGCCCACCAACATAATACCCTAGACTTATAAGAAAAAGATTCCATACACTTGCTCCAAGAACAGTCCATCCAATAAATCTCCAAAAATCCATGTTTGCAAATCCAGCAACCAATGAAATAACATGTCTTACTCCAAACACAAGTCTGGAAACAAAAACAGTTACTGATCCATGATTTTTAAAATAATCATCAACCTTAAGCAATTTTTCTTTTTCAATAAAAAACATTTTGGAATGACTTAATAAATACGCTCTCCCTAATTTTTTTCCTATTCCATAGCTTATTGCAGAACCAATAAATGAACCAATAACTGATGCAATAAAAACTAGGAAAAAATTCATGTGCCCTGCATATACTAAATAACCAGCAGGAATTAAGATAACTTCTGATGGAAGAGGAATAAATGAACTCTCAATTGCCATCAATATAATTATACCTAAATATCCTAAAGTAGAAACTAATGAAGTTACTGCAATATCAAACATATTTTTACCTTCTTTCTAGATTAACATAGATAAGAAAAAGATTAAAAGGCTTACGGGAAGGAGAATAACAAGATAAATTATTGCTTTTCTTCTATTGTCTTCTAAAAGAGATAAATAAATTGATGAAATAATAATATATTCAATAATATAAATAATTACACAATAATAAGTTATTGAATAAAGTGATATTCCTGTTGTGCCTACTGCATCAGGAATTGATGTTCTCAAGCTTTTGATTAAAGAGATTACAATTCCAAGTATTCCTGGAACAATTAAACTGCTTGCAAAAAGAATAGTATATTTTTGCATTAAGAGGTTTGAGTTTCTTTCATCAAGAACCTGCTTTGTTTTAATGAAATTATCAGCAACTGACTTGTAATCTGAAAATGAGATTGTTCCAGTTGTTGTTGATAAATATATTAAATCTAAAAATCTGTTTAATATTTCTGAATTGTATTTTCTTTTTAGAATATCAAATACTTCCTTTGGCTTATGTCCTTTCTCTATTTTTCTCAAGACATCTTCAAAATTTTCTGAAATTATTTTATTTCTTGATCTAGATAGTTTTTCAAGAATGATTTTCAAATCATTACTTTTTGGAATAGATGAAAGTTTTAAGATTTCATCAATTAATGCATTCTCTAATTTCTTTTTCTCAAGAGAAAAATAATATTTTTTAAACAAATTCTGCATATGCGTCTTTATCTCCGGATTATAATGGATTATTTGATCTAATTACAAGCAACAACAACATATCAATCAATGGAAATAATACAATTGTTATAAATACAATCGTGATTGGAGAGAAACTAAGCTCAAGGAAATTACTTCCTACAAGCAAAAACATTAAAAACATTGATGGGATGATTGCTGAAAAAACAATAAACAAAAGAGTTAATAGATTTAGTTTTGTTGAAAATCTTCTAATCATTTGAGTTTGGTTCTCAAAAATAGTATCTGATAATGTTTTAAGAGAATATTCCTTATTCTTAACTCCAGAATCCATTATGTCCTCAATCTGATAAAACACTCTTTCAAGTTCTGGATAACTTGAAGAAACAGAATATAATGCATCCTGTAAATTAAATCCATGATTTTTAACAGAATATAATGCTTCTTTAACTAGTTTTCCAATTTCAGTTTCATCGCATCTTGATTCAAGTGCAATTTTTAAAGGAATATTCTTCGATAGATCAGTTGCAAGATTGTTTAGAAAGAAAGGAAGTTCTTGCTGGATTTTCTTTCTTTTTGTTTCAAGCAAGATTTTCTTATTAAAAAAGGTTATTGCAAAGAAAATAATGAACGAAAGAATAAAAATATAGATTAAGTTATCAAAGGATAAATCAAATAAATTATAATCAATAAGAAGATAAAGCAGAAGCAAAGACAAGAAAAGAACTCCATATAAAACTAAGTTCTTTTTTGAAAACGTGCTTTCAATAATCTTTGGAATCATTTATTTTTTACTCCTATCAATTTGAATTTCAGTAAAATATGAAAGAACATCTGCTGGGGAGGGGGAGAGGTTTTTTGAATTACAATTGTCCAAGAAATATAACAACCTTTTATTTTGTTTTTTAAGTAGTTTATTTAATTCAGATTTATTTTTGATTCCAAAAGTCATTTTGAATTTTTCAAGCAATTTTTTTGGGGTTCCAACCATTACAAGTTTTTCCTTATTAATATTAAATTCAAATAATTTGTTTAATACAGGTTTATTGTTTTCATAAATAACTTCACAAATCTCTGTTATATTTCTAAGATCAGATACTTTTCCTTTATTGTATTTATTATATCTTCTTTGAACAATAATTAAATCAATAACCCCTAAATCATTTTCAATTACTCCATAAGAAACTAATCTTAAAAGTGCTTCTTTTGCATTTTGGGAATGAAAAGTAGTGTATGTTCCTTTTGCTTGTCCACAAAGCATAGAATCAATTATAGCTCTTGATTCTTCTTTTGATCTAACTTCTCCAATAACTACTCTATCTGGCCTCATTCTAAGTGTATTAATAACTAAAGAATCAAGAGTAATTCCTAAATCTGGATTAACTAAAGTAAATATCTTGTGCTCATGTGGGATATTAATTTCTCTGACCTCTTCAACCACAACAAATCTTTCATCAAATGGAACAAAAGATAAAAGAGTGTTAAGAGTAGTAGTTTTTCCAGATCCAGTGTTTCCAACAACAAATATGTTTGAATCAGTTAAGAAAGCAAGAGATAAAAATGAGAGAGCATCTATTGATAATGTGTTTCTTTTAATTAAATCAACAATTGTAAATGGTTTTTCAGAAAACTTTCTAATTGTTACACAAACACTTTCAGTAATTGGAGAAATTATTGCATTCATTCTTGATGTTCCAATTGTTGCATCAAGAAGAGGATTCTTTAATGTAATATATTTGTTTGTTTCCCAAGATAATTTATTAATTAAGTCTTTAATTATCTTTGAAGAGGTGTAAA
>Ga0172381_10005845_pt1 | contig 12402 bp, 8 predicted proteins | sample Leawel6488metaG_FD_119754 | JGI IMG/M metagenome (GOLD analysis project Ga0172381, IMG submission 119754) | Leachate microbial communities from a municipal landfill in Southern Ontario, Canada - Leachate well 64-88 metaG | ecosystem: Engineered > Solid waste > Landfill > Unclassified | place...
AATCTTTGCGGAACGCTGGTCAAGCATCTTGATAACAGGTTTATACGCAAACAAATAAAGCAGCAGTAACAGCAAACCAAAGTTAAATAACTGCGCTATTAAATAAGATAAATTAATTCCTAATCCTTCCACAAATACCTCCCCCCATTTTCTGGGATTAAGCTACAAAGACTAATACGATAGCAACGACTAAAGCATAAATAGCAACCGCTTCAGCAAGTGCTACAGAAAATAACATATTGGTAAAAATAGGGCCTCTAGCTTCGGGATTGCGAGCTACTGCCTGTACAGCGCCATAACCCAAGATACCGATACCAATTCCAGGACCAATAGCGCCCAGCCCCATTGCTAACCCAGCTGCTAAAAGTTTGATAGCTTCAGCTTCCATTATAAAACCTCCTTAATTACGACTGTATCTTAATACATTATTTATCGGGATAAATCCCCTACGTTACTCGTCTGAATGAGACGGGGTAATGGCAATTGTAGCAAATACGAGTGTCAATCCTGCGAATATAAGCGCCTGTATAAAGCCCACCAACAATTCAAGCCCGTAGAACGGTATAGCCAACAGGAAAGGTGCCAGGAATACCATCATTAAAAGCAGAATTTCACCGCCTGTCATATTACCGAACAAACGGAAGGTAAAACTGACAATACGTACAACCTCGCTCAATGCTTCCAGCAAACCAATAAATATATCAATGGCACCGTTGAACAATGAGCCCATAGCTTGCTTAATCTTACCGCTGAACAATTCCTTAAAACCCTGAAAAAAGCGGTGGGTATTAAGGAACTTCTTAAAATAACCCAACCTCAGAGTTTTAATACCCCAGTATTCGACAAATATAAAGGATATTATTGCCAAAGCCAGAGGCAAATTAATATCTGTGTTTACCGGTCGGAAAAGATGAACCATATGTCCATCCGCTCCCTCCACCAGTATAGTACCTACGCCCGGCACGAGACCAATCCATGAGTTAGTTATAACGAAAAGGAAAATGGTGGCGACTATTACAAAAAATTTACGCCCGTACTTCTTGCCAGCTATATCTTCACAAAACGTTAATAGATAATCAATTACGAACTCTACCGCTGTCTGGAAACGGGACGGGATGAGTTTCATACTACGAGTCCCAAAATAAAAAATCGTTAATAAGACTATTATGGTAATCCATGCTGTAATAATGGTATTTGTAATGGGGAAACCAAGAAAATGAAATATAACATCAGTAGGAAGGTGAACTTCGGGTGACTGTGCCAATAACCATGAAGGAAGCCCTACATCTCCCAATAACGCATTACCCAAAGCACCGGCAAGAAGGCTTATAACGCCTACACCTAATATAGCAAGAACAACTACAATAGCAACCGGAAAAGAGCAACCCATACACCCTTTCTTTTTCGCCACTAGTTGTTCTCCTTGTCTTTAACGTCTTTCATAAGAGGTATAATCATTCTGTATACACCATAAAATGCAACGATTAGTCCTATGAATAAACCGGTTATTATAAAAACAGGCTTGGTATCAAACTTGTTATCAAGCCAAAGACCACCAAGCGTTCCTCCGGCAATGGAAATCGCTATATACCACCCCACCCCAATATATCTCATGGCTGAACGCCATTTGTTCATCCCGCACCTTAATTAACTCGACAAAAAGCATATCAAAAAACAACTCTTTAAGTCAAGCCTGTAAAACCGGCGGATTTCCCCTTTGTTGACATACAATATACATATATATATGTACAGCTAAAAGTTTGAAACCAAAAATAAATAAGCCCGAAAACACAACCTCAGGGCTTATTTAACTATCAGACCGCATATCAACAGTCTAAGACTTATGTTTTCCGAAATCATCCATATCCAGGTTGTCTATAAATTCACGAAAAGCGGAAAGCCTTTTCATTTCGTCTTCGCTCACCTTACCGCCCTTACTCTCGATATCATCATACTCTTCCTTTTGCAGAATCGGTTCTCCTGTCTCCTTATCCTGATCCAAAGGTATGCCTGCTTTTTCTAAAACAGACTCATCAGCAAATATCGGTGTTTCCATTCTTATTGCCAGAGCTAAAGCATCACTTGGGCGTGAATCGATTTCTTCCTGCCTGCCGTCTATGTTAAGAATTATTTTCGCATAGAAAATATCACTTTTAAGGTCGTTAATAATAATCGAATCTACCGATGCGCCTAATGTTACCATTACGGTTTGCAGTAAATCGTGAGTAAGAGGCCTGGGAACGCTTTCGCCTTTTAGCTTTATAAGAATAGCCTTAGCTTCTGCAGGACCAATAAAAATCGGTAAAAACCGCTCTGCAGATTTTTCCTTTAAGAGAACAACATATTGATATTCCATCTGTCGATTCATTAGTCCAATTCGCACACTGTCAATCGTCATCTCTACCATTAAAACGCCCCTCCTGTACTACCATCAATCAAAGTAATTCTACCCCTTGTTTTCCGAAACTGTCAAGAAATATACATATTATAATCGGCTTGCAGGAAGATACTGTCATTGTGGTATAATAGTGGCGCTTTATCTAAACTTATGCAATAAGGAGAGTTGAATTATGCCTGAGGCTATCATTTGGTTCAAAGATATTTCCAAAGAAGATGTCCCGATTGTAGGCGGAAAAGGAGCCAATTTGGGAGAAATGACGAAAGCCAATATCCCGGTACCGCCGGGTTTTGTTGTTTCGGTAGATGCTTATTTTGAATTTCTGAAAGAATCTGATATTTTGGGCGAAGTCCAAACACTCCTCGACTCTTTAGATATAGAAGACACCAAACAATTACAAAGAGTATCAACAGTTATAAAACAAATGTTTATGGATTCATCTATTATGCCCGAACTGGCTTTGAAAATTAAAGAAGCCTATAAGCAGCTGGGGGAAGGATTGGTAGCCGTTCGTTCTTCAGCAACCGCGGAAGACCTTCCCGAAGCTTCATTTGCCGGACAGCAAAGCACATATCTGAATATCGAAGGACCGGATGAAGTAGTTGATGCTGTACTCCGATGCTGGGCTTCTCTTTTTGAACCGCGCGCTATCTATTACAGAGTTCAGCAGGGATTCAACCATTTCAAAGTGGGAATCGCAGTTCCTGTTCAGAGAATGATTGCCTCCGTAACTTCGGGCGTTATGTTTACCGTTGAACCTGTAACAAGCAACACCAAAGAAATTGTAATTGAAGCTATATATGGTCTAGGAGAGGGGTTAGTCTCAGGAGAGGTAACCCCTGATTTATATATAGTAGATAAAGAAAATCTCTCTATTAAATCAAAAAGAATCAGCAAGCAGAAGAATCAACTCTCTATGAATCCGGGTAATAATGGTAAAGACATAAATACATGGCAATTGATTGATAAGGACTTGCAGGGTAAAATCAAGCTTTCGGATGAGGAAATAATCGAGCTGGCCAAAATCGGCAAACAAATTGAAGACCACTACCAGTTCCCCCAAGATATCGAATGGGCGAAAGAGAACGGTAAATATTTTATCTTACAGACACGTCCGGTTACCACAATCAAAGAAGCGGTTGAAGAAGAACCGGAAATTAATGCTCCGGTACTGTTAAGCGGCGTTGCCGCCAGCCCGGGGCTGGCTTCAGGACCGGTGAAAATAATACACGAAGCATCCCAACTGGACAGAGTTCATACCGGGGACATACTTGTTACAGAAATGACTACGCCTGATTTTGTTCCGGCAATGAAAAAAGCAGCTGCTATTGTAACCGATAGGGGTGGAAGAACTGCCCATGCCGCTATTGTAAGCCGTGAACTCGGTATCCCCTGCGTGGTCGGTACCGATCTCGCCACAACAACGCTTATCGATAAAAAGATAATTACAGTCGATGGAGCCAAGGGCAAGGTTTACAGTGGTAAAATCGCCCGTAGTCTTACCACGACTAAAATGTCCAATATATTAAGAGAATCTCTTACTACAAAAACCAAAGTTTACGTCAATCTTGCACAGCCGGAACTTGCTGATATGATATCCGAACGCAATGTAGACGGCGTCGGCTTGTTAAGAGCGGAGTTTATAGTAGCACAAATCGGAGAACATCCCAGCTACATGTTAAAACAAAATAAAGGCAACGAATTTGTCGATAAACTCTATAACGGACTGATTTCTTTTGCAAAACCATTCTATCCCCGGCCGGTCGTCTATAGAACCACTGACTTTAAGACCAATGAATACAAAGACCTTATCGGCGGGCGTGATTTTGAGGAATCTGAAGAGAATCCGATGATCGGCTATCGCGGCGCTTCGAGATATGTAACCGATATTGAGTCTTTTAAACTCGAAATAGAGGCTATTAAACGTGTGAGAAGAGATTATAAGAACCTGCACGTGATGATTCCGTTTGTCAGAACCGTCGATGAGCTTAAACGAACTAAAGCTATACTTGAGAAGGAAGGACTGGTACGCAGTGAAGATTTCAAACTCTGGATGATGGTTGAGGTGCCTTCCAACATTTTCTTAATTGAGAAATTCTTAAGTGTCGGCATCGATGGTATCTCGATAGGCAGCAACGACCTGACACAGTTGATACTCGGTATCGATAGGGACAGCGCCAAGCTGGCTTCCACTTTCGATGAACGCAACGAAGCTGTTATGATTGCACTGGAGAGAGCGATTACCGTTGCTAAAAGCATGGGTGTTACCGCTTCCATCTGCGGACAGGCACCATCGGTATATCCTGAACTAACGGAAAAATTGGTTTCCTGGGGCATTACTTCTGTTTCGGTCAGCCCCGATATGATTGGCACTACCCGCGAAATAATCGCAAAAGCGGAAGCCAAGCTTAATCTTAGATGATTCAAGGCTTTAATATCCGTCAGAAAATCGAAGAGCGAGAGCTGCAACTTTCACCGTTAGCAGCTCAAAGTGTTTTATCCAGGGGCAGGATTAGATATGAAGAACCCTGCCCGATTCGAACAGCTTTTCAACGCGACCGTGATAGAATCATACATTGTAAAGCATTTCGCCGCTTAAAACATAAAACACAGGTTTTTATTGCGCCGTTGGGCGACCATTATGTTACCCGCTTAACGCATACGCTCGAAGTTTCCCAACTTGCCAGAACCATTGCCCGCTCGTTAAATCTGAATGAAGACCTGACAGAGGCTATCGGGTTGGGGCACGACCTGGGGCATACACCTTTCGGTCATGTCGGAGAAGATGTATTAAATGAGGTTTACGGTAAAGGTTTCCGGCATAATCAGCAAAGCTTACGTGTGGTAGATATAATTGAAAATGACGGACAGGGGTTAAACCTGACCTGGGAAGTGAGAGACGGTATACTCAAGCACTCAAAGCCTGAAGATAATATTTATGGTGAGGGATGGGGTGAGGTAGGCACACTTGAAGGAGAAATCTGCAAGATATCCGACTTAATCGCATATGTTAACCATGATATCGGAGATGCTATAAGAGCCGGAATTATCACCGAAAATGACCTGCCTTCCTCCACTTTTAAATTGCTCGGAAAGTCTCACGGAGAACGCGTCAATACAATGGTTTGCGATATCATTGAAAATTCATGGGCAGCCACCGGGAGTAGCGATAGTCCTACAAAACCTGTTATTAAAATGAGTGATTCAGTGCTTGAGGCAACAAATGAATTAAGAACGTTCCTTTTTGAAAGGGTATATCGGGTACAATCCAAAGAACGGGAATCTATTGCAGCCAGGCAAGTCGTCCATAAACTGTATACATATTTTAAACAGCATCTTAATGAATTACCGCCGGAATATATGCGTTTAAGTGATGAAATCGAAAGGTGTGTCGTAGATTATATTGCCGGAATGACAGACCAGTATGCTATTAATCTTTCAAAAACTATATCCATCTAATTCTTGGATAGATATGTACCTATCGTATTTTATCTAATCTTTAGTATAAATCATTAGTTTAAGTCTTTTTTCGGGCATACAACCAAAATTTATTGTATAATTAGCAGGAACTATGAGCGTTATTGAGGAAGTAAAACAAAAAACTGATATTGTGGAGATTGTTGGTCAATATACAAAATTGACCAAAGCAGGCAAAAACCTTAAAGGATTATGCCCTTTCCACAGTGAAAAGCACGGCTCGTTCTTTATTTATCCCGATGAACAAAGATGGCATTGCTTTGGTGCCTGTAATGAAGGCGGAGACGTTTTCTCTTTTATAATGAAACAGCAGAACATTACGTTTGGTGATGCCCTGCGTATGCTTGCCGAAAAAGCAGGGGTCGAAGTCCCTTCGACAAGCGGTCAAAAAGAGAACAGAGAAAAATTCGATAAAATTTATCAGGTCAACCAGGCAGCGGCACAATACTATCACAACATTTTAATTAATACCGATTATGGAGCAAAAGCCAAAAGTTATGTAATAAAAAGAGGCTTGAATGAGAAATCGATTACCGATTTCCAGCTGGGCTTCAGCTTAAACAGCCGCGACTCCCTTAAGAATTACCTTCTTGACAAAGGCTTTACTGAAAAAGAGCTTTTTGAAGCAGGTGCTATAACTGCAGTAGAAGGTAAAGATTCGCATGATGTATTTCGCAATCGCCTCATGTTTCCGATTACGGATATCAAGGGTAAGTGCTGCGGCTTTGGAGGCAGAACATTCGAGGAGAATCAAGCCAAGTACATCAACTCTCCCCAAACCGCCGTTTTCGATAAGAGCAGCAACCTCTACGGCATTAACCTGGCAAGCCAATCAATACGCAAAGAGGATTTAGCGGTATTGGTTGAAGGTTATATGGATGTCATTATGGCTCATCAGTATGGTTTTTCCAATGTCGTTGCATCTATGGGCACGGCAGTTACCGAAAAACAGATGAATACATTGAAAAAACTAACTAAGAATCTGATATTGGCATTGGATTCCGATACCGCCGGTGAAGAGGCAATGCTGCGCTGTGCCAGTTATGAAAACTTGATGCAAAACGAAATTAAAGTAGCCATAATACCGGCTGGCAACGACCCGGACGATGTTATACGTAAAGATTCTTCCGAGTGGCAAAAACTGGTAAATAATGCAATACCTGTGATAGATTACACCTTTGATATAGTCACAGCAAAACTGGATTTATCCACCGCCAAGGATAAAACTGTTACATCAGAAAAATTGCTGCCGATAATTATACAGATTGAGGATAGGATACGCAGGGCACATTATATGCAAAAATTATCACGCCTGGTAGGTATTAGTGTGCGTGAACTTGAATCGATTGTTAAAAAACCGATAGAATATTCAAAGTATAGCAATAAAAATAAAAGCACCCTATCCGATACAACTATAATCCCGACTTTTTCACAGCCTCTGGAAGAATACTGCTTGACGTTATTACTGCAATTCCCTAAACTTGAATCCTTTAAGCATAAACTTAAACCGGAATACTTCGAAAACACTGAAAACCGTGAGATATTTATTGCTCTTTCGAAAAACGAAGATTTGGATATCATAAAAAATAATCTGGATTATTCAATCCGGGATTATCTTGATAAATTGATAAATAAGGAAGTGCCACCCGATAAAATCGACCAAAAGATGTCATTTTGCATTCTCAGGTTGCATGAAAAGTTCCTGCGCAGGCTTGAAATGAAGCGAGAAGTAATTTTTGCCGCCGAAGCGGCATCTAAAGGCAATACAGCCGGGCTCAGCAAGCTCGAGGAGCAAGGAATTGATAATAGCAACGAATTGAGAGAGGTCTTTTCGAAGAAATCGGCTGACGGTCAATATAGAGGAGATATTAATGAAACAGGAAAACAGTAAAAGAAGCAAAAAGTCTGAAATTACAAATAAAAAATCGGATTTAGAATTCGATGACGAACCAAAAGTGGCGAACAAAGACGAATCGACTGAAGATGAAGGAAATGAAGAGGATTTTGAATCCGGCGATATGTCTGAAGACGAATTCAATCCATCCAAAGAGGACCTTGAAGAAGAGGAGATGCCAACCGAGCAGGATGTTAAGTTGGCATTACTCGATCCCGGCGATGAACCGGGAATTGTCGATGACCCTGTTCGTATGTATCTGCATGAAATAGGACGTGTTCTACTGCTTACGGCAGAGGATGAAAAGATACTTGCCAAAAAAATGGAGGCCGGCAAGCGTATTAAAGAAATCAAGGAAAGTTATATCGACCAAAACGGCAGAGCGCCCAGTGCAACCGAAATATTATTATGTATGTTAAGAGACCTTTCAAATCTAATGAACATACTGCATCTTTTACAACTGGAACTAAACATTACACCAGGTAATACTTTCAAGGAAAATATTTCCGATAATGCACTTATAGACAGCATTTCAAATGAAATCGACCAAAGATTAACTCATAATATTGCTCAAAAAACAGGGCAGCCGATACCGGATATCGAGCAGTCTATAATAAACCTTTATTTAAATATGAGTTTACTCCCGAAGGATTTCTTGAATGCCATCGACGATAATACGGATTCGGCTGATATCGAACAACTTACAACCGACCAGCAATTTATAGATTCAATCAGCATTTATGAAGATAAATTTCAGTCCTATATAGACCAATTGATAAAGGAATCGAATAAATCCGAAAAGCATTTAATAGAAGCTAATTTGAGATTGGTTGTCAGCGTTGCAAAAAAGCACATCGGACGCGGCATGCCACTACTGGACCTTTTACAGGAAGGCAATATGGGTTTGATTCGAGCTGTTGAAAAATTCGATTACCATCGCGGCTACAAATTCAGTACCTATGCCACATGGTGGATACGACAGGCAATTACCCGTGCTATCGCAGACCAGGCTCGAACTATTCGCATACCAGTACATATGGTAGAAACGATTAATAAACTGCTAAGTGTCAGCAGGCATCTTTCGCAGGAACTCGGACGTGAGCCTACCCCTAAGGAAATAGGTGACGAACTGGAGATTTCACCCGAAAAGGTAAGGGAAATCATTAAGGTATCTCAACTGCCGATATCTCTGGAAGCTCCCATAGGGGAGGAGGAGGATAGCCATTTGGGCGACTTCATCGAAGATCAGAATGCACTGCCACCCCCTGACGCCGCCTCCCGCCAGCTATTAAAGGAACAGATCGAGGATGTGCTGGACAGCTTAACACCTAGAGAAAGACGGGTATTGCAGTTAAGGTTCGGATTGGAAGACGGACGCAGCCGTACGCTGGAAGAGGTCGGGCGAGAGTTCAATGTTACGCGCGAACGTATCCGCCAAATCGAAGCCAAGGCGCTGCGTAAACTGCGCCACCCCACCCGCAGCCGCAAGCTGAAGGATTATCTCGAATAATCTACAGAATTATTAACCAATTCTTAACGCTCACCCCCTAAAAGGTGAGCGTTATTCTTTTGTCATTGCTAGATTTTCCTAAAGAAAAGCCTCTTTAAAGGTACATCCTTCGACAGGCTCAGGACGAACGGATTTTAAATACTTTAAATCGTCTGTAGATATAATAAAACAATAGTAGTATTTCCTTAGCCGTTCGTGGTGAGCTTGTCGAACCATAACGGCGACTAACTAAATCCTCTTTGCTAAGAGTCTTCTTATGTTGTCATTCCGGAGGACGCCGCAGGCGGATAAAGAATCTTGGGGGTTGCGAAAATTATAACATGTAGCAGCCCCTTCTAATATCTTTCGTAGAGCCTGTCCTAAGCTTGACGAAGGAAGCCTGCCGAACCCGAAGTACCCTTTAGGGTGATAACGGTGACGAATATCGAATTACATTCAGATACTTCGTTTGCTCAGCCTGACAAATAGGTAGGGACGACCAATGGTCGTCCGCATTTATGTTTCCGTGTCTGGCGGACGGGCAATGCCCGTCCCTACGGGGTTGACGATTAGATTGTCATCCTGATCCCGATTTATCGGGAACATCATCTTGTGGGTGGATAAACTGTAACTCTTTGCCTCTACCCAAGATGCTTCATTCGTCTATCACGAATTCAGCATGACAGCTTATATAATACAGGTATTTTCTCCCCCAACTATGCTAAAATAATCTGAAATGATTCCAGTCAGTTTAAAGATACACAATTTCATGCCATACCGCGGCGATATGCCCTCATTTTCTTTCGAGGGCATACAGACCGCCTGCATCTGCGGCGATAACGGCAACGGTAAATCCGCCATTGTTGATGCAATGACCTGGGCATTGTGGGGAGAGTCGAGAGCAAAAAGCCCCGATGACGTTATACATATCTGGGAATCGGAGGCATCGGTAGAATTCGATTTTCGTATTGAAGGCCAACTCTATCGTGTAAAAAGAAAGCGCGCCCGACCTAAAAAAGCTACAGGCGCCGGTCAGAGCAGTCTCGACCTTATGATATATGATGGTGAAGGATTTAAAACCATATCCGGTAATACTATTCCGGAAACTGAAAGAATAATAAAAGACAACCTGAATATGGACTACGACACTTTCATAAACAGCGCCTATTTACGTCAGGGGCACGCCGATCAATTTACACGTCAGCAGCCCGCCAAGCGCAAGGCGGTACTCTCCAATATACTCGGGCTGGATATATACGATAAGCTGGAGGAAAAGGCGCGCGAAAAGATGCGCGGACAACAGACTGAAAGGACGATGCTGGAAAGCGCCATCCGCGACATCGATGCCGAACTGGTCTCGAAACCCGAATTGGAAAACGAATTTGAACAGGCTAAAACCAACCTCTCACAGATTGACAAAGAGGTAAAGGAAAAACAGGCTGAATTCGATGCCGTCAGGCAGAAACGACAGGCGTTGGAAAATAAGCGTCAACAAATGAAGCAACTGGAAGAACATATCGCTTACAGCAATAAACAACTAGCTCTTCGTCAGAGCGAAATCGGGCAGCACGAGAAGCACATAAAAGAATATGAAGACTTACTGGCTCAACGACAGGAAATCGAAAAGGGATATGCGGAGTATGCCAATATTAAGTCTCTCTGTGACGACTTCAACAACAAACTGCAACAGCTTAACAGCTTAAAGGACAAGCGCTGGGTTCTGGAACAAACAATCGAAAAAGCGCGTTCGGGCCTTGTAAACAACCGGTCTGTTCTTAAAAAGACAGTTGAAGACCTCGAAAACAAGGCACAAAAACTGGCTCAGTATAAAGAGGAACTGGCAAAAATCGAAGAGGCAAAGCCGCGCCTGGAAGAGAAGGAAAAGAAATTCGAAGCCAAAAAAGAAAATCGGCAGGCACTGCAATACTCCATCAAACAATTAAAAAGTGAGCAAGAGAGTCTTCAAAAGGAAATCGGTGAAATCGACGAGAAGCTCAACCTTCTTTGCAAGGAGGGTGAAAATAAATGCCCGCTCTGCGAGACCTCCCTGGGGGTTGAGGGTTTGAAAATTATCAGAGAAAAGTTCGAGAATGACAGCAATAATAATACCGCATTGATAAAACAAAAAGAAACCGAAATGTATAATCTGATTACGGAAGCCGAAACCATCGAAAAAGAGATAGCAGCAGAAGAAGCAGAACTGAAAAGCCACCAAAAATGGTTGCAAAACAGAGTCGGCAACCTGGAACAGGCAATCGAAGATGCCAAAGAGGCAGGTAATAAGCTCATTAAGCAAAAGGAATTACTGGCTGATACCGAGAAAAAACTGGAATCTTTAGACTATGCAATAGAGGAACAAAAAGAATTAAAGGCATTGGATGAAAAGATAGCTTCGTTAAAATATAATGCGGATGAGCATCTCCATTCTTCAAAAAGACTGACTGAACTACAGGAATTCGATGGTAAGAAACGCGGGTTGGAAGAGGCGGAAAGGCTTTTATCAACCGAAAAAGAGGATTTAGCAAAAGCCGCAGCGGCATCGGAAGAACTGCAAAAGCAGCTCGATATCGATGAAAAGAAGAAAAAGGCCATTGAAAAAGAACTGGAAGCACTGCCGTTACTGGAGAGCGAATCGGAACAGGCAGAAAACATATTAAAGACCGTTTCCGCAAGGCAAAGAGATGCCCAGGAAACAAGCGGCAACCTCAAAGGAAAACTGGAACACCTGCAAAATCAGGAAAAGAAGAAAAAGGAAAAGGAAGCACAGTTAACTACCATTTCGAAAGAAGCAGGTATTTACAGCGAATTAGCACAGGCATTCGGTAAAAAAGGCATCCAGATGATGCTCATAGAAACCGCCCTGCCCGATATCGAGAATGAAGCCAATGAACTGCTGGGAAGAATGACTGATAACCGCATGCACGTCAAATTCGACCCGCAAAAGCTTACTAAAAAAGGCGATGTGCAGGAGACGCTCGAAATCACTATCTCGGATGATCTGGGAGCACGGCCTTATGAGACCTACAGCGGCGGAGAGTCCTTCCGCATTGATTTTGCCATCCGTATTGCCCTGTCGAAACTACTGGCAAAGCGAGCCGGTGCACCTCTGCCCACTCTGATAATAGATGAGGGATTCGGTACGCT
>Ga0172381_10005846_pt1 | contig 12402 bp, 9 predicted proteins | sample Leawel6488metaG_FD_119754 | JGI IMG/M metagenome (GOLD analysis project Ga0172381, IMG submission 119754) | Leachate microbial communities from a municipal landfill in Southern Ontario, Canada - Leachate well 64-88 metaG | ecosystem: Engineered > Solid waste > Landfill > Unclassified | place...
AAAGAAATACCGGGCGAGATTAACAGGGAAAAAGACGTCTATGGCAATTTAGTCAAAGAAGAAATCATCAAGCCTTCGGAGTCGGGCAATAATCTGCTTTTGAATATCGATTATGACTTGCAAGAAAAAGCGGCTTATTTCCTTGCCGCCGCCGTTACCGGTTATTCGGCCAAAGGAGGTTCGGTTATAGCGGTCAATCCCAAGACGGGAGAAGTTCTGGCTTTGGTTTCCTATCCCTCATATGACAATAATATGTTTTCCCGGGACCTGACCAACAAAGAGTTCAATGATTTATTGAAGAGCCCTCAGACATCTTTCTTTAATCGTTCAATTGCCGGGGAGTATCCAATCGGTTCAACCATCAAGCCTTTTATCGGAGTCGCTGCTCTGGAGCAGTCTATTGTGACCACGGATAAAGAAATATATTGCGAGGGAGGAATTGAATTGAACGACGGAACGATTAAAAAAGACTGGATGACGCACGGCTGGACCAGTTTGAAAAAAGCCATTGCCGAATCCTGCGACGTTTTCTTTTATATGGTCGGGGGAGGGTATAAGGGTTTTAACGGTTTGGGGATTGCCAAGATAGAGAAATATCTGGAAAAGTTCGGATTCGGAGCCAATACCAATATTGATTTGCCCGGAGAAAAGACCGGATTGATCCCAGACCCGGAATGGAAAGAAGAGCAGAACGGATTGAATTGGTATCCGGGAGATACGTATAATGTTTCTATCGGCCAGGGATATTTCAAGGCCACCCCTTTGCAATTGACCATGGCGACAGCTTCCATCGCCAATAATGGTAAATTGATGGAACCGCAGATAGTGAAGAGCGTTTTGGATAATAACAATCAGACGATTGAAAGTTTTGAACCGAAAGTGGCGAGCGAGAATTTTGTTTCTTCATCGGCGGTTGCTGCGGTCAGGGAAGGAATGAGAGAAACGGTTTTGTCTTCGGCCGGTACCGCCCGTTCTTTGCAATATTTGCCGGTTACTTCGGCGGCCAAGACCGGAACCGCCCAGACCGGAAAGAATGAAATCTACCATAACTGGATTTCAGTTTTCGCTCCGTACGAGGAGCCGGAAATAGTTTTGACGGTTTTGGTGGAAAGCGTTCCCCAGAATACCGGATTGGCCAATCTTGTTTCGCGAGAGATTTTAGGTTATTATTTTGGTGAGAAGGTTCAGGTAGAGAATGTGCAAGAAATAGTTAATGAAGCGGGAAACTGATTTGACTAAATTGGAAAAGTATTTTATATTAATAAATGGCTGCAAAGCCAGTTTTATAGTTCTTTTTAAAATAATGTAGGTAGCGCAATGAGCATTTTGTGCTTGTTGCGCTGCCTACAGGAATCATATTTCTTGTATGGCGCAAATCTCAAGGGCAAGGCTTTAGGCCACAGTCCATGAGGAGGCAACAGATGAAAATCGCAACCATTGAAAATGGTAAAGTTTCCGACGGTGCGACCGTTGGAAAACTCTCTTTAAAGGGAGCATGCATGGAAATACCGGCTATTATTGTCGGAGAAGAAGGACGCGGAAGAGCAATCGGTGCTCTGCCTGTTCAACTTGATGTTTCCCGGATGAAAGAGTGGGAACGCATGGGTTCAGTGGAAATTTTCCACGCTGAAATCGGAAAAACCAGGAAGGAAAATCCAAAACTGATTGCCAAAGACGATCCAGAGGGCGACGATATTATCGTTGTTCTTCGAACAACAATTGGCTATCGCGGAGGAAATGTTCACACCGGAGACCGAGATGGAGACGGATTCATGGATTTCCCCGGCACTGTAATCGCTGCTGGCGTGATCGCTCAAGGCGATGCTGGGCGAATGGGAAGCGGGGAGCAGCTGGTCGCAATCATCCGCAAGGGGGCAGTCTTCAGAACAGGATATAGCGGAAGGCTCTATGGCGGACCTTCCGAGCACTACTATCTCTATGATGGAGAAAGAGTGCTGGCCTGCACCAAAGAGGAAAGAGAGATTGCGGAGGTGTTTTGAATAATGCAACAGTCATCCTGCTGCGGGATTGTCCCCGGCAAAATGACCATCAAGGCTCTTTCAATGAAGGAAGGTCTTGAGCACGTGGCAAAAGTGGTGTCGGAGGTAAAAGACTTTTCCTGTCCCTATATTATCGGGGTCGCAGGAGGTTCTTCTTCCGGCAAAACGACTTTTGCAGAGAAGCTCATGAAGATTCTTCCCGCGGGAACCGTTCGGATAACCCTCGACGATTATTATATCGGTCGGCGATTCTCCGAGGAAAACGACCTGACTTTTGATGAGCCCGAATCTCTCGACCTTGAGCTCCTGAAGGATAACCTCAAGGGGCTGAAGAAGGGAGAAGCGATTCAGAAGCCAAAATATTCCTTTGTCGAAGACGGAGGAAAAAGAATCGGCTATGAGGAGATTGTTCCTCCGAAGATTATCGTGGTCGAGGGACTGTTCGCTCTTCTTCCCGAAATTTCTTCAGTTGTCGATTTCCGTATCTTTGTTAAGGCGGACTGCCACGGCAGATTCGTCCGGCGCATTATGCGGGACGTCAACCGGACAAGCTGGGAAGCGACAGAAATCCTTGAGTATTTCCTCAGGGTTGTCGAGCCGATGCATTGCCGGCACATTGACTGCCAGGAGTCCTTTGCTGACTTGATTGTCGAGAATCCATACGATCCGGTTATCGAGCCGGAGTTCGGTGGTTGCCTCAAGGAAAGACAGGTCAAGGTCAGGATAGAGGGATCTGTTTCTTGGGAAGTTCTTCGCCGTTCCGGTGTCGAATTCCTTGCCGAATCAGTCCAAGAAGATTTCTACTTCGCGATACCTCAACAGGGTCGCAAAGATGAAATTCTTCGGGTCCGCAAGGAGGGGGATTCGCTCTTCTTCACCTACAAAGCTCCCAATGTCGGGAACGATGCCCGCGTGAAGAACAAATTCGAATTTCCAATCAACGAACTCGGGAGACAGAGGATTGAGCAGTTTTGCCAGATGGTGCTACGCGTGTCAAAGCGACGGAAAGTTTTTGCTCTGGGGAACATCATCTTTTCCCAGGACCACATCGCCTGGAGAGGCAAGGACTATTTCTTCCTTGAGGTGAGGGGACTGAGCGGAAAGAAAGCTCAGCAAGCCTTCTTCAAGAAGATCGGATTTGAGAATTGCCCGATTCTCCACGAATCGTACCTTGAGCTCTTTTCAAGGCAGTGATATCTGTGGAAATAAAAACAAGCATTCGAGCCATAAAGGGAAAGACCACCTTTTTCCCTTTAGTGGAAGTTGAGAAGGAATTGATCCGGGACGGAGAGTTCCTGGGCAATCTTTCCCGCAACTTGAGGGATAGGGGTTTCCCCGATTTCTTCCTTAAGGAAGATGATTCCAGTATTGTTATATGGATACCCGTTGGTGCCATCGAGCACATCCTCGGGGTTTCTTGTTCAAAGATAATGGTTGAGGTCCATTGGAACAGGAATATTCCAATTTATTGAAGCAGGAAAACACCCTGCTTCTTCGCTATTTAGGGGTGTGGATAACTGGGTGTTGACAGAATTATACTACTATGCTATGGTATAGGTGTAAGGATAAAGAAAGATAAGGTAGAGAAGAAGAAAAGCTTTGTTATTCATAGAGAAATCAGGGTGTGGATAACTGGAGCTTGACAGAAAATAGATAGTGTGTTATGGTATAGTTGTTAAGATGAAGTTATTAAAAATTAAATAAGTCACGTCAATGCAAGGAGAGAGGCATTGCCAATAAATACTTTTAATTCCGTTGAGGGGTAATAAGTGTTGCGGTACTCTTTTCATGCAGTATCACAACATTTGTTACCCCTTTTGTTTTGGGAGAAGGTTGTGAAGATGAATACGTATCATCTTTACCACTTTCTTCCGAAGACCCATTCGGAAGCGGCAGCGGGGAGACTTGCCGAACAGCGTCCTAAACCTTGGGTTTACACCTAGGACTCTGAATCTCCCCCCTCTTTTACAACATATTACGAAGGAAAGTTATGGAAATCGGACTAAAACAATACAAAGCTCCGTTTCCATCACCTTCTTTCGCAAGAAAGAAGATTAGCACATTATTTTAAATTAAAGGAAAGATGTTTGTTATGGTGACAGATGGAATTCCTAAAGCTATAAAAGACCAATTTATAGCCTGTCCGATAATTAGCTTTTGGCGACAATGATACTCGGAGAGAGTTATGGCTAAAGGTTAATATCGTTTAACGTTCTCGTGAGGAGATCGTCTGGAAAAGAGGCCTAACCCACTTCGTTTCCAGGAACCTCCTTATGGAGTGGAAACGTTGTTCATTTTAAATCGTTCCGGGCAACAATCTGCAGACTTATATCTTTAGATTGTTGCTTGGAAGTGAGAGTTCCATGTCAACAGGCGACTCTTGCCTTAAAAGAGCGGAGAGTAAAATGCTGCCCGAGATTATAAACTTGACGCAGCACCAGGCGACCCCCGAACAGCGGGCGACTGGTGTCGCGGATCTTCCGGAGTATCTCCGGAAGGAAGTATCGCAAGTGATCACCTTCGACGAGATCCCCTCGCCGGAGGAAATGAAGATACGGGCCCAGCAGGTGGTCGGTATCTTCAGGAGAGGGCAGGACGTCCTCTCCCAAGAAGGCACAATCCCAGTCGGGATAAGTGCCATGATTGGGGGTGCACCATTTTTTATGCGCCCTCTAGAAGAGGCCCTCCTGGCCGACGGCGTTGAGCCGGTCTATGCATTCTCCCGCAGGGAGAGTGCCGACCAGCCCCAGTCGGACGGGACGGTCAAAAAAGTGGCGGTCTTCCGCCACACCGGATTTGTAAAAGTCCACTAAGGACTTTTCATCCGGAGGGTATCGGTTCGGAGTTATCAAGGAGAGCTTCGTTAGGATGTTATAGATAGAACATCCAAAATCTCCTTTCTCTTATTGAGTTCATTTTGTTAAGGTGGGTTCAAACAAGAGAGTAGTTAGTTAAAAATATTCTAGGTAATAGTCTACAGACTTATATCTATAGACTATTGCTTGGAGCATAAGTGTTTCAAGGAATAGGCGTCCTCTGCCTTAAAAGAGGAAGGAACAGAACATGGCTGAAAAAAAAGAAGGCTCCCAGGTGGTACCTTACCCAGAGGGCCTGGAACCTTGGCGGTGCGAATATTGCACTCGCCAGGGGAGCTGCCCGCAGGAGGGCAGCCCATCGTACGGTTGCCAGCCCCCGATTTAAGTGGGACTGGCAAGAATTCCTCCAAGCTTAGCTCTTGGACGGTCTGCGGAAAGGGTTGGCCGACTGCAGCGGCCGAAGTTAGGAGATTGCTTCGAAAATAAAATCTCCTTCTTTTTTCCGAGTTCATTTTAAATAAAAGTGGATTCAGAATTGAGAAATAATCAGTAGCGATCCGTAAAGCAGGAGAGGTATTGGATATATTCTAATCTCTCTCCAGAATATAATACATTCAAACCTTTCGCTAAATGCTTTACGGTTCTCTATTGATTAATACGGAAAGTTCTTTAAATATTCTAGGTAATAATTTGAAGACTATAATCTTTAAATTATTGCCTAGATTAATTTCTAGGAGGAGAGAAAGATTGTGATAAAAGTAGGGGGCGGGTGGCCACGGCCACCTACAAAGTTAGGATATGGTGAAGGATACCATGTCCGAAAGATTGAGGAACAGCTTCTTTTTTCCGAGTTCATTTTAAATAAAAGTGGATTCAGAATTGAGAAATAATCAGTAGCGATCCGTAAAGCAGGAGAGGTATTGGATATATTCTAATTAAATAGCAGTTATTATGTACGGAAAAAATAAAAATATAAAAATAGACTCTAGAGATTTGTTTTCTAAGGACATTCTAAATTATCCGGTCAAGACGGCTAAATTAGGTGAGGTCAATTATGTTAATCTGGATAATGCCGCAACTACGCCTCCGCTCATCGTTGTCGAAAAAGGCGTGAATGATTACCTCAGGTCATACGGTTCGGTTCACAGGGGCGCGGGGATAAAATCAAAGATATCGACTGATTTATACGAAGAAACGAGAGATGTTATAAGAGATTTTGTTGGAGCATCATCTGATTCATATGTTCTTTTCACCGGAAATACTACCGGAGCGATGAATACCGCTGCATATTTCTTTTCTTTCTTGGAGGGCAAAGTTGCTGTTTCAGAAATAGAACATAGCTCATCGTGGCTTCCATGGATAAAGAGCGAAGGAGAAAAGCTTCTTGGCGACAAACAAGTTCTTTTGGAATCTGTCGGTAAATTACAAGACAAGATACAAGAGTTGGGCCGTGGAAATGTATTGCAATATCCTTTAAATAGTGATGGAGAATTTGACTTGGAGGCAATTGAAGAAATGTTCTGCAAAAATAAGATTAAAGCTTTTGTTTTGACCGCTTCGTCCAATGTTACCGGATACAGGCCCGATATAAAGAAAATTGGGGAAATTGTCCACAAATACGGAGCTTATTATATAGTCGATGCATGCCAATTTTTGCAGCATCACAAAATAGACATGGAGGAGATGGGAATAGATTTTCTGGCCGCTTCCGGACATAAATTTTATGCTCCTTATGGCGGAGGATTTCTTGTCGGACCCAAAAAATTTCTTGACGAATTTTTGCCATACCAAATAGGAGGAGGAAATCTTCCGTACATCACCAAGGAAGGTGTATTTATGAGATATAAGAATCAGCTGGCGCACGATCCTGGAACTCCCAATGCCGTAGGCGCAGTAGCAATGGCGATAGCTTTAAAGGAATTGAAAAGGATTGGTATGAATAAAGTAGAGGATTATGAAACGGGATTGGCTAAGATGGCTCATGAGGGAATAAAAAACAATCCGAACATCGAGATTTTACTGAAAGAAAAGCATCTTAGCACAGTCATACCTTTCATTGTCAAAGGACAAGATTCTTGTATGGTCGCAGAAAGATTGAATAATGAATTCGGGATAGGCGTGAGGGCGGGAAGCTTCTGCGCATATAATGTTGTAAGAAATCTTCTCGGGATAACCGACGAATCAAAAATAATAGAAGCGGTCAATCGCGGGGATACGTCCCTTATTCCGGGTATCATCAGAGCATCGTTTGGATTATGTAACACGGCTGATGATGTTGAGAGATTTGTCAAAGCAGTTAATTTTATAGCCGGTGGTTAGTTAAAATTATGTTAAAGACCAAGACAAAAAATAAAATAGGTATTTCTCCCATATTCTCTATGACGGATGTCAACATGCCTTCTGAAGACACGAAAGAGAAATGGAGAAACGTGCTTCGACAAATTCCAGTAGCCGTCAATAATTTTTACGGAGACCCGGTTTTGCAGTGGGATAATACGATGGATAAACTGAAAGCTCTCAGAGCCAGCCATCATGTTGGTCCGGTGGGATTGATATTGAAGGGAAAATTAGAAGATAGGCATATTAAAGATTTGCAAAAAGAAAAGACATCTGGCCTTAATATAGTTTGTTTAATTTCAATTTCCGAATTGACGAAAATGGAAGGGACTGGTTCAGCGCACCGATACGAGAATATTCGCATGCTTAATGAAGTCAATATACCCGCCATAGCATATATCCGTCCGATGATGCCACCTTTCAATACTTCGGAAAAGATAATCGGAAAGATATTTTCTAATTTAAAAAAAGTAGGATGCAAGACAGCTGTTGCTTCGGGATTTAGGGGAGACGAGACGCTTGTAAACAAACTTTCTCCTGATGCGCAGGTTGAGTGGGCGATGAGAGTTAAGATTATGCCTAAGGAAATTTACGAGAGAATTAAGAGGCATGCAGAAAAAAGCAAGGTGCAGCTTTTTACCCGTACGGCTTGCGCAGTTGCCTATGCGACGGGAGCCGAGAGGACATATAATCCTTATTACAACAGTCCTAATTTGGTTAAATGCGGAGAGTTGCATTGTCCGCTCAAGGCTAAGTGCGGGCCGGCGGAGAAGCCGAGAGAGGATTCCCTGGAATTGGCAAGAATGCTTGGTTTTGATGTTGAATTTACTCAGGGGAGTGGTTCGAGATTATGTCAGGTTAAAGGAGAAGATAGGCTGAAATGTCCTTCTTGTTGCACTACTTGTTATTTTTCAAAAGGAATTCCTCATATAACGGTTCGCGGGAGAATAAATTTAGGAGGACTATCTTTTATAAGATTCATTACTGGCATGATGTCTATTCAAGATGATCTAAGCGATGATGGAAGCAAAGATATCGGCAGAGTTTGTTTCCCGAATTATCCGGAAATAAACAATGCTCAGACTCTGAATAGTTGGTGGCCGATGGCTAGGAATACGGATAAGTGTTTCGGCTGTAAATACTGCATAGTTAAAGAGTATTATAATAAGACAGGATGTAATGTGGAGATTGGATTTCCTCCAGTCGATCTTATTGATAGAATGTTCCCCGATAAGAATAAAAATTAACTTATGAAAGAAAACAGACATAAAATAAGTCCGGATGATTACGGCTGTCCAGTGGGATGTAAATATTGTGTGATTTCCAAGGTTGATTCGAGAAGGGATATGTGGAATAAAGAGACTGTTCTCGGGCTGAACAAGGCTGTGACCATATTCAATCCTCCTCTTGATTTGCAGGACAAGGAGGCATTACATGAATTCTATAATTTTCCTGTCGATTTATTGAAGGGGGATTTTGTAGGTTTTAATGCGATTTCTGATCCTTTCTGGCCGAAATATGAGAAAGAATTGAATTTTTTCTTAGACAACGTTCCTCGCATCGCTAAAATAGCGACATGCGTTACAAAATTCAACCCTTCCGATGCGGTATTGGATAAATTGTCAAAGATTAAAAATTTTCGTCTCGTTGTGTCGGTAACAGGACTCGATTCCATTGAAAATATTAAAACCGAGGAAAGGCTCATTCTTTTAGAGAGGGCTAAAAAAAAGGGGATTAAAGCTTTCCCCATTATTCATCCGTATATAGCCGGGATGTCGGACTTATCCTTTCTTTCGCGTTTGAAAGAAATAGGCTACGAGGAAATAGATGTTAAGGGCTTGAGATATAATCACAAAAACATGTCTTCTTGGATGCCACAACAATCACAGTTTTTTTATGAAAAAAAAGAAGAAAAGGAGGTACTACCAGAGGATGGATGGAGGGAGTGCATAGCATCAGCAGGCCTAAAATTAAGAAATTTGAAAGATTGGTATCGCGAAGATTTTAATTTATTGCAGCCGAAATTGGAAAGAAAAGAAGCAGAATTATTAGTTGATGAAATTTTAAAGAAAGCAAATATAACTTCTTCTGATTCCGATGCCGCAGTCATAGAAGAAGCTATCAGAAGGAGAATGTGATTAATATTTGTCTATTGTAAAGACGGTGGGGCGAAACTTATTGTTGGCAGGGGCAATCGTCATTCTGTCGGCGATAGTTGGGTCTATTGTTTCGGGTATGGGATAGAGTTTGAGAGTTCTCTAATTCAAAAACTTTCTTCCGTTATTCGGATGTGTGTCCGGGCCGATGAGTCGAAAACTACGAAAGCGGATGTGGATAAATAGGGGGTTGACAGAAATAGGATAGTAGTATATAGTCATAATGTAAGTGGTTCATTAAGTAAAGATGTTAGTTCTTCGCTCGTCCGCGAGGTTAAATAATGGACCCGTTACTTCTTTCCCGAAAGGGATAAGGAATCAGGTTGAGGTCTGCCTGTGTTCTGGATGAAGTAGCAGATAATAGTTGTTTATTCGAACGGCTGGGAGATCTCTTTTAAGGACAAGTTCTATTTGGAGCTACGCCTTTGAAGAGATTTCTCAGCCGTTTTTTTTGGGGCGTAATGGCAGGGAGATTGCTGGAAAGAGAGATCTGGCAACCTCCTTACCATCCTTCCCGGTCTCCAAGGGAGAGCTTGGAACCGGGAACGGTAAGGGGGGAAAAGTGGAAGTTCATTGAAAATGTTCCGGGCAACAATTTGGGGATTTAAGTCTTCAAATTGTTGTCTGGAATTAATTTCAGCAACTGGCGTCCCTTATGCCTTAAGAGGGAGGACAGAGAAATGGCTTTTTCAGATGGGGTTATCCCCGAAGAATTCAATGCAATTCTTCGGGAGAGGGACAGGAAATTGAACACGGCTCTGGCTACTAATGGATTCGAAGTCTATTCGGCAGGGACAATTTATAAAATTCCTAATCCCGAGGGACTGGAAAGCATTGATATTATCGATGCCTTAGTCGACAAATTTCCTTCTTTGGGAGAGGATATCTCTCTTAGGGGTGATACGATTCTATGCCCTGAAGACAATTTCGAGCGTTTCAAAACTGCTCGGGATGCTTATAGGAGGGTCTTCCGGGAAGACGTGGAAGCCGGTAAGTGGCCAGAGGAAGTCTTTCTGGGTCTTGAATCAAAATTTGGCAGTAAATCCTGGGTAGACGAACTCCGAGTGGCCGCAGGGAAGCCGGTGGAAAAAACACACCGCTATTACGGGAACAAGAAATGTCCTGGGAGTAAGGATTCTGTTTGCGGTGGCACCGGAGGACAGTGCTCATACGCTACTTGTCCTCTCTATTAAAGTCCCGAGCAAGACTATTAAACTGCTCTTTTTATTTTCTCTTGCTTTCTCAAATATATATGCTATACTACTCTCAAAAGGATTAATCTTGGAGATTAACTCTTTTTTCTAAATTTTAAAGTGATAAAAATATGGACGAAAAATACCTAACACAGGAGGGCTTGGATAAGCTGAAAAAAGAGCTGGAATACCTTAGAAAAGAAGGTAGGATAGAAGTGGCAGAAGAATTGAAAGAAGCGATTTCTTTCGGTGATTTGTCAGAAAATGCAGCTTACGATGAAGCCAAAGAGAATCAAGCAAACATTGAAGGTAAGATTCTTGAATTGGAAAGATTGATTTCTTCAGCCAAAGTTATTCACGATAACGAGAATACGGGCTGGGTTCAAATCGGATCTTATGTTACAATCAAAGACGGTGGGGACGAGGAAAGATACCACGTGGTTGGAGAAGACGAAGCCAACCCCATGGAAAACAGGATTTCCTTCAAATCTCCCTTGGGCCAGGCTTTGATTAATAAGCCCAAAGGAGCCGAAGTGGAAATCAAGACTCCCAAAGGTTCTCTCAAATACAAAATACTAAAAATAGAATAAATATGTCTACCGTAGACGAAATCAGACAAAATAGGATAGAAAAGTTAAAGAAGATTTTAAAGAGCGGAGAAAATCCCTATCCTATTGAAGTCAAAAGAACTCATGAAATCAAGCAGGTTTTAGAGGGTTTTGCATCTTTGGCTGAAAAACAGGAAGAAGTCATTTTGGTGGGAAGAGTTCGAACGATCAGGACTCACGGGGCCTTGACTTTTATTGACTTTGAAGATGGTACGGGCAAGTTCCAAGCTTTGTTCGCCAAAGACAAGCTCGGAGAAAAGAGCTATGATACATTTTTGGAAATGTTTGACATCGGTGATTTTATTGAAATTCACGGCACCGTATTTGAAACCAAAAGAGGGGAGAAAACAATTGAGGTCCGCGATTACAAAATGATTTGCAAATCTTTAAGGCCCTTACCAGAGAAGTGGCACGGATTGAAAGATGTTGAAGAAAGATACAGAAAAAGGTATCTTGATTTGCTGTTTTCTCCCGAAGTTAAAGACAAGTTTGTCATTCGCTCCAGATTCATTAAGGAAATGAGAAATTTCTTGGACAACGAAGGTTTTATGGAAGTGGAAACCCCGATATTGCAGATGTTATACGGCGGAGCCAGAGCCAAGCCTTTCAAGACCCATTTGAATGCAATGGACTTGGATGTGTTTTTAAGAATATCTCCGGAATTGTATTTGAAGAGATTATTGGTCGGTGGATTTGAAAAAGTATATGAAATCGGAAAGTGTTTCAGAAACGAAGGAGTGGACAAGTTTCACAATCCCGATTTTACCATGATTGAGTGCTACTGGGCCTATGCCGACTACAAGCAATCAATGAAAATGATTGAAAGAATGTTTGAAACAATTTTAACCAATATTTTCGGAACAACCGATATTAAATACGGAGACGCCGTTTTGAATTTCAAGGGTCCCTGGGAAAGAATTGAATTCTTTGCTTTGTTGGAAAAGTATACCGGAATCAAATACGAAGAAATGAACGAAAAGGCTTTAGCCAAGAAAGCCAAGGAGATGGGAATTGATCTTCCTGACGGAGCGGACAAGCCCAATATTGCCGATGAGATATACAAGAAATACTGCCGACCTAAGATAATCCAGCCGACTTTTGTCATTCATCACCCCAAAGGGTTCCAGCCTTTGGCTAAGGACCTTGATAGTGAGAAGTTGGCCAGCTATCAGTTGGTTTTGGCCGGAGCGGAGGTAATTAATGCTTTTTCCGAACAAAACGACGCGACCGAACAGGGAGATGTTTTAAAGGGTCAGGAAAAATTATTCAAAGGAGGCTTTGAAGAGGCCCAG
>Ga0172381_10005848_pt1 | contig 12398 bp, 17 predicted proteins | sample Leawel6488metaG_FD_119754 | JGI IMG/M metagenome (GOLD analysis project Ga0172381, IMG submission 119754) | Leachate microbial communities from a municipal landfill in Southern Ontario, Canada - Leachate well 64-88 metaG | ecosystem: Engineered > Solid waste > Landfill > Unclassified | place...
AGTAACTAAGTTACCATCATCACCCGTACCATCTGGTCCACTTGTGACAGGGACTCCGCCGTTGCGGATTGTCCAACAACCTACCGTTGCTGTAGCGGGAAGTGTTACTACGCCACTAGCGTAGATAACATTCTGTACGATACCGCTATCTTCAGCGGCAAGCGTTTTGGCTTCTGTAACGTCCACCCATAGGCGTCCGTCATTACCGCGGTAAGCGGCTGAAAATGCTGGGTTTGCCATTTATTTACCTTTCTTAAAAGTTTACGCCAGTCCCAGGTTTTGGGTTTGGTGTATCTTTTTTTTCTTGAGTCTTTTGTGCTTTAAGTAGTTCCACGCGAGACGGAACGTCACCCACTCGCTCCCACCCGCTTTTCCATAGAGGATTATCCATTAGGGCATCCGCTTGGATGACACCTTCACTACCCTCTGCGGTTATGAATTTTGCACCAGACTCTTTGTGAACATATATACCTGGTAAGTTTCTTCGCTTGCCAGGTGTTACCTCGGCCGATTGGCCTTTAGGTATATTACTTGGTTCCATAAGACTCCTTTACTTTTTAAGCAGACAAGTGGTAACGTAGCCCTGGTATTTTGTACGTTGGTACAAAACAGTCGTAATATCTTCGACCTTCTGCTACCGCACCATCAATTCCCTGTACATCAGTTAAGATGCGGATGGAATCGAATTTGGTCGGTGAGATAAGCACTTGGTCCCAAATGAACAGGTAGACCTCATTAGTTGGTAGATAGGTGGAAGGAACCTTATGTAAGGTAACTCCGTCTACTTCACCAATGACACCTGTCTTTAGGTCGCGAACAGTAGTATCACAAGAACGCATAAATGCGGTATCTTGTTTTAATAGACTGTATGTGGCTGGCGACATAAAACAGTGCCTTCCACTTTCAGGAACTTTTGCTTCAGTCATGGCATCATTTTGGTCTAAGAACTTAGTGTAGGCGTTGGATGATGTGACTGCTGCTGTTGCACCTTGCGATGCGGCTAGAGCTGCGGCATGAGCCACGGCTAGACGATAAACGTCTACTGCGGGGATTGCAACATCTCTTATTTGTCTTTTAACTGCCTTATTTGCTTCCTGTACCATCATAGAGTCTTCCAAGTTTCCTCGGTCAACACTGAAGGTAAAGGCTTTATCTTGACTTAGTACAAACGTCTGCGTAGCAGTACCGAGCTCGACCATAGCACCGAAGCGGTTAGTACCACTACGGACATAATCTGTTTCGGCAACTGTATCGACATGGTAGATTGTAACTGTATTTTTGCCGTTGAAATCAAGACGAATTCCACCCTTATTAACGACACCACCAGTTTTGGCGTCAAGTGCAAAGTGCTCATCAATTTGAGCTAGATGGGCAGCTGCGTAATTTTGTGCCATTTTGTTTTTCCTTCTTTATCTCGCTAATCTTCGTCCCAGTTTTTCAGCGATTCCATTAATGGGTCTTTTTCCTTGGCGGGCGGAGAAGACGACCCTCCAGCGTCGGCGTTAGCCAACATCTGTTCGGTAGCTTCCTGTCCTTTGATTTGACCCTTGGTGGCTGAGATACCAGAAGCCCTAGCGAGTGTTTTGTATAGTTGATAGGGCATTACATTAGAACCGATTACTAGACCCTTACCCGTTGGTTGTCCGGTTTTGGGGTCAATTTCTGGGACATTGTTATCTCGGATAAAATTAGCGTCCATAAGTTCTGCCGCATCATCTGCTAATTCCTTATCATAGTCCTTACTGTCGGGATTGAAGACTGGAAAGTCTTGCATGACTCTATATGCGTCCATGCCGATAGTTTGTCGAGCGTCTGCCACACTGTTGTTATAGTCTCTCAATTCACCAGCTTGTCGCATGGCTTCAAGTTTAGCTTCAACTCTAGTATAGTTTTCGCCAGTCTCAGAATTAACCTGTCCGGTTAAATCAGCCTCAACAGCGGGTTGATAGATTTCGCTGGTAAGTGCTTCCACTTCCTTGAGCGAGTTCCTCTTAGAGACTAGTTCTCTAATTTCCGTGTTGAGCTGGGCTTTACGTTCTTCTGCTCTGCCTAGCGGTTTTGTTTCCTCGACAACCTCTTCGGGTTTGTCTTCCGTTTCTTTTTTCTCAGGTTCGGCTTTCGCCTCATCTTTAGATTCCTCAACTTTCGTTTCGGGTTCCGCTACAGGTTCTTTTGGAATTTCTTTTTCAGCTTTCGCTTCTTTTTTTATTTCCGCTTTGGGTGACGATTCCTTCGGGGATTCCTGCTCCTCGTCCAGAGAACTAAAATCTGGTTCTACTAGTTTAACGTCGTCGGCTGGTTTTTCATCTGCCATGATGTCTCCTTACTTTTAACGTGGTTACGCCACGATTCGGAAGTCTGGTTGATAGACTCCGCTCTGACCACAGTTTTTGGACAGGGTGGGCTGTCTTATTTAGTGGTCAGAACGCAACCTACCTTTTGTATGTGTTGATTAAATCCTCCAAGTTATTTTTTTCTTCCTCTAGGGCATATTTAACCAATCTATTAACCTCATGGGCTTTTTGGAATAGGGCAGGGTCTTCAGAAATATCCACTTTAATAGAACTTAATTTATCTAATGACTTAATTCTCTTTTCTAAATGTTTAACAACCATCTCAATTTTAGGAAGTTCGGAAAGGATTTTAGCCCTTTCCTTCTGTTTCTCTAATCTTTGCTCAAGAGGTTCTTGAATTGAGAAATAATCACCATTATTAGGCATTATATTATCGTCTTGCATTGGTTTTCTCCTGTGGTTGACCAGCATTTTGTAACATCTGCATTACCTCTTCGGGTGAGTGTCCTGCATGTAACATAGCCAAGGCTTGACCTATTTGTTGCTGGTTTGCCCCCAATTGAGTTAGTGCGTCTATAAGCTGTTGGTCTTCTGAAGAGAACTGCACTTGGTCTGTAGGTGGTTGCATGGCGGTTTCGGCTTGCATTTTCTGAACATCTACTGCCTGTTGTGAGGGTGAAGACATTTGGGAAGGTTGAAAGCCCATTTTTTCCTCAGCTTGACGTTTAATATCTTCTGGTAAGTCCTTATAAGAACTGTTTAGATATTCTTTAGTATCATCTTTAGGTTGAGAGGCTTTTTCAATGGCTTGTTTGGTTTCCTCGTCACTCATACTAACTTTTTCTGGATTTTCTACCCCGGCATTTTTAACAATAGCGTTCCAAAGTGCCATTATCTTTTCGGGGGGGATAAGAGCCTGTAATATTTGAGTCTTATCTAGTAATTGAGTCAAGCCTTGGAGTGATTGAAGTTCCTTGACCTCATCTTGCATCTTAGAAGTAGAAGCGTCTACCTCAAATTTAAGTGCAGGAGTTGCTGAAGAATAATTAATTCTTACCTTATTGTCATCGGACAGTAGGTTGGGGTCGAATTTACCCTGTTCGGCGAGTTTTCGTAGTTCGTCGGCAGTTTTCTTATCTAATTGTAGTTCCTCGACACCACTTCGCTCGGCAAAATACAGGTTAATAGCAGTTTCACTCCACTTGGCGAACCAAGTTTCAAATTGTTTACGAATATAATTATCATCTATTGATAAATTAGTCTGAACTTGTTTAACACCAGCGGGAGTTTTAGAGAATCCAGGGTTGCCTACCTCGGCGGAAATGGAAGTATCAGGAGAAGACACTAAACTAACTAATTGGGATTTCATCAATCCATAATTATTAGGGAAGTTCTGGTGGGCGGAAGTATCTATTTTTACAGGTTCTATACCTGCATTGCCATCATTACCAACATCTATGATTGAATTGGGAACCCACTTAACTCTTGATTTAGGGAAGTTACCCTTTTTAATAACTGGAGGGGCTAACATAAGAGCACGGTTGAACTGGTACATCTGCATTTCACCGTCAATAAGATTCTGTAGGGAACCGACTAAATCAATTATTCCCCTACCGAAGATATTAGAACCATCTATATCACCATAAGCGAAATTGATTGGTATATCTCCACGGGGGTCTTTGTTAATCTTAGTTCTGACAACCTTTCCAGTTCCAACATGAAAAGTATAAAACTTAGACCCTACACCTCTTTGGAATCCTGTAACTAATTCAATCCCGCCCCTAGCATCAACTTGTTGTTCTTTTTCGGCGGGAGTTTTGGCTCGTTCCTCTTTGGTGGTTTCGTAATCTTTTATTTTTCGCAACGCATCAACGTTCCAGGTCTTTTCGGTTTTCTTGGATAATTTAGACTGGGAGTCTATAAGAGCGTCAATGTCTTTTGTCTGCCACCAACTCCGTAGGAATATAAAGTTAGAGTCCTCATCAGATATTTTACCTGGCTGCCCGAACACATCCGCCCAGTAGGGCAATCGTAAGTCGGAACAAAAATAACCCTGTCTCTCCACGAATGGGGTATAAGTCGCACAAAAACCGAAAGTTAAGAACTTCTCAACCACCATCCAACATTTCTGGATTAAATCATAACCCTCATTAGAGTTTCTCAAAATTTTATTAGTATAAACAAATGAAGCAATTACCGATAACCAGTCGTCGGTATCGGAGATAACCTTTCCAGTAGGAAGTTGTTGAATAATTCTTTTAGGGGTTTTACGGATTATAGAAGCGGTTGTGCCATCGGTAGTCTTGGGGAGTTCTTTCGGGGTGGAGGGGTGTGGTCTGTTCCTGGCTATTCTCTCGTACTCGGTGAAATTATTAGTCAGACCTTCCGTCCACTGACGGGAGGTCTTGAAAGTTTCTACTACGTTTTCGTTTGTGAGAAATTGATACGCCAAGTATATCTACAACGGCGTGTGTATAGCTAGAGTTGTCCTAATTAAAACACTAGCACCTTATACTAAAATTGTAAAGCGTTTGACTATAAAATATGAACCATCACGATTTTCTTTCGGGAAGTCAAACTCAAAAGCTGGAGTAGTTGAGGAATCATCTTTATCGACAACCAGTTTTTCCTGTTCTCTATATTTCGCCAGTTCATCAGTAAATTTGATAAACTCGGTCATCTCATCTTGAGAAGAATTTACCTTCACTCTCGTCCTATAATGTTTCAGGCAGATAGTTTCCTCGCCCTTACGAAACTTAGAAATCTTGGTAATCTGCGCGTTACCAATTTTATAAGTAGTGGATTCTGTGCCGTATTCAGTCATCTTCTACCCTGCCTTTAATTTGAACTTCATCTGGGTGATATAAATAATTTAACTTTCCCCAAATCTTACCCTTATATTTACGCATAATTTTAACGTACGTCTTAATGCCTTTTTTATCAGTAAAAATTAAAACTTTACCAACTGGTAGAGTACGACCCTTTTTGGTTAAATCATCTGTTATATCTAGCCAACCCATAATTTTGATAAATTCCCACTTTTTAGGTTATCATCTTCACCCGTGAGTGGCGGTACTTCTGATTGATAGAGTTGCCATGCACCCGCTAAGCTCATAACTAAATCATCGTGAGCACCTACTTCTGCCTGGGCTTTCCACGAAGTCTCAGTCTGTTTAATTATAAAAGAAAACAATTCGTTTATGGTAAGTTTATCGTAAAGCTTAATCAGTTTCTTGTCAATCGCCTCCTTGAGCATTTGAAGCATTATTGGACGGGTAGCACTGTTAGTGTCCCAGCCCAGCTTAATAGAGTCAGCCGTACTCTTAGTTGTACCTTCATGGGCTTTCATTTGATAAACGGAATACTTACCTAAACGATTTAATGAGGCTAGTCTCTCTAGTTCGAACACTCCACCAGAGTTTCTCTCATAGGCCACACAAGGAGGGATTCCCGTAACATCACAGACCCTTTCCAGTTCTTTACAAAGTAGAGGGGTCATATCAGTAGCAGTCTGTTTTGAATGATATACGATAGGCACATCAAGTCTGGTCTTACTTAGGAACTGGGCAGCACAGTAATCTCCCGCACCAGCCGAAGTATCAGCGAACACCACAAAGAACTCCCCTGATTTTATCTCCCTGTACCGCCTAAAACCATTCTCAGTCTCTGCGTTTTTAGAGTGTTGCTCATACCATCTCAGGGCGTCTCTATCAAAATACATGTCACCCGAATTCAAGAAGGCTTCTTCTGGAGATTCGGGATACTCCTGTTCGTATAGTCTCCCTAGACGCTGTTTTTCCTTTAATAGGAAGTCCTTCTCATAGAAATCCCTAGCTGGATAAAAAAGTTTCTGGAAAGCGGTTTCTTTCATAACGGTTTTATCCCAGAATCTTTTGAAGTCATTGTATCCATTAGCGGTGGTTTCTATAATAAATTTTCCATCGGGTACTAAAGCCGTACCCGCAGAAGCCATCATAGCTTCAAAGTTCTTGTAAAAAGCCGCCTCGGACATGTGAAGATTGGTAATGGTCTTAGACCGTCCAAAGTTTGAGTTCTCGGCTGTTCCGATTATATATCTAGCCCCATTCATAGAATTGGCTAACTCATATTTGGAATTGTATTTAAGGGGTACTTTAGTCCCAGTAATTTGCTCATAGGATTTGATATAATTCTTCACTCTCCCCAAAAGGTCTAAGGCATTGTCGGCTATATCCGCCACCACCACAGAAAGAGAATTATCCTTAGTAAGGAAATCGGTAGCGAATATCGCTAGAATCAGAGAGGAGAATCCCTGTTGGCGAGCCTTCAGGATACAGTCCCACCCATTAGCGTCTTTTATAAACTTATTCTGAATAGCATTTAAATAAAAAGGAACTTCTTTTTGTCCCTTATCTATAATTTTAAATCTATCCTCTATAAACGGTTTATACTTCAGGTAATTCATCTACAGGCTCAATTCTAACTAATTGTTGCAGTAAATCAAACCTCATTTTCTGAATTAGGGGGAATCTTTTGAACTCAGGTACTTCTAAATATTTCTGTAATGGTTCTGGTAGTTGGTATTTTTCAAACATTAGTCTATATCCACCTTGGTTACTTGTCTAAATATGCGTCTATTTTTCCAGTAAACATTAAAGTAAGTCCCTGTTATATTAGGGTCGTAGGGTCTATTCCCCGCCCGTGTGTGATGAGTTTCACCCATAAGTTCTATTCTGAGACAACCAATTTTCTTTCTAAACCATTTCATTTACAGGGTTCTCCTTTTTCGTGGAAGTGTTTACAAATAGGACAGAGTTTCATTGCTTATGCTTTATATTCTTAACCACGGGACAGTCTTTACCCAACTCAGCAAATGTACATCTAGGTTTTGTTTGATGGTGTAAGAAACCATCATAACCATACATAATAACCTGTATTATTGCTGGCCACTCAATGCGTGGATGGTGGTATCTAAAGCGATGCTCCATAGCATTACTCATTTTCTACCGTGTTTCATATTCTTACAAACAGATTTATCTACTTGGTGTTGTTTGCATAGGTTCTTGGGGGTTTTGCTGGGTTTAGGAGTTGGGGTAAGTTGTAATCTTTTTAATTCAATTTCAGAATTGGCTACAATATTCATAATTCTTTGCTGATTATTCAACGCATTATGGAGGAGCTCGGTTTTATTTTTAACCGCTTTCCATTTCGCCAAATCTTCTTCATCTCGTAGATAAGCAGTAATTTGTATCATGTATACATTGTAGGGTATAAATTATAATGTGTCAATAGTTACGGTACGGTTAATTTTAAGGAGTCTCTTTTTTATTTTAGTAATAATTTTTATCTGTTAAGGGGGGAACACTATTATATACATTATATATATACATAAAGGGTATGAATGAGAGACGACAAGCATGGATACCCTAAAAGATTTAACAATGGGGGGGTACTACACTATATGTAGTGTACCTCTGTCCTACTTGACATGACATACATATATAACAGATACACATATGTTATAGTATAGTCGCATAATGCACAATGTACGACCCTATGTATATGTATACATACATACTTATCTAAGTAAGTAAGTTACTATGCCCTTAGATAGGCTTATTAGAGCTTGTACTTCTCTTTATCTATGTTAATAACATTAACGAATGCTGTCTGACCACTGTTAGATTGAGTAACTCCTAACAGTTTTAACGCTCTATCAGATGCTTTTAATTGTATGTTCAAATCTTCACTTATTGCACCACTTATATTATCCTGTTTCATAGCATTCAATCCGTTATCAATAGGTTTTAATGCTCTATCCAGTGTAATATTATGCTTTACTAACGCTTTATCTATAGCATTTTGTATACTTGGTTTTCCTAAGTTCTCCACTGCCATAGCACTAGCAGTCTTTTCTTTGGTAACTTTATAGTTCTTTATAATAGCCTTAGTGCCGTTCTTCATCTTCACGTAATCCCTGACAAAGCCTTGTTGTTTTTGTGTTAATCGCTTCATAATCCTACTCTTATGCACTCTACTTCTATTAACCTGTAAATCATATACTTAGATGTTGAGCTTATTGTCTTATTTAGTTTATCACTCCTTATATCTGCTGTCCAACCCTTAGGCCATCTTAAAATGACAATACTAACCATTTAATAACCTCTCAACAGTAAAATAATCTTCCCACTTCTTCTCTAATTTATCAATAGCTTGCTCTAATGTAACTCCCATTACAAACTTGTTAGCTAACCATCTTCCTTTATTATCTGCATAGCCCACAATCCAGTTATCATTTATATCACAAGTTAAAGTAAGCCAACACCTAGTATTATCTGTCTCTATCATTTTAGGTAGGCTTGTTACGTTCATGCTTATATCGTACACCTACTTTAGTATAGGCTGTCAATTCATCAGCTAGTGTCCACATCAAATGCTCTATCTCTGCATCACAAGGCTTATATCCCAATTCCTTGCAAAGTTTTCTAATCTTCCTGTAATTGCTTATTCTTTTTAGCATGAATAAATACTACCATAACTAGCAAAGAAATTGACTTTATGTTATACAACAAGAGTTAGTACTTGTGGATAAACTACTTGACACTGTGTAATAATAGGCGTAGTATGAGAGCAGGATAAGTTAAATACTTACCCCGAACCTAGACAAATAGAGCAACGAGCGTAAACTAGCAGGTTTTAACCTATAACGGTCTTACGCTCAAGCTCCCAAGGTAATCAGTAACAGTTCTTTAATATTCTGGTGTTAGATATAGGTAGAGATGAAAGGCTAGACCAAGCGAATTAGGTAACTAATCAAACAAATCAATCATTTTAAGGATAAATCTAGTTAGAGAAAACTGACTACCTTAAAAAGGATGTAAGGCAAACTACCTCTGGTATTCTAGCCTTTCTTTTCTGCCTATATAAGTTAGTCATGCGGTAGATATAACGGAAGTACCATTCCTAGGTAATCGTAGCCCTCTTATATCTACTGCGGGGCTAATTTAGTTAGTCTCTAGCTGGTAGTAAGGTTGGTACATAAAAGTAGCTGACGAGCCACCAATCCACCGAAAGGTCAATACTATAGTTCGTTACTACTAGCACCAAAATATGAGACGAATGGCGGAATAGGTAGACGCAACGACGGGGGTTGGAGTAAGGTGTAGCACGACCTAGCGAAACGCTATGCTCTAGGATTCCGTAAAGTGATACTCTATGCAGGGTGCAAATCCCTGCTCGTCTCGCCAAAATAACAGATGAGAATAGAAAGAAAATAGAAAATGAAAGAAGATTTACAAAATATACTAACAGTAACTTTAATCTTCATAGCAGTATTTATGCTGTTATGTTTGTAAGGAGTGATATATGAAAATAATGGTTTACCTGATACTACTACTAACATTTTTAATAGCGATGTTGTCATGGAAAACGGTTATGATGGACTTCAAACACCCGTGCGACTACTATCGCAACTCCGCAACAGCACCAGTAAGATGTTTTAGTAACTTTGTGGACAGCAACTAATGCATCTAATCCTATACATCTATAATAAACTCTTAATACTCGTTTACGAGGGAGCTTTTAATTTTAAGTACATTACTTGGTTGTTGGATTGCGGGTAAGGTACAACCAGAAGTTTAACCATAGCAAGCCCCTTATCCTGTAGCTAGGAATGAGGGGTTTTTCTTTTACGGTTTAATAGAATGGCTGTTTAATAACACCGCAGGGGCTAGGTTGCCGTTTAGGGGCGTAAGCAGAGCCTAGGCTTAGCGTTATTATTAAAGCTTATCCAACACCAGCGTTCTATTCAGTTTTATAGTAGGCTGTGAACTACAGTTTGTAAAAGTATGGCTACAAAGTCTTGACATACTATGCTATAATGTAAGTAATCAATAGGACAGCCCCACTACATGTGGGGTTTCTCTTTATTTTGTAGCACTATTTGTCTTATATCAATAGGACAAATAGTTGGTTTTATAATAATCCTTATTGTTTATAAAAGTCAAGTGGCTACAGGAACAATAGATGTTTTTACATGCTTAAACTATTATCAGCAAAACCTGTAACCATAAATATTATGATTGGTGGAGACTGTCGCGGTCAAGCGAGTCCCGTTAGGTCAAATAATCAGTCCCGAGTTTTATTATACATCTTTTATTATACACTATGTTATAATCATATTATGGCTCTCCTCCCTCAAACACAAGTGGCCAAGTTTTTTGGCGACCATACCATAACAGCAAGTAACTTAAATACCCCTCTTCGGTGGATAAGGGGTATAATTCATGATATGGTAAATTTATGGCGAAGACGTAAATTCGTTCGCTTAGTGCGGAAGATAATCAAAGAACACGACAAGAAATACCCGCCTAGCTTAGAGGCGGAGGAAGCATACGACCCTCCCAAGAAAGAAGTCAAAAAAGCTTTCACTAAGAAACGTAAGATTTGGTGTGTGAAATTCACTGTTCCAGAGGCCAATAATATATGTCGTGAGGTACTAAATTACCAATACTGTACACCCAAAGAAGCTTTTGGCGGGGTCGAGAGCCTACACTTGGAGCAAAAAGGCACAGAACTCTGTTCTTTGTCGGGCTATTGTGAGGAGTTGATTAAGGGTCGTAAACGTCTTACGACCATCCTGGTTGCCGTACTTTTGAGTAGTGGTTTTACAGTTTTGGTTGCAACTATATTACGAGCTGTTTTCTAACGTTATAATGTAACCATGAGCAAAAAACTATTCAAACAGTCCCCAAACTATCAAAGTTAAAGCGATAAGAAGCCTCCAACTAAGCCGCCAAAGATTATTTCTAACCTCCCACCACTCAGACTTTTGGAACTCAGGAATAGTTAGAGGGTTCATATTAGCATCATCTATATAGTCCCTTAATTGTTTAGAGCCTATCTTGTTTTGAAGGTAGTAAATAGTTAATCCGTGAGGATGTTTCTTGAAGTTTCTGTACCATTTTTTATGTTTACCTTTTGGGGGCAACAGAGAAGTCCACAAATCATTAGCTGATGGAATACAACCTATTAGCACTAGAGAACCTAATATTATTAAAAACACGGGTTTCCTTTCCCCACCCGCTTAGCGGAGACTCAAAAAGCGGCCTCCTAGATTGTCTAGACCAGCAGAAGGGTTTTAAACCTACTGTTTTTGGAGGCCGCTTCCTAGGTTTAAAAAATCCCTACCGCTAATCTAGACAGGTATATAATATCCCATAGATGAGTAAACGTAAATTCAATAAATTGTTAAATAGGTTTATAGCTTCGCCAAAAGCTCCGAAAAGGGCTCGCCGAAGCGTGAAGAATAAGACCAAGAATAGAAGTTAAGGTAGCTTTGTAGATATTGCGGTGATACGCCCTTATGAGTGGTCTGTAAGCCTAATTTGACCCCAGACCAGAGGTTTTCTACATTTTGGGTATGGGCGTTATCTCTTACCCACTCTCCCCTAGAATGATTGACTGTCTGGTGGTTGTAGTGCTTTTTGATAGATGTATAGGCTGGAAAAGCGTCTGTATAAATATCTGAGCCTGAAACAATATTTTGTCTAATGGTTGAAGTTAAAAAATGCCTAGAGTTAGTAGGAATAACTAAGGCTCTAGCTCTGCCTTGACGCTCCACTAATCCGATAACAGTCCTCGCCCGTCCGTTATACGCAAGGGGGCGGGTAGTCCGCCAAGGTTTAGCTCTAACATAGGTTTCATCCACTTCTACAGCTCCGCTAAACTTAGTTTTATCTTGCATTGATTCCCTTATTTGATAGCACATTCTCCAAGCTGTTTTATACTTAACTCCTAAATGTCTTTGTAATTCAGCCGCACTTACTCCATGTTTGGACTGGCTCATTAGATACAGGGCGAAGAACCAATAAGTTAAAGGTAGTTTAGTAGAAGCCATAGGTGTATCCGATAAAGGATTGATTTGTTTCCCACAGGCACAAGCGTAAACAGGTCTACTTTTAACTTTATATAGTTTAGTCCGTCCGCATTTACAGACCCAATTAGAATACTTCCTTCTTAGAATTTCTTCTAAACAGGAAATATCATCAGGATAATCTCTTAGGAAATCTTTGAGTGTATACATGGTCTAGACAATTAAAAAGCACACCCTCTCGGAAGTGCTAA
>Ga0172381_10005849_pt1 | contig 12396 bp, 10 predicted proteins | sample Leawel6488metaG_FD_119754 | JGI IMG/M metagenome (GOLD analysis project Ga0172381, IMG submission 119754) | Leachate microbial communities from a municipal landfill in Southern Ontario, Canada - Leachate well 64-88 metaG | ecosystem: Engineered > Solid waste > Landfill > Unclassified | place...
AAATCGAATTAGCCCTCCTGATAAAGCGCAAAACGCGCCCCCGCCGACAGGCGGAAGGCCGACCGGTCCGACCGATCGGCTCTTAGGCGCGCTTATTCTACTTTTTCTCTTTGTATTCCCCCTCATCGGCTTGCGGCCCGTTTCCATTGTCTTTTCCATCCTGCCCGGGCTGCTGTTGCTGGCCGGCCTGAGGTCCCTGCTGCTGGTACATTTGCGCGCCGATCTTTTGAAGGGACTGCGAGAGTTCCTGCGTCTTAGCCTTTATCGATTCTATATTATCACCGTCTTTGACCTTTTTCAATTCATCGGCCTTCTGGGCAACTTCCTGCTTCAGATCGGCCGGAGTCTTATCTCCAAGATCTTTCAAGGTCTTTTCAGAGGTATAGATCATATTCTCGGCCAAATTTTTAGCTTCGATGAGCTCTTTCTTTTTCTGGTCGTCTGCCGCGTACATCTCGGCCTCCCTTTTCATCTTCTCAATTTCTTCTTTTGCCAATCCGATCGAGCCCTGAACCTTGATCGACTGCGTTTTTCCGGTAGCCTTATCTTTTGCGGTCGTGGTAAGGATCCCGTTCGCGTCTATATCGAAAGTGACCTCTACCTGAGGCGTGCCGCGCGGAGCCGGCGGAATTCCGTCCAAAATGAATTTACCCAAAGAACGGTTGTCCGAAGCCATCGGCCTCTCTCCCTGAAGGACATTGATCTCCACGGATGTTTGTCCATCGGCCGCGGTGGAATAAACCTGGGTTTTTGTAACCGGTATGGTCGTATTCTTGGCGATCACGATATTATTGATGCTTCCCATCGTTTCGATGCCCAGAGACAAGGGCAATACATCAAGCAAAAGGACGCTCTTGATGTCTCCTTCCGGCGCCCTTCCCTCGGAACTGGCCTTCAATATTTCCGCCTGGATAGCGGCTCCCATTGCCACCACCTCCTCAGGATTGATCGAGGTGTTGGGATCTTTGCCGAAAAATCCTTTCACTCTGTCGCGCACCTGCGGTATCAAAGTGGTTCCTCCAACCAAAACTATATCATTGATCTGCTCTTTGCTCAGCTTCGCTTCGGCCAGCGCTTTCTCTGTCCTGCTTATAGATCTTTCGACCAGATCGCGAACCATATTGTCAAATTGCGATCTGTTGATCTTCATATACAAATGTTTCGGGCCGGTAGCGTCGGCGGATATGAACGGTATATTGATCTCTGTCTCTCCTACGCTGGACAATTCCACCTTGGCTTTCTCGGCCGCTTCTTTAAGCCTTTGCAAAGCCAGCTCGTCTTTGGCCAGATCGACGCCGTTCTTCTTTTTAAAATCTTCCATTATAAAGTCCATTATTTTCTGATCGAAATCCTCGCCGCCGAGATGGGGTTCCCCTCCCGTGGCCAAAACCTCGACCGTGTCAGGGGAGACATCCAAAACAGTGATATCAAAAGTTCCCCCTCCGAAATCATAGATCAAAACCTTTTCCGCGCTCTTGCGTCCAAGGCCGTAAGCCAAAGCCGCGGCGGTCGGTTCGTTGATCATCCTCAAAACATTGAACCCGGCTATTTCTCCCGCCGTCTGAGTGGCCTTCCTTTGAGAATCGTCAAAATTGGCCGGACAAGTTATGACAACGTCAGTGATCTTTTCTCCAAGCTTCTCTTCGGCATCGATCTTTATCTTTTGCAAGATCATCGAAGATATCTCTATCGGCGTATACCATTTATCTCCCATTTTCACCTCCACGCTTCCGTCAGATCTTTCCCTGGCTCCATAAGACATCCTTTTTATCTCTTCCTGAACTTCCGGGTCGGAAAATTTGCGGCCGATAAACCTTTTCACCGCGAGGATAGTGTCTTTCGGATTGGCGATCGCCTGCCTTTGGGCAAAAATACCGACAAGCCTTTCCCCTCCTTTGCTGATGGCAACGTAAGAAGGCGTCATTTTTGAATTTTCGCGGTTTTCCAAAGCTTTGGGTTCACCGTCGATAATGGCCGCCATTTTAGTGATAGAAGTGCCCAGATCGATTCCTAAAGTTTTCATAAAATTTGTAAAGCCGGGACCGATCCGATCCTTCCTCCAGCCTCGAATGGTCAAGACTGATGAAAGGGCCGATCAAGAACGGCCGTTAAAATAAGAATAATAAATAAGGATATATTTTTATTATATCCGTTATCACTCTCTAGTCAAGAGTGCTAATCCGGTCCGATCGTCCGAACATCTCCCAACCAAAAACCCCGCCGCGGCGGGGTTTTTGTTCTTTAAGGACAGATTATTTTCTGTTCTCTTTCTCGCGGATCTGGTTGATCTTCTGATCCAGCATCCTCTGGCTGCGGTAAGCCCTGTTATCGGCCCCTCTTATGGCCAGCCACTTGTCTACTTTGAAAAGCTGGCTTCTGAGCGCTATCATCAAAACGATAGCCAATAAAGCGGGGAGCAAAAGATAGCTCATCAGATCTTCTTTCAAACCGGTATTGACTTCTGTTTCAGCTCCGGCAACGGCTCTCTTGTTCACCACTACAACGGCAGAATCGATGACCGAATTAGCGGTATTGCGGACCGTGGCGATATTTATAAGCTTCGTTGAACCGAAATTGAAATTAGCCTCTCCGAAGACCTGAGCCTGGAAGATGACCACTCTGCTCTGGTTTGCCGACAGATCGCCGAGATATATCCCCGAACCCGAAACAATATTTCCCGAATTGGCATATCCGTCCATTCTAACGTTGCCGATATAGGTCATTTTAACGGGCATAGGGTCCAAAACATAAAGTCCGTTGGCAGCAGTATTGCCGGTATTAGTAACATTGATATAGAACTCAACCTGGTCTCCCGGATCGGCCTGAATGGAATTCTGCCATCCGGTTTCCCCCTTGCTGATGTTGCGCGCCATTTTATTGACGGTAAAATTGGAGGTTTGGACCGGCGTCATGTTATTTGCCACATACACGGTTGCGCTGGCCTGTCTCTGGGAGACGTTGGTAGCCGAAGCGTAGGCATAGTTCGTCAAGGTAACGGAATTACCGAAGTAAGAGGCGGACTGGACGTCGGCTTCAAAAGTGATGGTAATTATATTCCCGACATAAAGCGTTCCCAGATTGATCCCGGAAGTAATGTCTCCCGAGGAATAACCGGAGCTGACGCTGACATTATCGCGATAGATCAAACCGGCAGGTAAAGAATCGCTGACACGAACGTTGCTCGCGGCTGTCTGTCCGCTTGAAGAAACCTCTATTTTAAAAGAAACCCTTTCTCCCGGATCGGCGTTGACCGAGTTGCTGTAATAGCTCTGGCCGTCGGTTATATTGCGGACGGTCTTGGTAATGGTAAGATTCGGATTGTTGACAACTGCGTTAGAAACATACACGGTTGCGCTGGCCTGTCTCTGGGAGACGTTGGTAGCCGAAGCGTAGGCATAGTTCGTCAAGGTAACGGAATTGCCGAAGTAAGAGGCGGACTGGACGTCGGCTTCAAAAGTGATGGTAACGGAATTGTTGGCGTTGATGGTTCCAAGGTTTATGCCGGAAGTAATGTCTCCCGAGGAATAACCGGAGCTGACGCTCAAGCTATCGCCGTAGATCAATCCCGAAGGTAAGCTGTCGCTGACATGGACATTGTTCGCGGCAGTTTCGCCATTGGAGGTGACAACTATCTTGAAGCCTATACGGTCGTTCGGATCGGCGTTGACCGAGTTGCTGTAATAGCTTTGTCCGTCGGTTATATTGCGGACGGTCTTGGTAATGGTAAGGCTCGGATTATTAACAACTTGTTTTGCAACGTATACTGTCGCGCTAGCCTGCTTCTGAGACACTCCCGTGGCAGTGGCATAAGCTTTGTTAACCAAAGTGGCCGAGCTGCCGAAGTAAGAAGCGGACTGGACGTCGGCTTCAAAGGTGATGGTAACGGAATTATTGGCGTTGATGGTTCCAAGGTTTATCCCGGAAGCGATGCTTCCCGTATACCCCTTGCTGACGCTGAGCGCGTCTTGGTAGATCAATCCCGAAGGAAGATTGTCGCTAACGACAACATTATTCGCCGCTGTTTCGCCGTTGGAGGCAATAACTATCTTGAAGGCTATGCGGTCGCTCGGATCGGCGTTGACCCAGCTGGAATAAGAGCTTTGTCCGTCGGTAATGTTCCTGACGGTCTTGGTGATGGTAATACCAGGATCGGCAACCTCGGAAAGGGTGGCAAAGAACATGACATGTCCTTGGTCTTCGCACTCTCCTTGTATATTTCCTATATCAACTTCTACCGTCCCCGCTCCTTGGGATATCAACACTTGGGTCGGCGTTTGGGTATTCTTGTTGGGATACCACAAGGCAAGGCTTCCAAAGGTCAATTTTGCGGTCTGGCTTCCCAAATTAATGGTAGCGGTACCGCTGATGGTCGAAGCGTTATCAGCGGAGATGGAACCGGTCGGAGTTATAATGCTTTGAGCCGATGTCGGGAAAACGATCTTCACTTTAGTGTTCTTGGCAACCGTTCCCTCGGTAGAGTTGCGGTAATAAATATCAAAAGCAACTTTCTCTCCGGGATCGGCGGTAACCGAAGAATGCCAGGTCGTATCTCCGTCGGTCTTGTTCGCGACCCTTAAAGTTGCCAAGTCCGGCGTAAAAACCGGGGAGGCGGCCAAAACAGCGTCAGCGGCGAAAGTTTGGCCGATCAAAGCAAAACCGAAAACCGCAGCGCTGATCTTTTTAACAATTTGCTTTATTTTTATGTTCATATTTGATTTCTGCCCCGATCGTTCGGGGCTTAACGTTTTTTTATTAAAAATTACCTTTAAATTATACTTATCTTAATAATTTATACTGTACATCTTTTGTCATATTTTGTCAAGCCAAGCAAACAAAAAAGGACCATGGCTGGTCCCTTTTTTGGTTTAGCTTAGATCGCGTTCGGATCATCCGGAACGTCACGGTCTTCGCCGTAGCAATCATCTCCGTGGCAATCTTCATCTTCATCCTCATCGTAATCGTCATAGCATCCATATTCGCAAGGGATCTCGATCGGTACGCAGACCGCGCCGCTTGGCCGATCTTCGCACACTTCGTCTGGCCAGCATTTCTTCTGTGCCATGACTTCTTCAGTATTGTACTGATAAGAAGCCAGAAGTCCGTCTCTCTCTCCTCCAACGTAGAAAAATGCCCTCACCCGAGGTTCTCTTTCAGAGTAGCACCCGAGGCGAACTTGCACTTTCGGAGCCTTGCAAGCCCCGTTCGAGCAAACTTGACCGCTCGGACAGGCTTTCGGCGCAGACCATCTCAGACAACCATCGCTGCCATAAGTGAAGACTTGAAATGTCGTGTTTCCGCAACATTTTCTGTCCCCATACTCATAGCTTGAACGGGAGCATCTGCTCTTGGTCGTTTTCTTCGCCAACTGGAACTGCGAATCGTTATCTTCCTCCTGTTCGACTGTCCCTCCATTATTGGTATTATTTTGTTCAACATTAAAGTTAAAATCAAAATCGGGGGTTTCAGTCTTTGCTGGCTGGGCCGGCTGCACGGGATAATAAACTATCGTCGCAGGCTGGGCCGCAGCGGGAGTAACGGGAGCGGGCTTTTGAGCGGGAATCGTCTTTTTGGGAGCACCGGTGCATGCACCGCCGCTGCCGCAAGACTCTTTGACCGCGCCAACAATATTCTCGGCTCCTGCATTGATCGCGCTGGTTATCTTCTCTCCTTGTTCTTGCACTCTGTTAGCGGTTATGCCGGTATTATTAACAGTTTGCTGAGTATACGTGACGACATTGTCAAGCTTCTCATTCGTCTTATCCAGTTTTTCATTCGTCTTGTCTCCGTTGTCAGCGATCTTGTTAAGGACGGTCATCGTTTCCGAAGAACCCGTAAGGACTGATTTATCGCCGATCTTTCCTCCACTAAAGAAGAAAAAAGCGGCTATAACGCCAAGGATCCCAATAGCACTAAACCATTTTTGTTTTGTAGTCATTAGACTAACAGACCGTATTTCGAACGCTTTAGCGTCCTTTTACGGTCGTGATTATCTTTCCATATTCACTCTGGTAAAGAGCGAATAAATTATCGATGTCGACAGCGAGTCGACCTTCGAGCGGCATCGATTTATCATCGATCCGTCGAATCCGACTGTTGAAGGCCGAATCGATAATAATCGCTTAGCCCCATTTCACTGGAAGGGCCAAAGGATTATTATCGAGAAGCTTCGATAATTATTCTGCTAGTTCCCGAATTCGGGGGCCAGCATGTGCTCAAGAATAACACATTCTCAGAATTTGTCAAGTCATCGGAAGGAACCAGGTCGGTTCCGGGGTTGACCAGGAACTGCCTGTTCACGGCGTAAATATACTCGCGGCCCTGAAAATAGATCTTTATCTCATCCCCTTTTTGCAATTCGTTAACACGGTTGAAGATGCCGTAATAATTTATTTTCGGCCAGCTGTCCGGCGCGGTATGGCCCAAAACAACAGTAACGCCGCTTTCTGACGGCAGGTCGGAGGTCGGATAGATCATCACTCCTTTTTTTAATGATTTTCCGATGTCTTCCGCACTGTCGCTAGGGCTTCTGACCAGCGGAGCTTCCACTCCTATCTTTTCGATAATTAAGCTGTCTTCTTTCTGGACAACATTCTCTATTTTAGGCCCGACGGCGGAAATAGAACCGGTCCTTCCCGATGTCGCAGCCGAAACGATGACGCTGTCCGCCGGTACGGGAGCGGGGTCCCGGTCCAAACCGGCCAAAAAACCGTCGGCTGCGGTCGTCAAAAAATTAAAATTGACCATCCAAGAGATGCTGTTCCAGTTCAGAACAAAAACCATGATCAGATAAAAGACCACAAAAAATTTCAAATATGGTTTGATATTCTTTAGCTGATCGAACATGCCTTTATTGGAGATTAAACGATCGTCAGATTATGCGGGATGAACCTCAATATGAGCGTTTTATCAAATACGAGAAGAACGCCGAAAACAAGGATAAAGAAAAATCCCTTAAGCAAAAGATCTTTGGGTTGGACCCTTATCTCTATAAAAATGGTCAAAAACAATCCTATCATCGCTACCAATAAAGATAAAAAGTTCAGTTTTTCGATAAAATTCGGCAAACCCATGACCAAAAACTTGATCGACATCTCTCTCATATCCATCCCTTTGTTCGAACTGTTGGCCGGAAACTGCGTCTCGGCACCTTCGATCTCCGGTTCGGTCCCGGCCAAGGCGATGGTAGAAGTCTGAACCGGCTGCTCTTCCTGCGGATCCTGATCTTCTGTTTGGCTGATCCTAGGATCTTCGATCGCTTTTTGTCCGGCTGTCGTGCTTGAAACCTGTTCTATTCCGGCGGCCTTAACAGGCTGGGAAGGCTGCTCGGGGGGAATTTTCGGAGCGGTCTGGGATGTTCCTGCGCTCACGCTCGCATTCGGCGCTTTAGCGGATGCCTGGCCGCTTGATTTGGCCCCGAACATTTGGACCACCACCGTTACTTCTTGGCCCTGAAAATCGCCCTTGGCTATGCCAATGCCGATCTCCTGATATCCCGGATTGACCAAATTAGCGCGATGGGACGGGGAATCGTTCCATGCCTGCACGACCTCTTCTCCGTCAACAAAACCGATCGCCAGATTCTCTCCGGCTTTTTGATAACTGTAACCGGAAAGCTTTATCCAATACCAGGGGCTTTTCCCTTCCGGACTGTTATGGCTGAAATAATCAAGATCGAGCATATCCTGGGCTTTTAAAGCCGCGGCTTGGTCAAGGGTCGAATTTTCTTTAAGCTCGCCGATCCCCAATTCTTTTCTTTCCTGATTTGTCAGCGTCACTAAAAATTCCTTGGTCAGGGTTGCGAAATAAGAACTTTGATAGAAACAAAAAGACGCCGGCAAAACGATAAATTTGACGATAAGCAATATCGCCAGATAGTAGATCAAAAAATTACTGTCTAAAAATTTCGGACGGAAATTATTGCTTTTACAGGGAATGAAAATATGCCTTAATTTGCTCGCAATAGTTTTGATCATCATATAATAATATTATACTATATTTTCCACATTTTGTCAAAAACAGAAGGTTTAAGCCCTCTGTTTCTTCCCTCCGGTTTACTGCTCTATTAAATAATTATTTCCTTCCGTTATATCTTATTTCGCGATCTTTACTCTTGCCGGACGGATCACCCGGCCCTGAAAAGTGTATCCTTTCTGCATTTCTTCGATTATAATGCCGGGTTCCGCTCCTTCAACCGAAACTTCAGCCGCGATATCATGAAAATTCGGGTTGAATTTCTCTCCAATGGATCTTATCTCCTCCAGGTCCTGCTTCTTCAAAAAATCCAAAAGCTGGATCTTGATCTGCAGCATTCCCTGGATATTGCCGTCAGCCTTGGCGGCGGCCGGCAATGTTTTTTGAGCCATTTCAAAGCTGTCGAGAACCGGCAGTATGCCGGAAATGATATTTTCCGTGGAATATCTCAGCAGATCGGAAACGTGCTCGGCTTCTTCTTTCTTGTAGTTCAAAAAATCCGCTCTAGCCCTTTGCCAGCCGGCCAGATATTCTTCTTTCTGCTTTCGGCATTCATCCAGTTCTTTTTGAACACCCTCCAATGATATTTCAATTTCTCCTTCAGCCGGCCCTTCTTCTTTTCCTTTTTTTCCTTTTTTTGTTTCTTCAGCCATATAGTTCAAAATTGTTCCGATCTCCCGGTCTTAGGACCGGACAGATCAAAAATTCTCTAGAAATTTTTTTAACGAATTTATCAAACTGATATTTTTGTCGTACGCCATGCGCTTCGGTCCCAATATGGCCATAAATCCCTGTCTTTCTCCCGGAAGGGATATCTTCGAAACTATCAAGCTGAAATCTCTGGCCTCGGGCATGGGATTCTCTCTGCCTATGAATATATGCATCCCTTCAGAACCGCTGACGCCGTCGATCTCCTGCAATTTATCTTCCAGCTCGTCAACGGTCTTCGCAAAGCGTTCTATATAGGCGGCATCATCGAATTCCGGCTCTTTGAACATCCCGCTCCAGCCCTCTTTGACCGCGATCTCATCTTCGGGAAAATAAGCGGTAGCCATGTTCGAGGTCTCGCGGGACATCCTTTTGGCGAGGGTCCGGGCGAACCTGAAAGAACTTTCCATCTCTTCTTCCAGCTCCTGCCAAATATCCAAAAGATCTTCCCTCCTTTCTTTGGAATTATTATCCCCATCCGATATACGGTCGACAAAAAAACGGTAGCCCTTATCGGTCGGCACCCTGCCGGCCGAAGTGTGGGGCTGGCAAAGATAGCCGCTCCCGGTCAATTTTTGCATTTCGATCCTGATGGTCGCGGGAGATATCCCAAACTTATGTTTTTTTTCAATGGATTGGGAACTCACCGGCTCGGCAGAGTCGATATATTCCTGAATAAGCAGGTCTAAAATTTGTTCTTGGCGTTCCGATAGCATGTTTCTAAAATGAATAATAAAATTTTATCACTCTTTGGTCAAGAGTGCTGATAGCAAAAAAAACGTACTGCCTGCGGGACTATCAAAGCTAAAATAAAAAAATGGCCTGACAAGGTCCGAGGCATTCCACCGGATCGATCTCAAAAATAAAAAATGGCTATAAAGATATAGCCGTTGTTTTACCGAACTTTCAATTTTCTCCTGTCCTGCAGACGCTTACATTATCCCCCAGTTGAATATTTTATCGAGGACGTAAACGGCTAAAACGAGAAATAAAAAAGCCCAAATAATGAAAACGACCGTTTTAAAGCCGGAACTTGACCTCTCGACCTTAACGGATTCTATTTCCCGGGTGTTGGAATCTTCCAGCGCCTTTTCTATATCGGGCAGCTGCCAGCCGACGCTCAATAGCTCCTCCTTTATCCGTCCGTCCGTCATTCCGTTGGCCCTGGCCGCTTTTATGTATTCCAAAAGTTTTTTATCCATATCTTATGATGCCGGCGGCATGATCATTATTTGATCACGGCCTGGTTGCCGAAACGAAGGTCTATATATTCCGAGACCTTTATTTTTTGGTTACAGATCTTTTCTTCCAGAACGGTTCTCAGCTTTTCCTTTTGCCAAGCCAGGTCCCCTCTTGTATCCAGATAAATATCGAATCCCGCTTGGGCTCTCAAAACCAGTTTATCGGCGTATACCGCAAACTTTACGATATTCCCGACCTCGGGCCGTCCGTCCAGCTCTTTTTTCAGTTTGGCGCTCCAATCCAGAAAATCTTTTTTGTCCATCCTGGTTTCGATCGCCATCGCTTCAAAGCTTTCTTTTTCTTCTATAACCAGCGGATTATCCCGGCCGGACGATCCCTGGTCATAACCCCTGAAAGAAATGCCGTTTTTATCCGTCCAGGAACAATCCTGCTTTTGATCCCAATCTTTGCACCAAACCGCGAACGGCTCGCGTTCTTTAACCTCGAGCGCCAGCACATTGGGAAATTCTCTGGAAAGGCTCAATTTTTCTATTTGAGGAAAATTGCTCAAAAGCGAAGCCGAATTGAAAAACGGAAGCATTATGCTTTTCGAACCGATCTCCCAGCCGAAAATATCAAAAGACAAAGGATATTTTTCAGAGATAGCTTTCTCCAGATCTTCCGAAGAGACCATCTTGGCGTTGCGGACCTCGATCTTGTCTATTTGGAAATAAGGGGAGAAATATGCCAGGTATAAACCGGCGGAAACCGCTCCCGTGATCAGGAAAACGCATAAACCCGCTTTTCTAAAAAAAGCCTTCTGCTTTCTTCTTGTCGCCGTTTTCCTTTTTCGAACTGTTTTAGCTTTGGTCCTTCTTACCATTGATTTTCACCTAAGCCTTATTATTTATCCGCCGCTATACTTGAACAGCGGGATGCGCCGGTTCACGAAAAAAAACAGATATACCGTATTATAGATTCCTTTTTTTCTTTCTCAAAGTTTCAAAAATGAACGTCAGCCAATACAGGCTCGACAACGGAAGGTCTTTGGTCTTGACGTATTCTTTTGTCCTCCCGCCGAATCCCATCTTAAAAAGGCTCAGGCCGTACCATGGATGATCTTTATCTTTGATCTCTATCTTCTGTCCGCCGTCCTTTTCTCCGACCTTTTCAAAAGGCGCTATTCCCCAAAAATTATAGGCCTTGCAGCCGCGGCGCTTAGCCTCCTTGATCACCTCCCACTGCAAAAGATAAGAGACCGGGGCCTTAGAATGGGTCGAACCGCTTTGATGGTAGAAGGCAAGACCGGACCAAAAAATTATCATTGCCGCCGAGACGATCTCTCCTTTGTATTTTCCGAAGAAAAAAGAGATCTTCCCGTCGTTCAAAAATGCCTGGAACTCTTTTTCAAGATATCCCAAAGAAAACGGCACGAAATTCTGGCGGCGGGCCGTTTCGCGGAAGATCGGATCGAACAGTTTCAAGTCTTTTATATCCGCGCTCTGGACGATCTCTATATCCCCGCCCTTCTCCGCCTGCTTTATCAAATAACGGGTGGTTTTTCTCATTCTGGCCAATATGTCTTCCTCTCGGCCTTCCAATCCCAGTTCCCAAGTGAATTCCGGATGCATATGTATGGGCGCGTCGCGAAATCCCTTTTCTTTGAATATCTTTTCGTTGGCTTCGTTCTTCTCCCAGATCGGAGCTATTCTTATAAACCAGCATTTTTCGGCAATGGCGATCTTTTTCGCACCAGAAAGCAGCAAGTCGAATATCTGCTCTTTCTTTTGCGCCGGACATTCCCCTTTTAAGATCGGACCGTGAGGCAGGAACAAAAATTTGCCGCGGCGGGCCGATACTTTTATGAACTGGGCCGCGGCGATAAGATTTTCTCCGTCAAAAACGCCTAATCTCCAAATTTTCGAATTCAGAGACCTGTTGAACTCTCCCCAATTAAAAGACTGCAAAAAGGTCTTCTCTTTGCAGTCGAGCAAAAGGTCCTCCCACTGTTTTTTTTCCGTTATTTCCTTTGCTTCCATTTTTATTCAACCGGCCAAAATATCGCTAAAAATCAAGACTGCCGACTTTTTTCCAGGTATTCTCGTCGAGCACCGTCAAGCTATCTTGGCCCAAAACATAAAGATAATTATCTATATAAACCGCCCTCTTTATCTGAACGCCGGAAACGGCTTTTTCCAGGGTCAGCTTGTCGTTTTTATAGGAAAAAACATATCCTCCTTTGCTGCCCGGTAAAAATACTATCTGCCGGTCCTTATCTTCCATAAAAGCGTGGTGGTTCTCCGTCGCTTCCGACCAATATTCGTCCAAGATGAATTTCGATATCTCTTTCGGGTTCTCTGCGTCGCTGACGTCGAACAAAGAAAGCTTCACTTTAAGATCTTCCTTTCCTATTCCCAATATTTTGTTCTCCGACAAAGGATGGAGATAAGAGGAGTATCCCAGAATTTCAAGCTGGCCGGCCAATGTCGGGTTCACAGGGTCGCTCAGATCTGCCACCAGCAAGGGATCGGTCTC
>Ga0172381_10005850_pt1 | contig 12395 bp, 7 predicted proteins | sample Leawel6488metaG_FD_119754 | JGI IMG/M metagenome (GOLD analysis project Ga0172381, IMG submission 119754) | Leachate microbial communities from a municipal landfill in Southern Ontario, Canada - Leachate well 64-88 metaG | ecosystem: Engineered > Solid waste > Landfill > Unclassified | place...
AAGCCTGTAGAGGGATTCAAACCCCCGACCCTCGGTTTACAAAACCGATGCTCTATCACTGAGCTATACAGGCATAGAAAAAGGAATAATTAAATGCTTTAAAAGATTTCGTATTTTTACTTTTGAGTAAGTTCTCTAAATCTTTCAAGAAACTGTTTTTCTGCTTCTTCCGGACTTAATGGAATTATCTTATCTGGGTGAGGTGTATAAGAATCTACATCATTCCAGCTGGAATGGGGTTTTTTCATTAAATCTCTCATTTCTGTAAATAGTGCTATTTTATCTGCTTTCTTTATTTCAAAACTGTTTATATTCTCTATTTTAAAATGTGCAAATATAGCTTTTTCAATTGTTTTTTCAATCTCTCCAAATTCTGGGGGCAAGAATCTTTTTAATGGTGTAACTATATCTCCTGTATATGCTTCTGCAGCGTCATGCAGCAATCCTGCAAGGGCTTGTTTTGGAGGAACAATCTTTGATACAAAAACTGAATGCTGGGCAATTGAAAAAAAAGAATTTGAATGTCCATTAAATCTGCATTGAAATGCTAATGAATGCGCAATATCTGTTATATTAACTTCTTCTGGCTTGGGATCAAGAGGCCAGAATTTTTCTCCACTGTATATTTGTGCCCAATCACCTTTTCTATCCATTAATTTTTAAAAAAAGAGGAGTATATAATTATTATTCTCTTAAGAAATATATTTTAATATTTTTCCAGATTATTCACTTTTTATTTCTTCTTCAATTTCTTTTTTCTTCACGGCTTTCTTTTCCTTCTTTTTTGCTGGTTCTTCAGCCTTATTATCATTCTCAGCTTCTGCTGTTTTTTCTTTAGCCTCAACTTTTACTGCATTTTCATTTGCTTCCAATTCCTTTTCAACTTTCAAAGATCTTATTTCACAAAGTGAAAGAGGGTAAATTTTCTTTAGAATTTGACTTAATTCTTTCTGCATCTTGTTCTTTAGTATTTCTTCAAATATTCTTTCTGAAGTTTTATCTTTGACATATTTCTTGAGTTCCTCTTTGGCCTTGTCTCTTAATCCTCTTCTTACTCTCTTTGAAACTTTTCTTCTTGTTATAAGGAAAGGTTTTATTTCAATAATTGCATCTTTGCATTCTGTTGAGAATGAATCTTCCAAGTAGTCTGTTCCTTTTCTTATCATTCTTCTTAAGAAGTAGGGCATAAGAACAATTCCTTTAGGAGTTGCAACTGCTTTATTATCTTTTACACTTACTTTAAATTGAACAAGTATGCTTTTTCCTCTAAGAATTCTTGTTAAATCATATTTTATATATTTATTATCCAATTCTGCAATTTCGTAAGCTAATAACTGAGTCTCTTTATTTATAAGAGGCATTTCAACATCATAAAATCTTTTTTTCTTTTTTAATTGTGCCATTTGAAGACAACCTGCGGTTTTCTCTCACACATTTTCCCTTTCAGCACTGAAAAGCAATTTCTTTCTGTACTTTGACTGAAATTGTGTTTTTTATTTAATTGAATTTTCATTTTATTCCTGTACTTGTTTAGATAATCTTATACCCTTCTTTTGGTATTTAGATTTATTACACTCCTTACAAGTATACATCATGTTTGTTTTTTTAGTTGTTTTAGATTTTCTTTTGAATTTTGACATGGCTGGTTTTGAGCCCCATTTTCCCTTGTTTCCTATTCCTCTTCCCAGTCCTCTTAATCTAGCTCTTACTTTTGACCCTCTTGTAAGAGTTCCTCTTTTGAATCCTGTTCCTACTAATTTTATTTTTTGTTCTGTTCTTTTTTTGCAATAAGGGCAGAATCTTTTAGTTACTTTTGGGATTTTCATAGAAATGGGTGTTTTGGTTGGTTTAAAAAGTTTTTTATATCTTGGTCCCGCAGTTATTTCATGATAATGAGAATAAAATTTCATAAGCGAGGAATGCAGAGAAAGTTTATGCAAGAAGTAATTGAAAAAATAAATTGTCCTTCTCTTAGGGAATTGGGAAACAGATTGAGTATTAATTATTCAACCCTTAAGAATTATTTTATTGAGGAAAGATATTTGTCTGAGAGTTTGTTTAATGACTTATGCTTAATATCAAAATTAGATAAATCCAAAATGAATATCGAATATTTGGACAGTAATTGGGGGCAGATTAAGGGGGGAAGGAAGAGTAAGAGATAGATGGTCCCACCAGGAATTGAACCTGGGCCCTGTCCACGTCAAGGACATGTCTTAGCCACTGGACTATGGGACCTTTAGATATCTTTTTACCGCCCAAGAAATATTTAAATATGCCTCTTCTTTGGTTTTTACATGATGAGAAGAGGGTCGGGTTTATTTTTTGCTTTGTATGTTTTATTTGGATTGTATTTTCTTAATTTTGGATTGAATTTTATAACCATTCCCGTAGCATTTGCAACAATTGAAAAATGGATTATATTCGCAGGCGGAATTCTTTTGATTCTTGGAGGAATAAAGCTCCTTACCGCAAATAACTATAGCAGATATGGCCGATATAGAAGGTAATTCTTAATTATTTTTAATAAATAATGGATTAGTTGGAACTGTTTTAGTTTAAATCATATTAGTCTTAGAAATACTTACTAAGTAAGTTAGTAAGTAAATAACTTATTAAGAAACATTTATATATTAAAATTTTCTTAAAGTAATACTAAAGGTGATATAATGAAAAAATACTTGCTTCTTATCGAAGATGAAAAGATTTGGAAGAAATTTAAAGAAGTAATTAAGAAAGATATTAATACTGAGATATTGGAATTAATAAAGAAAAAAATTGGTTTGGAGGTAAAAAATGAAAATTAATAGAGGTCAGGTTACAATATTTATTATTATTGCAATCCTTTTAGTGTCTTTTGTGGCCTTGTTCTTTGTATTCAAAGACAAACTGTTAGGAGATGGAGTTCCTTCTGAAATGGTCCCCGTTTACAATTCATTTATACTCTGTTTAGAAGAAAATATAAATTCTGGAATTAGCATTTTAGAAAGTCAGGGAGGATATATTTATCTTCCAGATTATGAATCTGGCTCTGAGTACATGCCCTTCTCTTCTCAGTTAGATTTTGTTGGATTATCTGTTCCATATTGGTATTATGTTTCTGGAAACAATATACAAAAAGAGCAAGTTCCAACTCTTAAATCAATGGAAGATCAATTAAGCACTTTTGTAGAAAATAAAGTGGACAATTGCTTATTCGATAGTTATGCGGAGCAAGGTTTTACAATAATTAAAGGGAAACCTTCAGCAGATGTAGAGATAAATCAAAATGAAGTTCTTTTAAATTTGGATATGGATTTTACTGTAGAAAAAGAAGATACGGTTATAATTAAGACCCATGAATTATCTGTTCAATCTAATTTGGGAGAACTTTACGATTCTGCAAAATCAGTTTATAATGAAGAGCAAAAAAGTTTATTTTTAGAAAATTATACTATGGATATTTTAAACCTTTATGCTCCTGTTGACGGAGTTGAATTTTCTTGTGGTTCCAAGGTTTGGAGCATTTATGACATATTTGGAGATGTGCAGGAAGCAGTTAAAGAAAATTTAGCTGTTGTAAAAATTAAAGGCGATTCCAATGATTATTTCGTTGTTGATAGTTTAACAGATAAAGTTTCTAATGAGGTTCATGTTGATTTTTTATACTCCCCAAATTGGCCAATAACATTTGAAGTTAATCCTTCGGAAGGATTGCTTTTGGTTGCTAATCCTGTTGGAGATGAATTGGGTTTGGGTGCATTGGGTTTTTGTTACGTTTCATATCATTTTGTTTATGATCTCAAATACCCTGTAATGGTTCAGTTATACAATGAGAAAACAAATGAAAGGTTTCAGTTCCCCCTAGCTGTCATAATTGAAGATTCAAATCCAAGAGAATCTTTAATTGGAGAATCTTCTGTTTCAGTAGAGTCTCCTGAAATTTGTGAAAATGCAAATACCGAATTTCAAATTACTACCTTAGATAGCGATTCAGATGAAGTTGATTCTCAAATTTCTTTTGAGTGCTTTAGCAAAACCTGTAACATTGGAGCTACAAAAAATGGAGCATTAACCGAATCCTTTCCTCAATGTGTAAATGGATATGTTATTGCAACTGCAACCGGGTTTAAAGATGCAGAAGTTCAACTTTCTACAGTTAGTCCTGGAAGTTTGACAATCTTTATGGATAAGCTTTACGAAATGAAATTGGCCCTTAAATTAGATTCTTCTTCTTACAATGGTGAAGCTCTTGTTACATTTGGGGATTCAGATGGAAATTCACAAACAATATTATATCCAGCTCAAAATAGTATAAATCTTAGTCAGGGGGCATATAATATTTCTGTTTCAGTTTATAAGAATGTTTCATTTGAGTTTAATTCTACTACACAAGAGTATTGCACTGAAGTTCCGAGAAAAATTGTAGGGGTTCTTGGTTTTACTAAAGAAGAATGTTATGAAATTGAAGTGCCAGAGCAATTAATTACAAAAGCTTTAGCAGGGGGTGGAAATGCAAATGTATATTCTTTTTCAGAAATAGATTTAAAGAATAATGATAAGATTGTAATTAATATGGAAGAATTCCCAGAACCAGATTCTTTAATTCAGATTCAAGAGAATTATGCCTTATTTGATAATTCCGAATTAGGAGTAAATTTAATATGAAAATAAATCATTCATTTTTACTTTTTATTCTTGGAATTTTAATCATATTAAATGGAATGGGATTAATCTCTGGATATGTAATCTCTAATTATGATTATTCATCCAGTTCCATTTTAACTGGAACTGCTTATTCAACGGGTCTTAGTTCAGAAGATTGTTCGGGGGGAAGTGATTTCCTAGTTCAAATTGATTCAACTAAATGTGAGCCCTTGCTTGTTACAAGCGATTTACTTGAAGAAGAACCAGTTACTGTATATTGCCCTATTGTTGCAACTCAAATAAATCCATTTATAGATGTGAAAGCAATTTCTTATATTAATATTGTTGGAAAATACTCTTCTGATGTCCAAACCATTGGATATTTTCCTTCTGAATCTGCTTTGGGATATTGGTATGATGGAACCCTAGATAATTTAGCATTGAATGATTTGGGTTATGTTGCAATTACTTTGAGAAAAAATGCAAATGAAAGTTCAATGCCGGATTTTGTTAATGGAACCTTAACAGCAAAATTAACTTATGATATAGAAGATTCATTTGGAATCGGGAATGCTCAATTTTATCTTCCAGTTCTTGATGATGAAAAATACAAGGAATCTGCAGCGCAATACAGTTTTTGGGATGGGAGAGGATATGCTAGAGCTACCAGCATAGATGATAACAGTGCAATGATTGTGCTATACACTTCTTCATTAAATCAAAAAATGGCTAGCATGCAACTTGGTGTTGGAGAAACTTCTGGCGAATTTTACATACCAGATTTAAATTCCTGTCTTGCTACACTTAAAGTTAAGTTGAATAGTTTAGAAGATCCAGATACAAGAATTAAATTAAAAGTTGGTTCTGATTATGTGGAAGTTACTGATGAAGAAAGTTTTTTGAATGGATATTGTAAAGTTAAATCTATAACTAAGAATGGAATTAATCAAGAAGTTTCAATATACTGTAAAGGGGATGAAAAGTCTGAAACATTTAAATTAAAATTATCTCCTAAAGTGAATTTGGAAATTGAAGGAGTAGAAAATCAATATTCTGTTGGTGATTATTTATACACGTATACAGATAGTTCTGGGGATCAATTGCAAGTTTATTTAGGGTATATAGGTTCTAAAGGAGATTCTACTGAAAAAGAAGATTTATTCGTTGTTTTAGTTACAAAAGCTTCTTTTACTAAAACAGCTACTCTTACTAGCAGTGAAATTTCAAGCATTGCTACTCAAATGAATCTTCTATTTAATGAAGTCGATTCCGGTGCAAGTGTTGTAAACTTTTTGGGGGATGTTGGAAGCAAATTAATAGGATCAATTATTACCGCAGGGAAATGGACTATGTCTGGACAAAGTTATGCTGTTTTAGATTATGGAAGTTCTTCAAGTAAGACGGAATTCGAAGGTAAGATTGTTTCTCTCAAGGGATTTGCAATAGCAGAAGATTCGGATCTTATTGCAGTGAAGGAAAAAGATTATTCTCTTATTCCTAGTTCTTCCACAAATTATGATTATTTAGATAAATATAAAGTGATAGAAGATTCTGGAGCTAACGTTGGATTAACCTTATTTTACAGTGTTTCTGGAACCCCAAAAATTTCCCTCAAGAATTCCACTGGAGATATTGTATCTAACTTTTATGGGGATAATTGTGAAACTCACAAAGATTGTAAAATTTATTCGCTTTCAAATACTGGATTAAGTTTCAAAAAAGGAGATTACAATGGGTTTTTTGATAATGTCCTTTCTGGCAATATTAATATAGATACTAAAAAAATATCTTTGAAATATATCTCTTCTGAAGAGTCCGATAATACTTATTCAGAATATTATAAAAATGCAATAAGTGATTTTGAAACTTTAATCAATAGCTATTCTTCTCAAACTACAGATGTTGATTCTGAAACATTTGGTGAAAGAGGATTATACAATGCAATTAAACTTTCTTATAGTCTTGGTCAGATGAAAACTATGGGTGAATTTTGCAATGAATTTAAGGGAAGTTATCCAGATTCGGTAAAAGATGTTTCTGTTTGTGATAGTGAATATAAAAGTGCAAATTCTGCACTAGCTACACATGAGATTCTAATTGACAAAGAAATTAAATCAATTTCTTTAGAGAGCATATATGAGCCGAGTTATGCAGATTATGGTGCGAAAGTTGTTGTTAAGGGGGCAAATGGAAAAAGCAACACTTATGAATTATCAAAAGGAAAGAAAGTTTATTTATATGGATTAAAAGAGGATGCAACTTCTTCAAATACAGAGTATATAGAATTGGTTTCTGTTGACGATGGCTCTGCAAGCATAAAAGTCAATGCGGTGAAATCAAGTTCAACAAGCAATCTTTTTGAGACGAGCACAAAAAATCTCAAAGAAGGAGAATCGGATAATTTTGGAAGTATGTATTTATTTACATTAATCAGTGTAAATTTGGAGCAAAGTGCCAAAGTTACAATCATACCTAGTTTCAATTACCAAGGTTCTAATTCTACTTTTGATTTTAGTATTGGAATAGAAAAAAGAACAATTCTTTTAACAGATAGTATGATTAAGAAGAGAATTGAAACATTAAATAATTCTATGAATACACTTAATAATATTGTAGATGGGCTGGATAAATTTAATAGAGTTTTGGGATATGCATGCCTTGGAACTGAAGCTTGGCTTACTGTTAAAAACTTAATAAAAAATTCTGATGGAAGTGCTATTGCAAGAGAAGAAGTAATGAACGGAAATGGAGGATGGACAGAAAGATGCAATAAATATATTGCAAGTGGAACTTATTCTTCTGCTTCCACTGAAAAATATTCTTCTTTGGAAGATTGTTATTATGAAAATTCTGATACAATTGATGCACAAGTAGAAACCGTTCAAAATAAAATAGAATCACAAAACACACAAATTAAATTGATACAAGAAACTTATTCAACAAATGATATTGTCAATAAAACTGCAGTTTTAAAGAAATATTCTGGAACAGTTTCATCTTCTTTAGAAAGTGTTGGAAACACATTAACTGATTCAACTGGCAAACAGATTGCAATAAATATAAATGACATTCAAGCTCTTCTTAGTTCTTCAACTGCACAAACAAGTGGGATATACGATTCTTCTGACTTGAAAGAAATTCAATTATATGCTGAGCTTTATTCAGGCGCAACAAATTCTGCAGATAAGGCAGCTTATCAGGATAGTCTTTATTCTGCTTTAACAGATTTAGTAGCGAATACAAAAGCATTTAGTGCTGCAGAAGAATTGAAAACGGAGAGCGGGCTAGCAAGCAGTATTGCTGTAATGACTTTAGACAAGACTAAAAAGACAACCGAAATTGCAATAACTGCATATGAAACATTCGGAGCATCTTCTTATAACGGATATACATTTGCATCTGGAAGCAAGGTTATTGCTTCTGCAGAATATATTTATGCAATAAGAGATTCAACTACTGGGAACAGGTATTTGGTTACATATGATAAAGATGGAATTGTTAGTGCAACTTACCAAATTGATACAACTGCAAGAATATTGGCAATTTATGGAACGGATGCAAAGACAGGAAAGGCTTTAACAAATCCTTTTGATTTACTTTTCAAAAAATACAGTGCAAGTGATTATCAAAATAAATATAACAATGCTGAGTTGCAATATTATGAAACAGGAGTATACAAAGAATATCCTGCTCTTGTCCCCTTCGATTCTGCAAATGGTTGGTATGCAGGAATAAAAAATTCTGATTCTGGGACGGCTGCTTATGATTCTTCAGGAAAAGTAAGAAATATATGGCTCTGCAATGTGGGAAAGAATGGACTCGAACAATTTTCTTTTTCTTCAAATAGTTATGGAGATGATGTTTGCCAAGAGTATGATTTAACTCATGCTATGGTTACATTCTCTGGATTAACGTTAGATAAGACTGCAACTCTTTTAACCAAAGCTCAAAGATCAATTGAAGCAGCGCAAAAAGCTTACAAGAGTGGACTTAGTTCAGTTACTTTAGAGGGGGTAAAATATAAAGTTGGACAGCCTGCAACAAGCACTTCTGAAATCCAATGTGAAAATTATATGTCCCCAAAAGATTGCAAACTTTTATTCAATGTTTGTGATCCCGTTGTTTGTCCAAGTTCAAGGTGTAATTTTGGGGGGAACTATCCTGTCTCAGATGTTGTTCAAACTGGAGTTATTGGAAGCATTGCATTATGTGCTCCAAATTATAAAGAAAAAATTTATTTGCCTGTTTGTACTACTGGAGTTCAAGCAGGTTTGGAAAGTTGGGTAAATGTTGAGGAATCATATAGAGACTGTTTGCAAGATTATCTTGATAAAGGAGAGGTTACCGGGGCATGTGATAAAATTCATAGCATATATGAATGTGAATTTTTCTGGAAGGAATCCATACCATTACTTAAGATAGGAATTGCAAAAGCAACAAGCACCTTATCAGGAGAAGGTGTTCGTGGAGGTTCAGAATATCTAACCTTTGCATCCGCTTGGCAATCTGCACAAGATTCTGTTGATTATTTTACTAGCTATTATGCAGCTGAATCATATAGTGCATTTAAAACTAGAAGTGTTGAAGAAGCTGGAACAGACGTTTGTAAAGTTTCAATGTCTGTTGTTTATTCTTCTGGTGCGGACTTATTAGAAAGTTTAACAACTCCTCGTTCTCCTTCACAATACACGGGAAGCTTCGAAGAGACAGTTCTTACAACTGCAACAAATCCTCCTACTTCGCACTATAAGGTTTATTATTACATATATGCGGGAGAAGATACTGGTGCTACTTTTCAGATTTATTTAAAGGGAAGTTCAAGTTCATATTATCAAGATTCCACTTCAACTCATCTTGTTGACTCTGGATATATCTCATCTGGAGGGTATGCTACAGAGACTGTCGACTTTTCTGCACCCTCTGGTTTTACTAATTTATGTATATCTGTAAATGGAGCTGTAGAATGTGGATTTGGAAAAGTGTCTACTTCATTTGTAGAAAATTACATTAATGATTTATATTTAGAAGAGCAATCTACTACAGATGTAACAACTGAAGACGATTGTATCTCTGGGACAGCTAGCTTTTATAGTTTGATAAATCCAAATATTCAAGATATTTTAGAAGATGTTACTAATACTGATTTATATGCAGATGGAATTACTAGGGTCTGTGCAACTGCAAGTCCAGGAATGACAACAGACGCGAATTATAATACAGAAGATGCAAGATGGAGAGATGTAGGATATTGTGGAGAGAAAACTGTTAGATGCTGGATTGATACAGATACGGTTAAAGCTGCAATAAAAACATTAAACATAGAAGAAGCTGCTTTAAATGATACAGCTGAAAGTTATCTTGAAAGCTTGTTAGAGTCCGGGCAATATATTAACACCGCAAGTTACACAAATAAAGTTAGTTCAATTAAAAATGAGACAGACATGTTAACTAGAATTTCATTGATTAATGAAATAATAAATAAGGTATTTTATAGCAATCAAAAAGCTAATTTATTTTTATTAAGAGGAGAAGCCTATTCTAGTTTAGCTCTTTCAGCATATAGTGAGGTTGTTAAGTCAATTGAAGCGCAAAAATTAGCTGAAGAAGAAACTGCAAATGAAACAACAACTGGTGCTACAGAAGAAGAATTGGCTTTAGCTGAATTTGAAGCAAAATACATATCTCCCGTATTTGAATTTGAAGATGGAAAAGTAAGTTCAAACTTCTGTTATAGATATTATAATTCTGTCTGGCAATGGTCCGCTGTATGTGGAAACAACGCTAAATGGAATAATGTCAAAACTATAATCGACATAGATAAAGATGTAAAAAATAATATTATAAATGATATTTCAGATAAAAATAAAGAATTTATATCATCTCTTTATGAGCAAAATGATAATTATTTTGAAGGATTAAGATTGCTTATAGATAGAACAGTCGCAAATGATGAGGGGGGTATTACAGATGCAGATTTGTCCGAAACTGCTGAAACTACAACTATGAATAATGAAATGATATTTACGGTTGAATTTGCAGATGCAAATTACGAATCTATGAAGACTCTTTATTTTAAATTTGCAGATGAAGGATGGGTTTGGGATAATGCATATGAAAGTGGAGAAGTTTGGATTAGTGTTTCCAATCCAGATTCGGCATTTAATGGAAAACAAAAAGAAATTGCAAATTTATTAAACGAAAAAGGAGCAACTTTGTACAAGGGTGCTGCTCTTTTATATGATTACAGTTCTGAAGATATTATAGAATATCTTGGGGGAACTACTACTGAAGAAGTTTCTTTTGAGGACAGTTTAGAAAGAAGAGATGCAATTAAGTTAGACTCCTTGATGAAATCTCTTTCAACTACAGGTGTTCTCACAACAAATTTTAATTGCTATTGTGGAAATAATTGTGCAGATTATGCTAAATGGATAATCGCGGCCACTGAAAAACAGAGCATTCCAGATGAATTACTTTTGCTTGCAATAATGATTCAAGAAAGTTCTTGCAAATCTGTTGCATCCTCTGGGGGGGATTATGGATTAATGCAGATTAATGTAGATGTTCATTGCGGGACAGAAAGTTTATCTTTAGGTTTACCTGCAGATATAGAAGATTGTAAATCAACATTATTAATAAACAATGAAACAAATATAAATGTTGGAGCTCAAATTTTAAAAAAAGCTTACAGAAGTTCTAGCAAATCATTTAGTTGTGGAACAATTATAGAAAATTATATTGGATGGGAGGCTGCCTTGAGAGGATACAATGGTTGGGGATGCACTGGTGATAATAATTATGTTGAAGATGTTGAAGCAAAGTACTTTGAATTAGTCAATTTATACAAGGGAGCATCTTCTACGACAAATACTGGAACTACTACAACCACAAACGAAACGACAACTACCCCAGAAGATATATTTGTTATTGGGCCAAATTTATTTCAGAAGATAGCTGGAGTAAAAAGTGTTTATTATAAATACAGCTCTGGGTGGAAATGGACTCTTGCTTCTGATTATTCTGTTTGGATGAATGTGGATAAAACTACTGTTGCAAGTGGAGAATACAAAGGAGATTCCCCTAATGCTAAAAATTTGAAAATAATAGAATCTCTTAAGAGTGCAGATAAATTAGCTGGCAAAAAAATATTGAGTGAAAACGATGGCACTATGGAAGATGGAAGTTTTATTGATACCTCGGAAGAGATTTGTGATGATTCTACAATAGGAAAAACAATTGTTTCTGTCGCATCTTCTAAAATAGGCCAAGATACAACAAGAATAGAAAGTGGCAATGTGGTTTATGATCATGTTTGTGCTACGTTTGTTTCAAATGTTTTAATTGAAGCAGGAGTTTTGCCTCAATTCAGTTCATGCAGTACAGAATCAATCCCTTATAGGGATGCTATTGTTGAATTAATTAGTTTGTTTAAAACAAATGGTTATGAGGAGATAGCAAAATCTGAATGGGATTCTGGGTTAAAAGAAGGAGATATTCTTATATGGGGTGGAACTGGGGAGTATGATCCAGAATATCAGCACATAACTATATTTTCTGTTTACAGTGGAGAAACTGGTGCAAAGATAATTGATGATGGTGGAACTGGACAAAAAATAGCTGAAAAAACATACTCGAACATACATGGAGCTAGTTGGTATATTACTCATGTATGGAGGGTTGCTTGCCCTTAGATGATTCTTTGAAATTTAAAAAATAGGATAAAAATGCGTGGAGGATTATGATTCTAACCTAAATAGGATAAAAATGCG
>Ga0172381_10005851_pt1 | contig 12395 bp, 8 predicted proteins | sample Leawel6488metaG_FD_119754 | JGI IMG/M metagenome (GOLD analysis project Ga0172381, IMG submission 119754) | Leachate microbial communities from a municipal landfill in Southern Ontario, Canada - Leachate well 64-88 metaG | ecosystem: Engineered > Solid waste > Landfill > Unclassified | place...
ACTTTTAATAATCGCCGGTGCGGGAACCGGAAAAACCGCCGTTATTACTCGTAGAATTGCTCATATTATTGAGAATAAATGGGCAAAATCATCGGAAATACTGGCTTTAACATTTACCGAAAAAGCTGCCGCTGAGATGGAAACGAGAGTAGACGAGCTAACACCATACGGATATACCGACATGTGGATTTCCACCTTTCATGCCTTTGGCGACCGTTTTTTGCGTGATTATGCAATCAATTTAGGACTTCCCGCCAACTTCAAAGTATTAACTGCGATCGAGCAAGCAATTTTTATGCGTCAAAACATTTATGCCTTCGACCTTCATCATTTCCGGCCAATTGCAGATCCGCTTTCACACATTCAAGAACTTTTAACTCATTTTTCAAGATTAAAAGACGAATTGATTTCACCGGATGGCTATTCCGATTTTGCTGAAAACAAAAATCGAGCGGCAAAAACAGAAGAGGAAAAAATCGAAGCGGAAAAAACTCAGGAGTTAGCCAATGCATACAGCAGATATCAGGAGCTAATGATTCAGTCCGGAAATTTGGATTTTGGGGATCAGATATATTTGACCTATAAATTAATCAAAGAAAATAAAGCGGTTCAAAAAGAGTGTAAAGAAAAATTTAAATATGTACTTGTAGATGAATTTCAGGATACAAATTATGCCCAAAACGAACTGGTAAAACTATTGTCCGGCGCAGAAGGAAATATAACAGTTGTTGGCGATGATGACCAATCGATTTATCGTTTTCGAGGTGCATCAATTTCAAACATCATGGATTTTAAGAATTTTTTCAAAAAAACAACCGAAATTGTTCTGACAAAAAACTACCGCTCAACTCAAGAGATTCTTGACGCTTCATACGAACTGATACAAAATAATAATCCCGATAGGCTTGAGGTCCAAAACGGAATTAACAAAAAGTTAACCGGATTAAATCACGGCCCGGAACCGGAACTATTATTTTGCGATACTCTTTCCTGCGAAGCCGACGAAGTGGCAAAGAAAATATTGGACAAAAAGAAAGAACTAGGTCTTAAATATAATGATTTTGCAATTTTGGTTCGAGCAAACAGTCAAGCACAACCTTTTTTACAGTCTCTCAATATTGCCGGTATCCCATCGATATTTTCCGGAGCTTCCGGACTTTACTCCCAACCGGAGATCAAAATGCTGATCGCCTTCTTAAAATCGTTGGCTTACACCGATGATAATTTAGCTATTTATCAACTTGCGACTTCGCAGATTTACAATGTTGACCATGCGATTTTGTCAGAGCTCTACACGAAAGCCAAAAGAGAGAACCGAGACATTATTTCAGTTTTCAAAAAAGATGAAAACGATACAAAACAATTGGAAGTCATGGTACAAGACATTGAAAAATACCGCGAACTAAAAAATCAACCTGTTGGAGAGCTTCTTTATAACTTTTTAACCGAAAAAGAATATCTGAAAAAACTTAGCAGCAATCCGTCCGCTGAAGATGAGGTTAAAATTCATAATATTGCCAAATTTTTTGATCGCATCGCCTCATTCAATCATTCGAGCGAGGAAAGGGGAGTGCTGGCGTTTTTGGAAAACTTGGAATTAATAATTTCCGTCGGTGACGAAGTCGTTTCTTCTGACATCGATCCCGATATTGATGCAGTTAATATCTTAACTGTCCACGCAGCCAAAGGATTAGAATGGCCGGTAGTATTTATTGTCAACTGTTTGTCAGACAAATTTCCTTCAAGAAGAAGACGCGATGCGCTACCGATCCCCGAAGAACTTATTAAAGAGCGTTTGCCAGAAGGCGATTGGCACATTGAAGAGGAGAGAAGATTGTTTTATGTCGCCGCCACAAGAGCAAAAAAACTTCTTTATATGACAGCAGCCGAGGATTACGGTGGAAAAAGATTAAAAAAAATCTCACAATTTGTACTGGAACTTTTGGACCAACCGAATTCGGAAAAATTAAAACACAAACTTTCTTCGATAGAAAAAATTGAACGTTTTAAAAAAATTGAGGGAAAACCAGCAAAGATCCCGGACAAATTTTCCGATAAAATTTTGAAATTGTCGCGACAGCAGATAGATGATTATCATTCTTGTCCAAAGAAGTTTTATTTTGCTCATATTATTAAAATTCCACTTTTGGAAAACCAGCAATTAATGTACGGAACTGCAATTCATGCAGCACTCGATCATTATTTTGCCAGAAAAATCGCTGGTGAGGAGTTAACCATTGAACAACTTCTCGCCGATTATCGTGAAGCTTTTAAAAATGTAGGATTTATCACCAGAGAGCAAGAGGAACTTCGCTTTAAACAAGGACTTGAAACTTTGTCTAGATTCTTTGATGAAGACATAGAAGAGGGAACAACGCCTTCGAAAGTTGAGCAAATATTTGAATTTTCTGAGGGCAATATAAAAATTAACGGTCGTTATGATTTGGTATATGCAAATTCTGATTTGCCGGAAATTAGGGACTTTAAAACCGGTGATGTTAAGGAACAAAAAGAAGCAGACCGGCGTATCAAAAGTTCGACCCAAATGATGATTTATGCTTTAGCCTGGAAAAACAGATTTGGTAGCATTCCTAAAACAACCCTTCACTTTATTGAATCGGGGTTAAAGGGAGAGATTGTATTCAAAGAGGATGATTTGGAAAAAACCAAAGAAATGATTATAAATGTCGAAACGGGGGTAAGGGAGAAAAACTTCATTGCAACCCCGGAAATGTTTACCTGTAAATATTGTCCGTACCGCGACATTTGTGTTGAAGCAATTTGATAATCTATATTGACAAATACTTTCCTATGTGCTACAATGGGGGAGTTATCAAAAATTGAGCTAATTTTCACGCTTAAAATGATAGCCGCGAGCTTGTTGAGTACGGATCTCTATCGCACTTAACAAGCTCGTGAAACAGCCGGGTAGCTCCAACGAGGGCTGCTGTTTCACTAAGTAAAGCCAGATAGGCGTGAGCAGCCGAGCTCTGGCAATACCCTGCCGGGTACATTAGATCTATCTGCAGTAGATCTAAAACCTGGGAGACGGGACGACGTCTTCTTCTGAGGACAGGGTATTTACGTGGGGCAGACTTCGATCCAGTCTGCCCACCCGCTAACTAGCCCGCAAGGGCGTGAAGTATTGGGTGAGCACACGCCGCTTCCTCTGCGAAAAATCCGTCCTCGAGACGGTATCGCCAAGAGGGATTAAGCACGTGCCGCCGCCCCATCCCAGCCCATGGGTTAAGGGGCTTGATCCTCTCAGCATGTGAGGATGACATTTGCAGGTGCTGACCAATGCTGGCTCTTTCGAGCTGGTCAGAGAAATCGGTTTATTGGCACAACCGAGGACTGCACAATTTCCTAGGCCAACTAGGACGAACCGAGCAGGCGCACGCCAGGCTAGGATGACCAATACCCACTTGGCCCCTGCTCGGACTTCGGCTGTTAGCCCGCAAGGGCGTAATATCTCCCTTTTTTCGCAGCGATTCCCTCAAGACGAGGCGAGCGGAAAGAAGGTTGAGGTCCCAAAGGGGATTTGACTGCTAGCGTCGTTAGCGTAACCAATCGCTGACAATGCACCCGAGCCGCCTTGAGGCGGTACAGGAAAAAGCAAAAGATTCCCCTACGGTGATAACGACAAGCCCACGATCCACGGATCGTGGGCTTTTTCTTTCCGACAAAACTTTTATTCGGCTTTTGTTTGGTATAAAAATGTGTTAAAATTTAAACTAGTATGACTCAAACAGTATTTATTATTATTAGCGCTTTTCTTGCAGCCTTGATCGGCACAATAGTCGCCAGTTTTTTGACGCGAAAAAAGAAGGCAGAACCAAGCGATTCAGTGCTCGAAGATAAAATTTCTCGCGTTGCTTCAGAAGCACTGGACAAAAATTCCGAGCGTTTTTTGCAAATGGCAAAAGAAGTTTTGTCATCGCAAAAAAATGAAATTAGAACAGATCTTGAAGGCAAGAAATCAGCAATCTCCGAACTTATAAATGAAATTAGAAAAGATATTCATAAAAATGAAGCGCGGTTGGACCAAAGCGATAAAGAAAGAATAAATTCTTTTTCGGCACTCAAATCCGAGTTAGAAAACTACAAAAAGATTACCGGGGAGTTGAAACTTTCAACCGATGAATTAAAAACAATTCTATCCAACAATCAAACCCGTGGTGCTTTCGGCGAACAGGTGGCAGAAAATTTATTGAAGATGGCAGGGTTCGTTATCGGGCAAGATTACAACAAAAACAAAGCTCAAGGTGAAGATAACACCCGGCCTGATTTCACAATATTTTTACCGGACAAAACCAAAATTAACATTGACGTAAAATTTCCATATGCCTCACTGGTAAAATCAGTTGAGGCCGAAAATGCTGCGGACAAAAAAAGATATTTTGCCGCCTTTCGCCAAGATGTAAGGGAAAAAATAAAACAAGTATCAAACCGGAATTATATAAACCCACAAGAAAAAACCGTTGACTTTGTAATTTTGTTTATCCCCAATGAAATGATTTTTAGCTACATCTACGATAAAATGAACGATGTTTGGGAAGAGGCAATGCAGAAAAAAGTTGTGATGGCCGGACCGTTCAGTTTTACCGCAATTCTGCGAATGATCAAACAGGCTTACACCAATTTTAGGTACCAAGAAAATCTTCAACATATTATCGGACTGATTCAAAAATTCGATACCGAATATCAGAAATACAGTGAAGAGGTAACTAAACTAGGTGACAGAATTTCTTCAACTAGCAAACAATATGAAGTTGTTTCAACAACAAGAAGCCGTCAGCTTACTTCGGTAGTAGATAAAATTAAAAACCAGGAAATTGCTGAACTAAACCAAACAATATTATTGGAAGATGAAACCAATGAAACTGTCAAAGATTAGTGTCATTATTTCTGTTGTTACGCTTGTTCTTCTTGTAATTGGGTTTGCAATTTATATTTTGATGAACAAAATTAAAGCAGACTCAGGAAGTACCGTGCCAGTAGTTTCTGAGAGTGATTTGAAGACGGTCAAAACAGATGGCAGTATTATTGAGTCCGACACAAGAGCCGAGGTTAATATTCCGATTCTTATGTACCATCACATTCGTGATTATAACGACCCCGCAGATAAGGTTGGCACAGATCTTTCAGTAAAGCCAAGTAATTTTAAAGCTCAGATCGATTATCTAAAAGATAATGGTTTCGCAACGATTACCCTTGAAGAACTAAACTCGTTTCCAACGAGAAAATTGCCGGAAAAACCGGTTATCATCACTTTTGATGACGGCTATGATAATGCTTATAACGAAGCTTATCCACTGTTAAAAGCCAACGGACAGATCGGCGTGTTTTACATTATCTCTTCATATATCGGGCGGGAAGGATTTCTAACCGCGATTCAGATAAAAGAATTGTCCGATAACAAAATGGAGATCGGATCGCACACGGCAGACCATATTGACATGACACAATTGTCAGCCGATAAACTTTATTATGAAGTTACGGAAAGTAAAAACAGACTGGAATCAATTATCGGAAGAAAAGTTAGAAGTTTTTGTTATCCATCGGGCAAACACAATGACACTGTTGACGACGCTGTCAAAAATGCAGGATACTTAAACGCCACAACAACATATATGGCAATGAGCTCCACTTCTGAAAACAAAATGATCTTGTCCAGATTAAGAATAAACCCATCGGATAACATTACTTCTTTCGCCAATAAGGTCGCAAATAATAAAACTAAAAAATGATCAAGTCTTTTGAAATTACCGAAAAAGAGTCCGGGGAACGAATAGATTTATTGTTAACGAAAAGATATCCGGACATCAGTCGGTCATTAATTCAAACTGCAATTGAAACTCATTTTGTTCAGGCTAACGGTACAAAGATTAAACCATCACAAAAGTTAAAAATGGGTGACACAATAACTTTTAATGAAGAATTTTTTGATCGGATTGCCGAGTCGATAAAAATTAGCAAAGAAGACATACCTATTTCAATAATTTATGAAGATGCTGATCTGCTTGTAATTGACAAACCTGCAGGTTTAGTCGTCCATCCCGGGTCGGGAAATGTTTCCGGTACTTTGGTAAATGCGCTTGTAAATTACGATGAAGAAATTTCCGAAGCAATAATTGCAAACGACAAAGATTCAGAAGTTAGACCGGGAATTGTTCATCGGCTTGATAAGGATACATCAGGACTTTTACTAGTCGCTAAAAATAAAAAATCATTGTCTTTTCTTTCAACCCAAATCCAAAAAAGACAAGTGAGGAAAAACTATACCGCATTGGTTTTTGGAATTCTCCCGGAAGAAGGAATCTTAGAAGATTATATCGCTAGAGATTCAAACAATCGAAAAATCATGGCAGTCGTTTCTGAGGAAAAAGGGAAAAAAGCCATAACGATATTTAAAACTTTGAAATATTATTCCGACAAACAATCAAAGAAACATTTTTCACTTGCTGAAATAGAAATTCCGACAGGCAGGACACATCAAATACGGGTGCAGATGAAAAAGTTCGGTTTTCCAATTATTGGAGATCAAACCTACAATACAAAATTAAGCATTGATGCCTCCGACCAAATTGGGATCAAAAGACAATTGCTTCATGCTTCAAAGATTAGATACCGGCTGCCTTCGACAAACAAATATCAAGAATCAAATTCTCCATTACCTGGAGATTTTGAAAATGTTTTGAAAAGCCTAGTGCCTGTCGATAAAATTGATCACACAAAGTAATACTATTTCACACAAAATTTGACTTAGCTAAAAAGTATATGCTAATAATTAGATAGCATATTTTTAATTACAATCAATTATGGATAGAGAAAGAATTACAATCTCAATTAAAGGAGAAATTCTTCGCAAAATCGATCAAAGAATTGATGGAGTTAAAATGCGAAACAGATCTCACGCAATCGAACTTTTGGTTTCAGAATCATTGGGACTAAGTCAACTCAATACTGCAATAATCATGGCAGGTGGGAAAGGTGCTGTCAGATTAATTCCACTAGTCGAGAATGCGATAATAAATTTAAAAAAATTCGGTTTTACTGACATTTCGGTAGCGGTCGGATTCCTCGGTGACAAAATAAAACAAAGTGTAAGTAATGGTGAAAAGTTCGGAGTAACGATTAATTACATTGAAGGTGGGGAGGGGACTGCAGGCGCACTTTTACCGCTTAAAAACCAGATAAAGAAAAGCTTCGTCGTGGTAAATTTACAAGACGAGCTGGCCGTTAATTTAAAAAATCTCTCCGATTTTCATCGAGAACATCTTGGAGTTGCGACTATCGCTACAAACGACATCAAGACCAGAAAAGGCTATTATATATTGGAACCGGAGATCTTCGACTACATTCCGAAAGGTTTTTCGATGTTGGAAGAAGACATTTTCCCTAAACTGGTAAATGACGGAAAGTTAATTTTTTATCCGATACTAAATTAGCTTGTGTTGACTTCGTCATCAAACTAAACTAAAATAACTCTTAGACTGGAGAGTTATGAAATCAAAAACTTGGATTATTTTTGCTGTGATTGTCGTTGTATTGGCCTTTTCAATTTTGGTTGATTTACCAAAGGGGCCAAAGATTTTTGGTAAAGAAATAAAAACTCATCTTGGCCTGGATTTACAGGGCGGAACCGAATTAATTTATCAGGCTGATCTGTCGAAATCGGAAAATAAAACCAAAGACTTAACAAATTTAATCAGCATATTCCGTCAGAGAATAGACGGACTTGGAGTTTCTGAACCAACTATTCAACAACAGGGGAGTGATCAGGTTCTAATTCAACTGCCGGGGATTAAAGACATCGACCAGGCGATCGCCACCATCGGCCAAACTTACGAACTCGTTTTCATGACCGAAGCGGCTGATTCAACAACCGGCGTTCAACTTAAAGACTATTACGATAGCAGCTACACTATTCAGTCTTATTGGCAGCCAAGCGATTTAACCGGAAAAGATTTAGTAAAGGCCGACGTTACATACGAGAACCAAAATCAAACAGGTGGTCAAAGCCAGCCTGTCGTTTCATTAACGTTTAACAATGCGGGCAAAGAAAAATTTGCTGCGCTCACAAAGAATAATCTTCAAAAACAAGTGGCGATTGTTCTCGATAACAGGATAGTCTCTGCTCCTACGGTCCAATCGGAGATAACCGATGGCAAAGCCATAATAACCGGACAAAAAGATATTAAAGAATCAAAAAAACTTGCCGACAGATTGAACGAAGGAATGCTTCCGATCCCAGCCAAAGTCGTTGGACAGCAAAATGTCGGGGCAACACTTGGTGCAGAGTCGGTCAAGAGCTCGTTGTTGGCTGGAGTCATTGGTCTTTTCCTAATTGGGCTATTTATGTTGATCCATTACAAAGTTCCCGGCATGATTGCGATTGTCGCTTTGGTAATTTACAGTTTTATTACATTGGCCGTATTCAAACTTGTGCCCGTTACCATGACTTTGGCCGGAATAGCAGGTTTCATCCTCTCAATCGGTATGGCAGTTGATGCTAATATTCTTATTTTTGAAAGAACACGCGAAGAAATTCGTTCCGGAAAAGATATCGTTGTTGCCATTGAGGAAGGCTTTAAACGAGCTTGGTCCAGCATTCGCGATTCCAATTTCTCGACCATAATCACTTGTATTATTTTGTTTTACTTCGGCACCGGAATTATTAAAGGATTTGCTTTGACTTTGGCTATTGGTGTTCTTGTCAGCATGTTTACTGCAATTACTGTTAGCAGAAACTTTTTAGTTATACTTTCAAAAACAAAAATCAGGAGATACTTAAATGTTTAAAGTTGTAAAAAATCGATTGTATTTCTATATTTTTTCGATATTCATTGTTGTCCTTAGTTTTTTGGCAATATTTATCTGGAAGCTAAACATTAGTATCGATTTTAAAGGTGGGAGCATAATTGAAATATCTGCTCCGGATTTGGCAAAATCAGCCGACGAGGTGAAAGAAAGCTCTTTATCTGTGGGCCTTGAAATTCAATCAGCCAGTAGTTCGGGAAACGACAAATTAGTAATTAGAACAAAGAATTTATCGCCGGAAGAACATACAAAATTGATAGAGAACTTAAAAGTTTCGGTCAATCAATCTATAGTTGAAGATAACTTTCAAACTATCGGACCTGTTGTAAGCCAAGATTTAACAAGAAAAGCAATCTGGGCTGTAGTAATAGCATCTATCGCAATAATCTTTTATATCGCTTATGCTTTTAGAAAGCTCCCAAAATCTGCAAGCTCGTGGCATTTCGGGGTTACTGCAGTAATCGCTCTCATCCACGATCTAATAGTAACTACTGGCTTTGTTGCGCTCATCGGGCATTTCTATTCCTGGATGCAAGTTGATTCACTTTTCATTACAGCGCTCTTGACGATTATGGGTTTTTCGGTTCACGACACCATTGTCGTATTTGATCGAATTCGAGAAAACTTGGTTCGTCACCCGGGTGCCGATCTGGAAACTCTTTCCAATGACAGCATACTTCAGACAATATCGAGGTCAATCAATACTTCGCTTACGACAATTCTCGTACTTTTGGCTCTCTTTTTGCTTGGTGGAGAATCTATTAAGCATTTCGTGCTTACACTTATTATCGGAATTACATTCGGTACCTACTCGTCAATTTTTATTGCTACCATGCTTCTGGTGAGCTGGAATAATCTCACAAACAAAAAGCTCGAGAACTAATCTAAATAGGGGAGAGCTGGTTCGGAAATTTGAAATTTTATTTTCCAGCTAAATATTTTCAATTTTTCACTTCTCCGTCGGAAATTTTTTCGAAAAAATAAAAGTTCAATAAAAAATTAATAAACTGATCTTAATAAAATTAATAAACTGATCTTATGTACTACGCATTTATCGGTATATTATTCGGGATCTTAGTGGGATCTTTTTTAAAGATTAATATTCCACCGGAGTTAGCGAGATATTCGGCTGTCGCGATCTTAGGCGTTATTGATTCAATCTTCGGAGCAATCCGTTCGGAAACCGAAGATAAATACGACACGATGATCTTCTTAACCGGCCTCTTATTTAATATCGCCCTGGCGATTTTTATCACTTACATCGGTGATAAATTAAATGTTGAACTGTATCTTGCGGTAGTAATTGCCTTCACTATTCGAATATTTTTAAATGTTGGAATTATACGCACGACCTCAATAACTAAATTACGAACTAAAAAATCAAGTGCAAAAAAAGAGTAGTCATTTGCTAGCTTCTCATAAACCTTGTCAGCAGTTTTATAACTAGGACAGCCACTGGTCAATTTTGTTTGCTGAAGGTTAAGTAATAGCTCCATTATACTAAATCGCAATCCTGGGGCATTCTAGGGCTTTTTAGCTTCAAACCACGCTCAATTTGGATAATATATTGGTGCCATGGCGAAGCAGGGAAGTCACAAATGCAATTTCTAGTATTAATTATGCTGCAACGTTCATAAGAAAGATTTCAAGCGCATAACTTATGTCTCTTGAAGTATTTTGTGTTATATATGATTTTAATGAAGTAAACTGATCGATGTCGCATAATGTATCTTATGCGTCATTTTTAGTTAGTTCTATAACGCAAGCGTTTATCAAGCTTAAATCGTCATCAGAATCAGAGTTCAAAATACTCCTTAAAACCTCGGAAAAAAACGCTGACTTTTTTATGCAGTTTATTCCCTCTGTTTATATTTCAAATATCCAACAAAAAAGTTTTATATTTTTGTTGCAAAATAACCAGAAAATAAAACGCAAAAATTGAGCACTCCCCCATCGGTATTAAAAAAACGCCGGAATATGGGCGCTTTTCTTCTCGAATAAGATCAAAATTTTACTATTTCACCTTCGTGCATAATACCTAAATTCTTATCAAGCACGTCGATAGAGTCTATTAAACCGTCGGCTTCAGAAGCCGCATTTTCTGCGCTATCTTTCGATTTAGGTTCGGATTTTTCTCCAACTCTCCTCCCACTTTCATTCCTCGGGCTCTTGTCTTCGTCTTTTGTTTTCTCCTCTTTTTTTTGTGTACCGGTTTCAATTTTGGCGCCATAAACTTTTCCGGAAATATCAATCATTTTTTTTCCTTGTTCATCGATTGAAATCCCCTGTTCCTCAAACATTTCCGGATTAATTTCTTGACCAACATACCATTTCACACCGCCTCTGGCAGTCTGCTCCTTGTAAACTTTATTACCAATGATATTTTGCCATTTTAAAAACCTTGGCCGTAATTCTTTCTCGGGCTTGTCTTCGACTGCCCCTTGTCGCTCAAAAGGCTTGGCAGAGCTGTTTGCGACACTTTCTCCGGGCGAAGATGAATCGGCACTGCCGGAAGTATTTGTTGTGGACACAGAAGCCGTAGTGCTTGAGCCAGCGTGTGATGGTGAATATTGAGCCGACGCAGGAGCGCTATAACTTTTTCTTGCAAAATTGCTGTTGCTGGAAGCTCCGCTTCTTTCGGCGTGAAACGCTTCTGATTCAGCTTTAAGCTCGTCTTCGAGCTCTTTGGATTTTTCAACAATCATAGCTTCAACCTCGGCCCGATCGGCAGCGTAATTTCTTCTTGAAAGTTCAACTATTCTGTCACGATTACCGGACATTTGGGCTACCGGAGGCAAAGTTCTAGCTGAAAAAGCCGGCTTGGTTATGCCGTCAATCAATAGCTTGGTATAAATTTGATAACGATCCAAATTGACCAAATCATTAGCTTCGAAAACCGGCTCAAATTCTTTAACTAAATAATCGGCATCTGTACCACCTACGCGAAAAGCAATAATTGTACCGGCATTACCGAAAACAGCATCTCGAACAATTTCCGGCATTTGGGTTATATACTGATTTGCAATCGTTAAATTTAAATTATATTTTCTAGCTTCAGACAATATTACAGCAAAAGATTCGGTTGCAAAGTTCTGAAACTCATCGACATATAAATATGAATCCGGTCGAAGATCAACAGTTACATCCGCTCGGCTCATCGCAGACAACTGAATTTTGGTAATCATCATTGCGCCTAAAAGTGCTGAGTTATCTTCACCGATCTTTCCTCGGGAAAGATTTATCAAAAGAATTTTCTGGCTGTCCATAATTTCTCGGATGTTGATACGCGAATGAGGTTGTCCAACGATGTTTCTTATTGTTGCGGTCGATAAAAACTGTCCTACCTTATTCAAGATTGGAGAAACCGCTTCAGTTCTGAATTTGGCATCATATTGTGCAAACTCATTAACCCAGAACTCTCTGATAACCGGATCGATAACAAATGACACAACTTTTTCTCTGAAGCGTTTTTCCGTAAGCATTCTGGGAATGTCCAACATTGTTGACTCTGGAAAATCCAGTAGTGCCAAAACGGTATTTCGAAGTATGTGTTCAAGTCTCGGCCCCCAAGA
>Ga0172381_10005853_pt1 | contig 12394 bp, 10 predicted proteins | sample Leawel6488metaG_FD_119754 | JGI IMG/M metagenome (GOLD analysis project Ga0172381, IMG submission 119754) | Leachate microbial communities from a municipal landfill in Southern Ontario, Canada - Leachate well 64-88 metaG | ecosystem: Engineered > Solid waste > Landfill > Unclassified | place...
CTGAAGGACAAACTTGTTATAGTAACAGCTGTTGTACGCCAGAGCCAAAGGGGACTACTTGTTCCGGTAAAAATTGTGATAGCGTCAATAATAATTGCGGACAATCTGTGCCTTGTGGAGAATGCACATCGCCAAAGACTTGTGGTGGCGGTGGCACAGCAAACGTCTGCGGTTGCACAAAAAGTTGTTCTACTACCGACTGTGGCGGAGGTCCTGACGGCTGTGGCGGTACATGCCCGAGCAACTGTACTGCTGGAATTTGTAATACGTCAACAAATAAGTGTTGTTCAGCTGGTCAGGTGATCCATAATAATACTTGTTGTACGCCAGAGCTCAAGGAGGCTACTTGTTTCGGTAAAAATTGTGGTAATGTCGATAATAATTGTGGACAATCTATAAGTTGCGGTGATTGCGATACGACACCTCAATATACTTGCTCTCAAGATGGTACCACAATTTATAAATCGCACAATTATTGTAATACCGACAACATATGCACGGGCACATCGGACGGTTCAACGCTCTGTACTTCGCCTCAGGTGTGCAATAAAGATGATAGCAGCAGCACTTGTTGTACACCTTCCTGTGCCCCTAGCTGTCTCACTAGGATGAATGGGTGTGGATATGCATGCCCTATACAAATTTGTTTGGGGTCGCTGATATGTGGTAGCCTCGGCACTTGTGGATGTACACCTAAATACGCTAATAAAGACGAAGCATGTGCTGGGGGCAAATGCGGTACGGTTAGTGATGGATGTACCACAGACTATGAATGTGGCGATTGTTCTAGTATCCCGGTTGTTTACTCATGTTCTACTAATATTTTTACAGGACAAGAATCTCTCGTTAAAAATAATTATGAATGTTCTTCGGCAAATGAATGCATTAAAGCTCCTGAACCCACGGACTGCTCTTTAACGCAATATTGCAGTTTGGATAAAAGAAAGTGTTGTACTACCAAAGAAGCCGCTTGTAAAGATAAATGCGATAGTGTCACAAATGAGTGTGGAGAGACTTTTGACTGTGGCGGTTGTGGCCCAGATACGTATAAGTGCGGAAATGATACTATGGTTATGCGAGTAGAACATAAATGCAATGATGCTAACAATACTTGTGAACCCCACGAGCGATTATCAAGCCTTTGTTTGGGTAATACTGATGGTTATGGTCATTTGAATTGTAGGTGCAGGAGAGAGCAGGATAGTAATGGAAATAATACATGGAATGTGATAGGAGAGTGCTCTCAGAGTTTTTGCGAAGAGGACGGATCTTCGGCTTCATGCGTTCAGAAGTGGATAAAACAATTTGATTGTGATACAAATATTACTTATGAATGTGCTTCTGAAACTAAGTCTGATGGGAAACACTCGATATATCGATATTACGGTAATGCTTGTGCAAAAAGTGACGATGGTAATGTTTTTTGCATAGAGAAGGGCAATATTAGTGCTGGTAGTGATTGCGGGCCGAGTCAGTCTTACGGTCCATATCGTTGCATATGCGGAACCCCAACAATGGCTCCAAATTTTTATGTCGTTCGTCAAGTTACTTCAAATTGGTGCACCGCGGGCGGGTTTGAGCCTGGATGCAAATCTTCTTCTTATGTTAATTGGGCTAATAATTGTGGATATGCGCGAGGCTGTACTAATGTTGCTGGTGCGGGTGCTTATTGTGATTCTAAAAAATCAAATACTTGTATGACTTCGTCTTCTAGTTCTAGTGGAGGTTCTAATGGTTCTGGGTCTAGCTCCAGCTCGGGAGGCGGGGGGTCTTCTAGCGGGACTAGTTCAGGTTCCAGCTCTGGAAGCTCCAGCGGATCGTCAAGCAGTTCCGGTTCTGGATCTGGCTCGTCTTCTAGCGGGGCCAGTTCAAGTTCGTCTAGTTCTAGCAGTTCCAGCTCATCTAGTAGCTCTAGTTCTTCAAGCTCCAGCTCGGGAGGCGGGGGGTCTTCTAGCGGTGCTAGTTCGTCCTCAGGTTCCAGCTCTGGAAGCTCCAGCGGTTCTAGTTCGGGTAGCAGCTCAGGATCTTCTAGCGGATCAAGCTCTGGCTCGTCTAGCGGTTCTAGTTCGGGGTCTTCCAGCGGAAGTTCTTCTGGCTCGAGCTCAGGATCTTCTAGCGGATCAAGCTCTGGCAGCAGTTCGGGTTCCAGTTCTGGTGGCGGAGGTCAGCACTTAGAGTGCGTTGGTGAGCATTGCGTATATGTTGCTGGATCAGCGGCAGACCAGTGTTTGGATGACAGTTATTGTGTTAATCTTAATAATCCAACAGTTGCAAATCTTTCGGTAGATGCCAGCCCATATTGCGCAACGCAAAGCTCGGGGGTTGGGGTAGCAACCTTTAAATGGATTTATTTAGATGAAGACAACAACAGAGAAAAATCATTTATCTTTGAAGTAGACGACAACGCTGATTTTTCTTCGCCAGAGGTTTACAGATCGTTTTCACCAAGCGGAGTTTACTCAAACGATTCGCAAGAGCAGGCAGTTTTTGTAAAGCCAATAGCAACAAATCCTTGCGAGATAAACGCTTACACTGTGTCTGGTTGCGGAGATTATATTACTTATAGCACAGCATATTATTGGAGAGTTAAAGTAACAGACTCAACCAACAGCGAGTCTGACTGGACATATTACAACGGAATTTATGAAGGCGGCACAACCAATCCCGATGAGAAAACAACGTATACCTTTAAATACGCTCATCCTGCCCCAAATCCGCTATTTACATACACGCCATCAAATCCAAAAGCCGCTGAGAAGGTCAGCTTTATTGATTCGTCTGTGTGTTACGACAGCTCTTTGGCGTCTGGCCGGTGCAACACATTTGCAGGTTGCCAAAACAAATCAAATTGTTATAACTGGAATTTTGGCGATGGTTCTGACACAGATTACACAAAAGGAGATACTACACATTCTTACAAAGCTAATAATGTAAATCCTGGTTATTATGCTACATTGCTAATTTGCGACGAGGGAGGGTGTTGCGGCACAGGCAGAACCGTTCCTGTTGGAAGCGGATCTAAAAAAGCACTGCCTTGGTGGAAAGAAATATCTCCATTTTAATCCCGAGAATAAAAAGTGTCAGCTTTAGATTAGGCCTGGAATAAACATATACTTCACTTTTTTTGCATACTCTACGTATTCTGGATCTTGAGACAAATGTCTTTCTTCAGTTAGCGCTCTTAAAAAATAAAAGAAAGTTATTATGGTCATACTTAAAACTGCAACAAAACCATTTATTTTTATAAATGGGATTGCCATCAGCCACCAGCTTAAATTCTTTGTAATGTACGCAGGGTGTCTTACATATTTGTATGGACCATGAGAAACAATTCCTCTGTTTGTTAAATTTGAAGCCTTAAATCCTAATGCAATTGATGCCCAAACATAAATTAAAAACAATGAAAGTGATATTAATCCGGTTATGATGTTTATGTTAATACTGCCAAAATCGCTGAAGTCCGATGAATACCATCCCACAACTCTCCCAGTCAAATATTCGTTGATTGGCGGATACCAAATAATAGTAACAAGCCAGCCCAAAGCCGTAGGCTCAACCGACTTTACAATATTTTTTAATTTAGCTGATTCAAAAAGATAGCCAAACGAAAATATAAAGGTATCAATAATTAATATTAAATAAAAAATGAAAGGAAAGTAATACTTTAATACGCTAATTTTTGTTATTTGCAGTGAGTCAGCTTTTGACACAGCAGAAAAAATGTTAATCAGCGCATTCGTATTTCCAATAGCAAAGTTCAACATTACCGGCGTCCAGAATATTTTTACCAAGTAAAAAAGCAGAGATACTTTTTCTTCCTTTGAGGCTTTAAATTCTTTTTGCAGATCGTCAACAAAAATGTAGGCGATAATTTTTTTTATGCCAGTGTAAATAAGATAAACTCTTTCTTTTTCTATGTCTATATTTTTTTTAAAAAGTAAATATGCGCAATATGCTAAAAGTAAATCAAAAATTATTCCGAGTGAAGAGTATAATATTTTTCCATAAAATAAAAAGCTGAAGATAGGGGATTGGAATGTGCCATAAAAGTTTTTAGAAAAAGGCAAACTGGATAAAATAAAAATTGGAATTCCGTAAACTAGCAAGGTTAAAAAAATAAGCCTAATATTTGGTTTCATAGTTATATTTCTAATTATGTGTTATTGCTATATAATAATACAAAAGCATACTTTTTCAAGTATGCTTTTGTATTTTTAATGGTGCAATTAAGGATTTTTTGATATTACCATAGAAGAAACTCTGTCGTTCCAGCCAATGCTTACAAAATTTGCGTTGTCTTCTGACATTTTTATTGAATCGCCTAGAAAATTGTCATCTTGGTAGAGTGTTACTGTATATCCTTTTGCTACTTTTACAGAAGAAATATAGTCGTTTTCTGTTCCTTTTTCTTGCATTTGTGCAAGAGCATAGGATCCAATGCCATACGTTTGCGCGCTTCCACCAAAATCAATATCCTGATACACGGTTATAGCTTGAGTATTGCCAGTAGCGGATTTAAACAGGTTTGGATTCATTACAATAAAAACAATTGCCAATACGATCATAACAACTGCAACGACGATCAAAATAATTTTATTATCTTTTTCCATTTTTTATATTATTATTTATTATTAACTAATAATAACATTCTTCCAATATGGTTGTCAAAATAGAAATTCGACTAATAAAGTGATAAGATAAATTTGCAGCTAAGATATGTAAAACGTGATAAAAAATAAAGAAAAATCTGTTATAATTATTCCTTGCTACAACGAAGCAGAAAATATTGATAAATTAATTCCGCTAATTTTTCGGTACGAAAAAAATGCAGACATTTTAATAGTAGATGATAGCTCTAAAGACAACACAAAAGAAGTCATAAAAAAATTACAGCAAAAATATTCAAACAAAATTTTTACTACAAATAGAACAGGTGAGAGAAGTTTTGCTTTAAGTTATGTAGATGGCTTTAAGTGGGCGTTGTCAAAAGATTATGATTTTATTTTTCAAATGGACGGGGACTTCTCCCATCATCCAAAATATTTGCCAGTTTTGCTGGAACAAATGAAAGATTATGATTTAGTTATTGGATCTAGATATTGCGCAAAAAAAATCAGTACCGAAGATTGGAGCAGTAGAAGACTTGTTTTTTCTCTTTTGGCAAATTTTTATGCTAGAGTTATTACTGGCTTGCCAGTAAGCGACGTAACAGGCGGATTTAAATGTTTTAGGCGAAATGTTTTAGAAGTAATAAATCTAAATAAAATTTATTCTAAGGGTTTCGCCGTACAAATAGAAATAAATTTTTTGGTTTATAAATTAGGGTTTAAAATAGGCGAGGTGCCAATTATTTTTTATGGCAGAAAATATGGAGAATCAAAAATTTCTTTTAAAAAAATTATTGAAGGATTATGGATTCCAATAAAAAAACAAATAGAAAAATAGTCATAACCTCTGGATATTTTAACCCACTGCATATTGGCCACATAAATCTAATAAGAGAAGCCAAAAAATTGGGTGATTTTTTAGTTGTTATTGTAAATAGCGACGAACAGGTGAAGCTTAAAAAAAGCGCTTCTTTTATGTCTCAGCAGGAAAGAATAGAAATAATAAAATCCATAAAAGGCGTTGATGAAGTTTTTTTATCTGTGGATTGTTTTGCCGATGGCAAAGAAGTGCCAATTTCAAAATCATTGGAGATAATTGCTAAAAAATACCCAGGCGAGTTAATTTTTGCCAAGGGTGGGGATAGAGACATAGATCATATTCCATGGCAAGAGAAAGAAATTTGCGATAAATTCAACATAAGGGTAGCCACTAATGTAGGTGGAAAAAAAGTCCAAAGCTCTTCGTGGCTAATAGATAATGCGATAAACTCTAAATTTTTTGAGAAAACATGATTTCAATAATTTTACCGATTTATAACGAAGAGAAGAATATTTCTATTGTAATAAACGATGTTCTAAATTTTTTTAGAGATAAAAATTTGTCTTTTGAAATAATTGCAGTAAATGATGGCTCAAGGGATAAAACAAAAGAAATTCTGGATGATTTTAAAAAAGAAAAAAACATTACAGTGGTTACTCATCAAAATAATCTTGGGTACGGAGCAGCGCTTAATGACGGATTCAAGATGGCAAGCGGCGACTTAATATTTTTTACTGATTCTGATCGTCAGTTTGATATTAGAGATATAGGTTTGTTTTTAGAAAAAATTAAGAACGTCGACTTTGTTATTGGTTACAGGAAAAAAAGAAAAGACCCGCTAATAAGAATTGCAAATGCTTTGATTTTTCGTTTTGCAGCAACGGTTTTTTTTGGAGTAAAGGTTAGGGATGTCGATTGTGCTTTTAAAATTTTTAAGAAAGATGTTTTGTTTAATTTAAAAATTACTTCAGATGGAGCTTTAATAAATCTTGAAATTTTAGCTAAGGCACAAAAAAAAGGGTATAAGTTTATTGAGTTGCCGGTAAATCATTTTAGAAGAAAAGAAGGGAAGCCAACAGGTGGAAGTTTAAAAGTTATTTCAAAAGCAATTATTAATTTATTTAAATTATGGAAGGAAGTATTCATATAGTAAAAAAATATTTTCTAAACAATTTAGTTTTAATTACTGTTCTAATTATTGGAGTTGCGGTTAGAATTTACAAGTTTGGACAAATACCAAGCGGACTGAACCAAGACGAAGCATCTACTGCATACGATGCATTTTCTATTTTGCATTATGGAATTGATAGGCATGGGTTTCATAATCCGGTTATATTTGAGGCATGGGGATCTGGAGTAAATGCATTATATTCTTATTTATCTATGCCATTTATTTACTTTTTTGGGCTGAGCACCTTTTCCGCTGGTTTAGTAAATTTAACATTTGGGGTTTTGTCATTGGCAATGTTCTATTTGCTGATCAAAAAAATTTCTAACAATGAAGTTGCACTTCTATCGGCTTTTCTGTTAGCTATTTCTCCTTGGCATATAATGCTTTCAAGGTGGGGACTAGATTCTAATATTTTTCCAGCATTTTTTTTGTTGGGAGTATATTTTTTTGTAAGTTCATTTGATAACAAAAAGTATTTTTTACTGTCGTTCACATTTTTTGCTCTTTCTTTATATGCCTACAATACGGCATATTTTGTAGTTCCTATTTTTATTTTGTTCTCTGTTTTGTTTTCTTTTTGTCATAAAAAAATAAAAATATCCGATATCGCTGTTCCTTTGCTTGTTTTTGTAATTTTAAGTTTACCAATTTACTTATACGTAGCTATAAACATTTTTAAATTAGATTCTATTATAACTCCGCTTTTTAGCATTCCGCGGTTTTCGGGAGTGTCTCGGTTTCAAACATCTTTTTTAGATAAAATTCACAAACCAGGATTCTTTTTTGAAAATCTGAAAGTGCTTTGGAATATTTTAAAAACCCAAGACGATGGGCTGGTTTGGAATAGCGCAGGTGGGTTTGGCTACATGTATAAAATCAGCGGATTTTTTGCTTTGATAGGGCTTATTACTAATTTGGCAATAATTGCAAAGAACAGAATGAGAAGCTTCAACAAAGTTTTTTTTATTTTGTTGTGGTTGGCTGTGTCGGTTGCTCTTGGGGTTGTGATGGAGGCCAATATAAACAGAATAAATATAATTTTTTTGCCAATGATTTTTCTTACTGCAAGTGGAATATATTATCTTGCAGATTTTATAAATTCAAGATTTTTATCAGGAAAATCGCTAAAGAGCTTGCTGCTGATTATTGTTATTATCTATATGATGAATTTTGGTTTTTTTGTAAAATTTTATTTTACAGATTATCAAAAGATTATTGGGCCAGTTTTTTATGAGTCTTTTGGAGAAGCAATAAATTATGCAGAAAAAATACGAGGCACTGCCCCCGTTTGCGTAACTCCTCCTATTAATATGCCGTATATTTCCGTACTTTTTTACACAAAAGCTCCGGTAGATATTTTTTTGCGAACGGTAAAATATGCCAACCCTGGAGCCGAATTCCAGTGGGTTGCCTCATTTAGTGATTATAATTTTAAGCGCGAGGAGTGCAGCAGCGAAAAAAAATATGTTTATATAATCAGCAATTCAGAGACGAGCTCTTTTAGAGGGAAAAATATAAAAATGTTTAAGTATTATTCGGTGGTATATTGAGTTTTTTGACTTTTTTTAAAATTTTTATTGAAAAGTCAAAGGCAGTAATTAAAATTACAACTAAAACCAATAAAGAAACTAAGCCAAAATTTGGAACCCTTCCCCATAAAAATGGCCCATAGCTAAGAAATGAAATAATTTGCATTAATATTGGGATAAAGAAAAACTTAGGAAAATAAAAAGCAAAAATTATTGAGAAAATATCTGCTGGGAAAAAATAACGATCATGCATTCTGGGAAGCATAAAAGGAATTAAAACTACTGATAGGAAGGCGATTTTTATTATGTTGTCATTGGTAATTTCTTTTTTGTTTTTGCATTCAGCATATATGAAAATAGCTGTTGTATATAATGCAAAAATTATTCCTGCGCCATAATAGAATGAAGAGTCATTTGTAGGTAGCCATTGATATAAAGTTGGAGCGTTTGAAGAAAGTGAATTGTATATTTTGCTTTGATTTAGATAAATAAATAGCAAATCTTTAAATGGCCGTCCCGCTAACATACTTGGAATAATTGTTAAAAAATAGGTGGCTGGGATGATTAAAAAATGTAACAGTTTTATTCTCTTCTTAAAGAAAAGAATAATTAAAAGAGGAAATAAAAATATAGATTGAAATTTTAAAGAAAAAGAAATTCCGTAAAATAACAAGCCCATAAACGGTTTGTCTTTTAATAAAAAATAAACCGAGCCAATCAGAAAAGCTGTGTATATGGCATCGCATTGCCCCCAATAGGCCGAGTTGATAATTACTGTTGGGGCAAGAAGAACAGCGGCGCCAGAAATAGTTGCTATTAGATAATTTTTTTTATACTTATCTTTGACAATTAAGAAAACAAAAAAGGCTGAGATAAAATCAAAGATAATGCTTAATAATTTTATAGAGTATAATTTATAAATTGGAAGAAGCGTAAAAAAGCCAAGAAAATATGTGTATAGAGGAGTATAATCGCTAAAATTATATTTGAAAGAACCAAAGCCGTGGCTTTTTATGAAATCATACCAATTGCTTAAATGGGTGTTGTAATCTCCTGATTGAAACTTTAGTAGAGGAATTCTTATATAGATAGAAGCAGCAATCAAAACAAGCAGTATAATAAAAATATTTATTTTATAATTTTTCATGAAAAGGGAATAGTTTCCATTTTTTAAAAAAAGAAAAAATGGAGTGCTTAAAATTATTAGCAGGGGAGCGTATGGTATTAAATATCTTTCTTCGCCAACATTTTGCAGATAGACGGTTGCAAGGAGCGATGCTATAATCATTCCAAAAAGATAAAAATATTTTTTAAAAGGACTGTCTTTTAAAAACCATTTTTTGGCTAAGCCAATGGTTGTCAGTAAGCTTCCTATAAATAGTAAACCAGTTAGAAATCTGAATAGCAGTCGCAAATTTTCCCACCCTTTTATATTTGATATGCTTGGAAAGAGATGACTATAAAATAATTTTGTTACAGAAGAAATATTTGTGATTAATCTTTCGGGATGTTGTTTTAAGCAATTTAATCCCATCTGATAATAATATTTTTGATTTGAAAAATAAGTTGCGGTGGAAATTCTTTTACTGTCTAGGTAATCTATGTTGGCAGGCGGACCAAAAATAAAACCATAGCCATTATTTGAAAATTCAATAGACTTAGCATCGCACCAAAGCATTGCAAAACCAACGCCTCCATTTGAAGAAACAGATTTTTCTAATCCATCTGTATAGTAAAAATTAAACGCCATCATAAAGGCAATGATTACAGCTATCGTAATTACAAAGTTAAGTAATAATTTTTTATTAATTTTATAATATAATCCCCATAACACGAACAATGGTAAAACCAAAGCGAAAACTGGTCTAGCAAGAAATGCAAATCCCCACAAAATTCCAAGCCATAAACCAGTAATGGGTTTTAATGGTTTTACTATTAAAAAATACAATCCTAAGAAAATAAGCGGAAAAAACAAATTTTCGCTCATGACTAGATAATTGAGAAAAATGAATGGATACCAAAAAATTAAAATTGTTAAAATAATCAGGGCGGTTTTTTTTGAGAATAGCTTTTCTGTAATTTTATATATGCACCAAAATCCTACTATATATAGAAGGGCAAAAATTATAACGTCAATTTTAATGCGCAAATTTTCTATTCCAAGCCAGATTAACGGCCTGTAAATTAAACTCAGCCACATGTGAAAGAACGGTGGCCAATAAGTTGAAAACTGGACATATTGATTGTGTGCCATCAAAAAAGCACTGTTGTCGTAATGGCCTGGATCAGACCAAAGATATGTTTCTGGGGTAGTGCAGCAAAAGATATAGATTATTCGCATAAAAAATCCAAAAATCAGCAGATAGCAGGCCGTGGAGTCTTCTTTTAGTTTGTCCCAAATATTTTTTATTGTTTTATTCATAGTGGATTATAAATACATTCTTAAATTATACTATTTAAAATAAGCGTAATAAAGTGTTGCAAATTTTAGGAGTTTATGTTAACATAAAAAATACTTTTAATTAATAAATTTAAAACATGGCAGTTCCAAGACATAGTCATACAAGATCAAAGGTAGGGAAGACTAGAATGCACAAGCACATAAAGCGTGTGGGTTTGAACGTCTGTCCAAAATGCAAAAAACCTATTTTGTCTCATACAGTTTGCAAAAATTGCGGATTTTACAAAGGAAAAGAGGTTATTAATGTATTAGCCGATCTTACAAAAAAAGAACAAAAAGCTAAGCAAAAAGAGATAAAGACAGCCGAGAAGTCCGACAAAAGCGAAAAGTAATTTTAAAAAACAATATGGCATCTAGGCATCTTTCAAGAAGCATAGTTTTACAAAGTTTATACGAATGGGATTTTTACGATAAAAAAAGTGATGGTCTTAAAGCTATTGTTGAAAGAAATATCAAAAATTTTGGTCCCGGACTTGAAGAGTTAGATTTTATTTGGCAGCTAGTGAACGAAGTTACAAAGCACATTCCAGAAATAGATAAAGTTATTGAAACAGCAGCTCCAGAATGGCCAATTGCTCAGATATCAATGATTGACAGAAACGTTTTAAGAATTGGACTGGCAGAACTATTGTATTCTAATAAAGAAGAAGTCCCGCCAAAAGTTGCCATAAATGAGGCCATTGAACTGGCAAAAACTTTTTCAGGACAAACATCAGGAAAATTTGTTAACGGAGTTTTAGGAACAGTTTATAAGCAAATAAGTCCGGATGCTACGTAAAGCGTGGTAGACGCAATAATTTATACAATGAAGGATTTTTCAATTTTAGAAAAAAAATTAGGATTAGATTTTAAAAATAAAGATTTGCTCACGCAAGCATTTGCACACAGGTCTTATTTAAATGAAAATCCGGATTTCAAATTAGAACATAATGAAAGGCTAGAGTTTTTGGGAGATGCAGTAATAGAATTAATTGTTACGGCTTATCTTTACAAAGAATATCCAGAAAAAGCAGAAGGAGAATTAACAAACTGGAGGGCAGCGCTGGTAAATGCTAAAATGATGACAAGTGTTGCAGAGGAGCTAGGATTCAATGATTTCCTTTTATTATCAAGAGGGGAGACAAAGGAAATGGGCAAGGCAAGAGCATATATTTTAGCAAACACGTTTGAGGCATTGCTTGGGGCGCTTTATCTGGATTCTGGTTATCAGCCTTGTGATGAATTCATTAAAAAGTATTTACTGAAAAATTTAGCGGGTATTATAAAAGACGGCTCATACAAAGATTCAAAGTCAAAGTTTCAGGAAGAGGCCCAGGAAAAAGTTTCAATAACACCAAACTACAAAGTTATAAAAGAATCAGGTCCAGATCACGATAAAAAATTTGTGGTTGGAGTATATCTTGGTTCTGAATTAATTGCAGAGGGTGAAGGTTCGTCAAAACAAGAAGCCGAAGAGGCCGCAGCAAACGCTGCATTGGTAATAAAAAAGTGGAATTAAAAATTATAAAAATTAAAAATTATAAAAATTAGTTATCATGCTTACAATAAGACTTACAAGAAAAGGAAAAAAGAACCAGCCATTTTTTAGAGTGGTTTTGGTAGATAAAAAGAGATCATCAACTGGAGGAAGGGCTGTTGAAGATTTGGGATATGTTGATCCATTAAAGAAAAGGAAAAGCCTAAACAAAGAACGAATTCAGTACTGGATTTCAAAAGGAGCCCAGCCATCTGAAACAATACATAATTTATTGGTTTCAGAAAAAGTGATTGAAGGAAAGAAAATACACGTTTCTAAATTAAGCAAAA
>Ga0172381_10005854_pt1 | contig 12393 bp, 29 predicted proteins | sample Leawel6488metaG_FD_119754 | JGI IMG/M metagenome (GOLD analysis project Ga0172381, IMG submission 119754) | Leachate microbial communities from a municipal landfill in Southern Ontario, Canada - Leachate well 64-88 metaG | ecosystem: Engineered > Solid waste > Landfill > Unclassified | place...
AATATATTTAAGCCTTGCCTCTGGGACCTGTTTCTCATCTCCATCTAACTTATTCAAGATCCTTACAACCTGTTCGCTCTTGTAGGTATAATCTTGTAAAACATCATCTATTGCTTGTCTTACCTGCTTCTGGACTATGAGATGTTCGGAGAGGAGGGCTTCGGCAATAAGTCCTTGCAGTATTTCGCACTTACCCCAAGACCCACAATGCGCATGGTGGCAGTCCTCGCTATTCTTTTTACAACCGTGTCCTTCAATTAGAATCAGCCTCGCCTTCCTCTCACAATCCTTTTTTAGATCAGTCATAGCATCATCCTTTGTGTATTTTGTAGACGTTTCTTGGCTATCTCGCAGTATTTCTCGTTAATCTCAATCAAGGTGCAGTCCTTCTTTAACTCCTTACAAGCCACCGCCGTTGTGCCGCTTCCACCGAATGGGTCAAGTATAGTTAATAGAGTGTCCCAATATTTGCATTGTTGGATTGCCCATCTGATAAGACGTAAAGGTTTTTGTGTTGGGTGTAAAGCTCCCTCGATTGCAATCTGACCGCGATTTATAATTTTTCTTCTAAGTGCTTGTTGAAAACTTGTAAAAGCTAACTCGCAGTCACTAGTGCTAAAATCTTGTCCTTTATCCCAAACAAGCCATCCCATTGATGGAGGCAAAAATTCAGTGAAATAATTTGCACCCCATATAATCTGATTAGAGGACTTTTGAAACAGTAGATTAAATAACTCTTTTGACGGTCTATCCTTATCCCAACCAAAATCTTCATGCAACTTTCTATTATGTTTGGGATTCTGACATTCTGTTTTTTGTTGACCGCTTCTATTAATCCCATACGGCGGGTCAGTAAACACCAAATCAACCTTTGGAAGCAAGGGCATAATCTCCAAACAATCCCCACAGTAAATCTTGAGTGACGGATTTTCTTCTTCGTAGTAGAGATAATCTTTGAGTTCTTTCATATCGTCACCGTCACCGTGAGCACCGCCGCCGCCATCCAGTAGACTCCACGCTTAAAGTCACCAAAGGCGAAGTAGACGCATGAGGCTAAAACATCCAACACTATTAAGACTATCGGGAATAGTTTGGTCATCTCTACTCACAATCCTTTTTTAGGTCATCTGACATACGGATTCTCCTAGTTGAATATCGCTCTCGACTTCGTTGCCCCAGACGTCCCAACCCTCTCTTTTTTGTCTTGCAAAGATGTCTATGCGATTTTCCCCAAGAGGTTCAATCATCTTGTAGAATCTATCTGGTTTCTGAGAGTGTCTAATATTCTCGGCACTAAACACAGCGGGAATCAACGGACGTTTAGGCCACATCTGAGGCTTATTCTTATATCCAACCAGAATGAACTCACCGTTCCACCTGAACCCGTAGAGTGGCATACCTGCTGAACGCCCATAGGTCTTTTCCCAAACCATAGTCATTAGCAAGTTAAATCCCCAAGACTTTAATATCGCAGGAGCCTCATAGAGATACTTCTGTATCACCCATAAGAAACACCAACAGTCATTATCAGCTAAAGTCCCAACTGGTAACGCTTGTATCTCTTGAATCTCCATCATCGGGTAATCCATATTTACCTGATTCGGACGAGCCTTATGAGTTATCTTCGATAATTGCCAGGGGGGGTCAATCACGATAATCTGATATTTTTTCATTGGATATTTCCAATCTTGACATGTCCAGTAACAAATAAAACACAAAGTATTATGAATGTGATCATTGGTAAAATAAAACATATGGTAAAAAATATACTATCAAAGATTTTGTCACTAAATGAGTCATCCACAAATCACCAGCCCTATCCCGATCAGGATTCTAATCACCCTGATGTAGTGATCTCGCCAAAACGTCTGCTGTCTCTCACCCGCTTTTAGACCCCAATAAAGAGACATTGAGAACCACCCGTCCGTAATGCACCACATCCCCGCACAAACTATAAACTTGTTCATAACTCACAATCCTTTTTTATTTCGTCAGTTGTCATTTTTGTGCCTTTCTAAAATGTCTTGTATGTCCTTGTCTTTTGCCAAATAGTATCCGATAGAGGCTTCGTTTTCTGTAACATCGTCAGGGCAGACCGACAGTATCAAGTGATACAATCGAATCTTTGATTCTCGTAACTCCTTTTTCATCTCATCTTCCTTGGGCATGGTGAGTTCCTTCTTCTCAGACTCATCTTTTGTTAGCATCTTGGGTCCCTGTCTGCTTAACCTCTGCTCCAACAACTGAATACTCGTTATAACACGGCGGCGTTGAAAGCATTTTTTCTAAAGCCTCGCACTCGATGTCAAAGGTGTGAAACTTATTCGCCACGTTACTTCCTTCTGGATTCATACAAGCCTGTTTAACAATTATTTTTAGCATCTTCTTTTCCTTTCTTGTAGGTAACAATTTCTGGTACTGCTCTAAGAATGTCATCCAGAGTCACTTTCCATGTTTTTAATACTCGACCACCGCCCCAAGGCGTCGGACCCGCTATGTGGTAGTTATTCAGGCTAATACAGGATCCTTCAACTCCATCAATCAAACAAAGTTCGTATTCCTTCTCCTCACAAGACTTCTTTGGGGTGGCGGGAGGGGTCAGACCCATATTAACCTCACATGACGGGCGATCTGCCATCCGATAAATAGCCACATTGCTGTCGCTAAACTAAGTGGAATTATCCAATCTGGAAATCTCATGCTAATCCCCTTCTTTCTTGTGGTCCTTTTTATATTGCATTAGATTCGACAACCTCAATTTTCTTCTTTCTACCGCCTCTTGCACCGTAGTATCTGGCTGAATAACAGGTCAATATCTTCATAATGTCCTCAGCCAGTTCTTCTTCGTATTTCTTTTCCCTGTTCTCCATGATTTCAACCTTAATCCCAAGATTGCGGAAGATTGACCACAGGTATTCATAACCAAAGCGAGCAATGCGGTCTTTGTATTCAATCAGCACACGCTCAATTTTTCCTTGAAAAGCCATGTTCAATAACTTGTGCAAGCCTTTGCGTTTCTCATTTATTCCGCTAGCAATCTCATCAATTACAATGTATTTATAACCCTGTGATTCAGCGTGTTTCATTAGCCTGTCTTTCTGGCGTTCAAGATTTTCTTTCTGCTTTGCGGTAGAACATCTGGCATAAACAACGGTGACTTTATCTTGCTTCTCTGTGACTTTTCCAGTGAAGTGGTCTAAGTCCTCTTGCATAAAACGCCTGTGACCACCAGATGTCTTGAACGATTTTATTCGCTCATTATTGGAAAGAGTTTTTAGCGTGTTGATTGATACGCCAATGTATTTACTTGCTTCTTTTGTTTTGAGTATCATTTTCAAAAAGTCCTAATGTCGCTATTCTTCTCCAAAGTTTTCCCCAAGATTTGTTGTATCTTTCTTTTCCTGCTTCGTACCCAATTTCAACTGCAAAATCCGTTATGTAATACTGCAACTTTTCCATCTTTTTTGTTTCTTGAATTTTTAGTATTCTTTCAGTATTTGACATAGAACTCATCTCCTTCCATTTGGTTTCCCCATTGCTCTGCCATTGCTTTTGCGATTCCTACGAATGTTTTACTACGAGCTTTCCCGCCCATAACCATAACGCTACTCTTAATCCCTTTTCGACAAGCACTACCAGAAGAAACAAACTGAGTATAGTTTGTGAGTATTTTTGTTGGGCGTAACATAGGTAGATTTTTTAACCATAAACAAGTTTTTTTGCTATACGGATGACCGAACTGAAAAGGTTGAATAATCTGTGTGTATTTGGGGATCTGAAAAACTTTGCTTTGTATGGGATTCTCAATGGCTATTTTTTGAATATCTGCATTTAGCAAAGACATGAAAAAATCTTTTGCCTTTAACCCAAGCTCAAACCTTTGTTTATTCAAAGTTTTATTAGGATATAGCCATGCGGCACCTGCGTTAGATAAATAAGTACATGGAGGATGTGCAATCATCATGTCCCATCCATCATTTATATGTAATAAAACATCATCTTTTATGTGCCATTCTGGATGACCGCCGCTACAATCTTGAACATCACAAGAAAACGCATCATGCCCCATATTTCTAAATTCACAGCAAACAGTCTGACTCTCTTCACAGGCTACAAGAACTCTCATTTTTTTACTCATTACAATCACCTTTCTCAGATAAAATTTTCAGTAAATTAGAAACAGCTTCTTTAATTGCCGGATAATTTTTATCATCTTCGTAAAATTCAAATTTAATGTTTATCTTTATCTTATTCTTCATTTTTGCAAATCACGGATGGCTCCGTGATTACCTGTTTCTTCATTTTCTTAATTTCGTTGAGTAAAAACTTCTCGTTCTCATCCATCAATTCCTGCAACTCTGTAATGGTCATTTCCTCATCCAAAGGCTCAAAAAAGTAGACTCTTTCGCCTTCGGTTTCAAAATATGACTTCGTAACTTTAGTGATTTTCATGGCGTTTTTACCTCAAAATACCCATTGTTTTTAATCGTATTTAATGCTTTTTGTTGATTATTCATCAGCAGTTATAACCTCCCCTCTTCAAGATAATACTCAATCTGATCCAACACCCAGTCAATATGCTCACAGTAACGCTCTGATTCGTATGCTTTAATAAAATCTCTTGCTTTAACATGTTTAGATATAAACTTTCTACACCTATCGGATTCCCCCCTAAGATTCTCTATCGCTTCATCTATCCGGCGTTCTTTGCGTGTCATTTAGACTCCCAAGGTTTAGATTCGAGATAGGAGATGATCTCATTAATTCTCCTATCAGAATTACTCAAAGCAATATCACTATGTAAACCTCCCATTTTCTCAGGCAACTCCACACTATCCACCAAATGTCTTTTAGCACCGCAATTAGGACAGTATCTAATGTTATACCTCTTCTTAATCCATCCATCAGGAACATTAATAATGCAACCAGAAATCATTTCACAACATTCGTTCATATCACCTCTCCTGTTGGGATTCTAACTTTAACTCGTTTTAACTAAGATTAACTCGGGCTGTTTATCTTTTTTACAATCAAAATCAGTCAGTAAAGCCAACTTCCACTTCCATGTACTCATCCCCAGCCCAATCTACTTTCCTAGCATGACTCTCCACGATAAACTTATCATCTATCCCAATCTTCTCACACACCGCATCTATCGTGACCTTCTCCATGTTAGGCACATCAAACTTGCGTACAGTACCATTCTTACAGTAAAGTTTTGTATACACATCCATCTTAAAATAAAGGAATCCACTTGAGCCAACCTTAGTTGGCTTCCACACAGGAATCATCATCTTGGCCTTACTCTTCCACAGTCTTACTTCCGGTTTCATCTCCACAGTCTTAAGCGAGAATATTACATTGTATAAGCTATTAACCGAAGGAGGAACCGAAGTAATCTTGAACTTGATGCTATATGGCTTCTCATCCAAGACTACCTCGGTGTCCGTTTTCATTATTCTACTTTACGCCATCCTTTTAACTTCTCCCTGAACTCCCCAGTCTTAACCTTCTCCCCTGTCTGCGGATCAGCCATCGTCTGAGCCTCATGCGTAACATTAACCAAGACTTCCTTACCAATAAGTTCTGATAAGAACTGGTCATTAATCACGATTCCAGACAACGGAATATCCAACGCCTTGCAGAAGTTCTTAAACTCCACAAGGTGCTGGTTATTCTTCCACCACTTGTTGGTTGCCCTGTCCTTAATGTCCAACTTAGCACCATAAACCAAGTCCATGATACCCGTGAACATCGGTTTATTGACGTACTGTGCCACTCCATCAGCGTTCACAATCCCATCCACAATACGCAACTCAAGTTTAAGGCTATAAATATCCTTATCCTTATTAGCTTGCGTATTCGCCTTTGCCACTCTAACCTTAAGCCCGTTAGTAACAGGAAGCAAATTCTTATCCTGCTTAACGTCCGTTAGGTCTTGCACATCAAACATATCTCCCACATCACTCATCTTCTCTCTCCTTTTATTTAGGGGTTACGGCCCCTTTACCGATAGACTTTATAATCTCTTGATACGATACATTCTCAACTATCTCAGGCAGATTATACCTATTCTTTGCTTCAAAGTTTGCCCCCTTCTGACACCGAGCCAAGTACATATACTTATTATCTCCAATCCTTTTCTTATCAAGGTATATGGAAGCTGAGAACATTCCACCAACCATGTGTCTAAATCCACCCAAGATGGCAGGAGATAGGGTCATCGACTTATCAACCTTATTCTCCATAGCTTCATCGCCCTCTGTCTGAACATGTGCTGTAACAACCACATTACCTTTAAACGTCAGAATCTTCGTTATGGTAAAGTTATACAGCCATCTCCCAAGCGTTCCATACATCCCTCTAGTATCTAACGCACCGGATGATGTCCTAATCGCCTCATACTTATTAATGTAAATCCACCGATTCTCACTTAGGTAGGTAAAGTTATCCAGCACCAAAGTCTCAACCTTACCCTCTGCCTGATCCTTATGTGCCTGATCTATCGCCTTATCCAACCTCTCAAACGTAACCTTCACATCTTCCGTGGTCGAATTAAGAAACTCATCAGCCCATACTAAGTTATCCATAAGGAAAGGATTGGACTTTGCCGTATCCAATCCATTTGGCTCTGTCCCCAAGTAAGCAAACTTAGGATGCGTCATAGCAAAGAACGTCTTACCCGTTCCCGTCTGTCCATTTGCAAGAGTCTTAGTTGTCTGCTTCACCTTCCCTGCCAATATATCTTCCTTAGTCACCATCATACTGCCACCTCTTTCTCTTCTAGGTACTCGTTGGGGTTGACCCTTTCATAAAGTTGTTCTATGACAGACTCATCAGCACAGGAGATACAGATAGGTTTATATGAGCAGAAGCGACACTGACCCTCATTCTTTTTCCAAGCACCAATATGGTTAGTAGCCTCACACATTCCACTTAATGCTTTAATCCACCAAAGCGTATCTTGCTTCCACGCCTCAATCTGTCCCTGATTCCTATTAAACAACTGTCTCTGAAACTCAAAATGAAATCCAGCAGGTTCTCCCTTGTATGCTCTCTGCCTATGCCCAAACTGTATCCCATTGATTATGCCACCGGAACACTCACCAAACTTGGCCTTGCAATAAGCTGTATATGCCGTAATCTGTGAGTTGGGATCAAACTGTCCCCAGTAAGTCCAGTTGAACGCCTTCCCTGTGGTCTTATGGTCAACGAAATAGATGCACCCTTGTTGCTCCACAACTAGGTCAATCTTAACTTGGAACTCAATAGTGTCAGTCAGCTTAAACGTATCCACAACCTCAACTGACTTCACAGTCCACTTCTTATCTTCTTCAGCATAATGCTTCACATACGCATCTAACAATACCAACCCATTCTCCTGTGTCTTAGCTAAGTCCGTCTGCTCAAGTTGAATGGGACACTTATTCGAGAATGAAGCTTTAGCCTTATCTATCCCCTCTCCTTTATAATATGCCTCAAGCCCCGCATGAACCGCTGACCCAAAGTTCTTATCATGCGACTCATCCCCTTCCTCAACCTTCTTTAAACACTTAACGTATTTAAGACGGTAAGACTCTGGACAGTTCTTAAATTGCTGTAGTTTGGAATTATCATAGATCATATCGCAAACTCCCCTACTCTCTCCCTCTGCTCAATCTCATCCAACTTCTTAACCAACCACTCACAGTCAGCCGGAGTAAACACGCCTTGTTCCAGCGTCCTCTCAGACACCAAGAAATCAAAGTGTTTCTGTAAGAACTCAGCACGCTTGCTTATCTTATCCATGATTATTTCCCCCTAATAATCTGATGAACTCTCTGTCGACTAACCTTATAAATCGTAGCAATATTGTCAAGGGTAAGACCCATCTTTCTGAGCCATACCATTTCTTTCCTGACTTCTTTCCTAAAAATTGCTCTCTTGTTTTTGATTGAATGTATTTTGAATTTTAGCATGATGCAATTTTACTACCTTAAAAGTATTTGTCAAGCATTATTTAAAAATAATTCTTTAACAGTAATACATATCTCTTGACATACAAATTACAGGTATGTTAACCTACTCAAGTATTATCAACCCAATTTTAGGAGTATCCATGAAAAAAGAAATCCAGTATGACCCCTCGCAATATCCAGTCCTCTTCGGAGAAGAATTAGAAAAAGCAATCATAGAAACAAAACAATCCCGAGAACCACTCATAAAACATTTAGTTTATAAGAATACAGCAACTCTCCTATATAGTCCTGATGGAGTTGGTAAGTCTGTTCTCGCACTTCAAATGGCATTACAATCCACCACTACCGAAGGTAAAGTATTTGCCCAATACGAAGTCGCCCAACCATGCAAAACAATTTACTTCCAGATGGAACGTCACATCGACGAATCGTATGAACGTCTAAAGAAAATGACTAAGATAGCAGATAAAGATTACAAAAACCTAGTTGTAGATTCCTCACTTCAAGGGCTGTTTGTAAATAACGAGGAGTCGCTAATAAAGATCCTAACAAGAATAGACTGGATAGTATTTGAAGCATTTGGAAGTACCAATCCAGACTTAATAATAATTGATCCAATCTACACCCTACTACCTTCCGGATTTAACTCTGATGAATCTATATTCTATCTCAACTCATTCTCTCAGTTAATACAGAATAAGTACAAATGCTCTGTATTATTCACCCACCACGCCAATAGAGGACAACGAAACTACAAGACTGGTAAGCGTGAAGAAGAGGATTTGTTCGGTTCTCGCTTCCTTCGGGCTCATTTTAGCGTAGTATACTCCATAAAATCAGAAACAGACGAAGACGACAACTCAATAGGCACTCTTTGGAAACTTGAGAAGTCCACATACAGAAACACAGACCAAGAAATCCACCTAACCTATGATCCAGACTCCACTCTTTCATTCATTCGACACGTTGGAGTTGACGGTTCAAACAAGAAAGACATGATAGATTCATTCCTTCTTATGCGTAAAAAAGACTTAAAATCGTTTACTATTGCTGAAATCATCAAATTCGCCCGCTGTTCCCACTACTACGCCACTTGTAGCGTCGAGTTGGAACGACCTTTTTTGGACTCCAAAGTTCCTAAGTCCAAGTCAAGCCCCATCTTATACACTTTCAAATCTCGTTCCAACTGATTTCGCTCCAACTACACACTATATTAGATATTAGTTGGATTGGAACGACTTGGAGCGGGAACGAAACTCCAAAGTCGTAATACAACAAAAAAGCCAGCAACTTTTGTGGATGCTGGCCCTCTTGTTTCAGTTATTAAGGATTACTTAATGACTGCGTCTATCCTGACTAACAGGTTGATGACTTGCCCGCCGATCAAGTACATCATGAATCCATTCAACATGGTCTTTAATGATCCTAAGCTGTCCCTGGCTTAGTATCTCAAAGGACTCTAGGCGGTCCTTAGCTACATTCAACTGGTGAAGCACGTCTTCTTTGATTAGGTGCATGGTTACTCCTTTTTAAGTAAATCGGGTGATTCGTATATATTACCTATAACTTCATACTCATTCCCTTCCGCAAATCCTCCGTCATCAAAATTATAAACATAAATATCTGGCATCTTCACCACCTCATTTCTAGGATATAATCCACAAGAACGCTCAACGTGTACTATATCCCCCTCCCAAATCTCCTTTCCGTTCTTGTCGTGGAGTCCTGTGAATTGCATAAGTTTATATCCTGTAATTTGTTCAACCGACCCATCTTCTTCTAAAATAAGTCCTGTTAGTAGAAGCCATGCTTTAGCTTGAACGTCCCACGCCCTAAATTTAATCTCTCTCATCTTATCTATCCTCCCCAATTATCTTTCTCAACTCTGGATTTGATTGGTGATTCAGTTCTTCATCAAGTAGTGAGGATATTAACGTATAAATAGATCCACCCTCATTATCATTTATTCTACTCATAATAACTTCTTTTGCGTCTCTAACTAAATCACAATGAGACATTTAATCTTCCCCCCTTTCCGGTGGTTCACTAAGTCTATTTGTCGCCCTCTCAACTGCCCATTCATAGAACTGGTCATACAGCTTCTTGTCCTTCTCTACAGCCAGCAACACCTCATCAAAGCACACTGGCCCCTTGTACTTCTCCTGCATAATCATAACAAGCCAATCTGCGAACAGATCAAGCTCGTTGTCGGCTATGTGTTCCGTGACCAACTCCCCGAAGTATGACATACGCTCTCCTATTTTAACCTCATCCAACCAAACACCACCACAGACCAGAAGCATAGACTAAACAATATTCCCCATCCTAGACCAGTCATTATAGCCCCCTTTTATTCTAGGTGTTTATTCAGGTTGTCTACCTAGAACCTGATGAGAAATTATTATAGCTCTATTTTAATCTCGTCTAGTTTAATGGCTTTAAGCTCTGCTTGGTACTCACTAATCCTTTTAGCAGCGTCAGCCATTTTCCTTTGTTCGTTCATAACTCCTTGGATTTTCTCCTTGATGAGTCTTTGTACTCTCTGTTCCTCATCATGGATAAGATCATCTAATGCCCGTTTCTTCAATTCCTCAAATGTAGACATTTTTATTCCTCCGTTAATCCAAGAACAACTTGGATATCTTTTTTCATTCCACCAATGAAATCATTGAAAGCTTTTTGTGTTTCAACTGACATGCTCACTTTGATATCATTGTACCCATTAAACGATTGAGTGGCCAACACCTTATCAGCCGTAGATATTAACGAATACCTACCCTCAAGCGTATTATCCCCCGTATCACTTCTCTTTATTTCTAACGCTTCTACCCTTATCCCTCTTATTGCTATTGCCATCACATCCCCCTCTGTTCTTCCAACGGATTAACCTCTACCCTCACCACCGTTTCTTTACTCTCCAACATCCTTCTATACCTCACCATCGCCCATCCTGCCCTGACTCTTAAATGCTCTTCGCAGTAGGTATGTCCTTCTTTCTTAGCCTTCTGGCATCCCGATTGATAACACTTATTTGGATCTTCCAGTACCTTGCGTTTTAAATACTCTGTTTGCCTACTCATTTTTCTCCTTTTGATAATCTATCATACAAAACAACATTAACTGTTGCCGCTAGATTCATACAATATTTTGTAGGAATCATAACTGTCATTTTACATTTATCCATTATCCTATTTGGAATACTACCATCCTCAGGACCAAATATATAAAACGCCCTTTCTGGGTGAGTAAAAGAAACTATACTTTTTGCTGATTTATTTATTTCTATTGCTATTGGAATACAATCAAACGGAATAACAGACCATATATTATCCGTATGTATTAGAGGTATAGATCTATACATGGCAGTTGTATCTTGGCATGATCTTTGATATCTACATCCCTCAACACAAACCATAGAAGCACCGTAACAAGAACAAGCCCGTAAAGCACCACCAACATTTGCTTCTGTTTTAGAGTTTATGATTCCTACTGCGGCATATCCTCTCATCTACCGCATCCTTTCATAATAGGCGTTCAATTCCTCATTACTAGCCTGATCCCTTAACCGGAAGAAAGCAGTCCAAAGAGCATCTATTTTATCATGGTTGATATGCTCTTTCCGGTACAACCGCATCAAGGACAATTTTATCCTAACCATGGAATTATCTATTTTACCCATAAAACCCCCTTTTAAACGTCTTGCCACGTCAACGCTAGGGCCATTTTAAAGCCCGTAGGCATGTTTATATGCCTATTCCGACCCATTATGACTCATAGGTCGTTTTATAAGCCTTATTCTTATTGTTCTTAATCCACCAATTTAGACTATGTTTCGTATTGATCCCGCAATTATAATGCATACAAACAATGGCATAAGGATTACTTTCCCATTCCTCCAGATGAAACTTCTTAACGTGCCTGACTATATCGCTAACCATCATACTTGCCACTAGGCGTGAATCCTTTGGGATCGCTGTATACTTAAGCCAATTCAATCGGCTGTATTGTTTCCAAGTACGCTCCTGTATCTGATATGCTCCGCGACTCTTTCCATTATCACCAATACAAGAATCCCGACCAGAGCTTTCAGCCAGTTTAATAGTGTCTAAACATTTATTCATATCAAACGGCATACTTTCCGCAAAGCAATTTACACCCATTAACATTGACGCAATTATCAGGATTAATCGCTTCATGATCTACCCTCGGCTTTGTCTATTACGACTTGTATTTTATCCCTAACCATTTTAGTTATCTTGTTATCAGTCATACTCGTTTACCCTTCCGTTAATGTCCATTGATCTATTCATACGTCAAGTGTAGCATAATATAGGAATATGTCAAGTGCACAACAAGGAATAATAACCCCAAAAGCAATAAAGATTAAAAAGGTAGATATTTAGACATTGACAGTACACTATATGTTGTGTTATTC
>Ga0172381_10005855_pt1 | contig 12392 bp, 18 predicted proteins | sample Leawel6488metaG_FD_119754 | JGI IMG/M metagenome (GOLD analysis project Ga0172381, IMG submission 119754) | Leachate microbial communities from a municipal landfill in Southern Ontario, Canada - Leachate well 64-88 metaG | ecosystem: Engineered > Solid waste > Landfill > Unclassified | place...
ATCTAAATTAACATCTATTATCATATGCTATCCAGTTGTTTGTATATTCTATGTCATCGGTAACTTCTTCACCCATCCAATCAAAAGGTTCGAAGTTTTTTATGAAATTTAAATCATCAGATTCAATTTCCACTAATTTTAATCCATTAGTGAATTCATCTATTATTAATAAATAATTATCAACATGTAATTTAAACCGGTCTTTTTCTACGAATGGAACATCATATATTAACCCCTTAATATCATCGTAGGGACACTTAAAACCATACTCATATCTTTCTACCCCTAAACCTCTTTTGAAGTCTATATAGCATCTACCATCATCATATAGACGAATTCTGACTGATATATTATCTTCTGGTCTTGAAATATACCATTGTTTTATATGTTCGAGACTAAAATCAGTAAATATAAATGGATATGATTTCAATAAGAATTTTCTTTCATATTCGCTATTCATAAATATTAAGTTTTTCTATTTTTTCTTTACAACCTAAATAATCTTCTTTTTCTAAGCATGATAAATATTCATCATGATGATTAAGAATTTTTTCATTATTTTCTATACTCCTTATCTCCTTACTACATTTGAATAGTTCATCCATTAATTTAATACTATTTTGTGTTATTTCGTGTAGTTTTATAGAATATGGTAACGTTTCTTCACCGTATACTTGTTCAATCTGTTTTTCTAATTCGTCCATACTATTAATAATTTCTCGTACATCCGTTAATAATCGATGTTTAACCTTTAATAGTTCGATGATTTTTTCGTTTAACATAATTTTAATCTATTTTTAATAATATTATAGTATTCTTTTTCTTTTTCGATTAAAATAAAATTTCTATTTGTATTTTGACATGCTACACCAATACTTCCACTACCTGCACAATTATCAAGAACTATTTCATTTTCATAGGTATATGTCTTTATTAAATATTCGAGTAAATCAACTGGTTTTTCACTACTATGTAATCTTGAATAATTATCTACGCATTTGAATTCTAATACATTATTAGGGAATCTTGTGGTCTTTCCACCTTTGTAATCTCTTTTATTAGTACCGAAATATGCTTTTCCGTTACTACATCCTTTTGCTGAATTGGTTGGTATATGACCATCTGTAATTTGAGGATTATATTTTCCTTTTTTAAATATACAAATTTCTTCTACTTTTCGAGTTGGCATTCTTTTAGCATGAAAAAAATTTGTAGCTTGATTTTTAATCCAATACCAACAATATCTAAAATCATCTTCATTGCTACTGATGAGTTTAGTTGTGAATGGTTGAGATGCAAATAAAGCAATAGTTCCATCTTTTTTAATAATTCTATTCCATTGTTTCCATAATTCTACCATATCAATGTGTTCATCCCATTTAGGTGCAGTCATACCGTAAGGTAAATCACAACAAATAAAATCTATACTATTATCATCAATATTATTCATAACTTCTAAACAATCTCCCAAATATACTTTATTTAATTCTAACATTTATATCTCAAATTTATTTTATTTCGTAATGTTTTATTGTCCAATTCCAATTATCATTCACAGTAGCAAAAGAATATTTATTTATAATATTTATTATATTTTGCAATCTTTTATTATCTCTCTTTGTTATTTTATTAATTTTATATAGTCTTTCGATTGGAGTCTTTTCTACGAGAAATAAATAAGAACCAGGATCATAAGTTTTTAAAGGAACAAAGAATGTTTCATTTTGTATTTTATCTAAATCCGCATCTATTAAGCTAACTCTTAACGCTATGTAATTCATACCCTTTTATAATTTAAATCTCTTATATTTGAACATTTTTTCGTATAATTTATAAATTTTTTCTCTTCTAAATCTCGTTTCATCATGTAGAATTATACTCATTGAAGGAGACCACATGTATTCTGGTGCATCTTCATCTTTATAACCTATGTTTAAATATATTTTTATTAATTCACCACATTTTTGACATTTATAAATTTTTCTTATGATAGGATCATCACCACATAATATATTAGGAATTTTTTGTTGTCCTAAATATAATTTGTCATGAAATCCTAATTTACATCTGAATGATTTTTTCATCAATCTTATTTTTTATTTTTAATAATTTTTCTTTTCGGTTTAATATATTTAAATATTTTTCAAATGTTTTACGTTCATCATCATTAAGAAAATATATTCTATTACTATATGAAATATAAGTATCAAATTCTTGAAAAGCACCATATAATATCTTTTTGCTTTGTGAATTATTCATAAACTAATTATAAAAGTTTATTTTAATATTTTTTATTTTATCTTTTCTCAAAATAATATTAGCTCTTCTCTGATAATATTCAATATCAGGGAAATTATCAAAGAAATAATCATATTCCCATAATATTTTTGTAAACTTACTATAATCTTTTTTATAGAGTTCATACATTAAGTTCCTAAGTTTATTCCTCTCCATGATAGAAATCATATTTTTTATTATAAAATTTACAAATATCCAAGCAATTCTTTTTACATATTGGATCACTGTGTGTATCAAATGTTTGCATAAAATCAAATCTTTTTTGTCTCATATCTGGTCCAACTTTACAAATTGGTTGACCACCTTCCCTCATGTGTATAACACAGTTAAATACATAGTCACCCGCTATTATACTATCATCTAACATAAGACCGCATTTATGACTATCTGTTTCTAATATACCTCTCACATTAATACCATTAGCGAAATTATTTATTCTATAATTTAATATAGGATATTTATCTTTTATATTTTGTGGAACTTCATTTAGTCTTGGTATAGGTTGATTATATTGTGCTGCACTTATTATGCGTATATCAGAAACACCTAAAGAATCAGTAAATTTAATTGTATCAATCGTTTTATCAATATTTAGTTCATTAAGTACTACACCAACTGAAACATATGTTAATTTAGATATTTCTCGTATGTTATTTATTACAATTTCCCAACTACCTTTAACACCACCCGACATTTTATCACCATCTTCTGCACAACAAGCATCCAATGATATAGAGAAATCATTAACACCTGCTTCAATGAGTTCTTTATATAATTCTAATTTATTAGAACCATTTGTTGATACTGCTATTCTTTTGATTCCAGATTGTTTAGCATATTTAATAATTTCTACTATATCAGGATGTATAGTTGGTTCACCTCCTGAAAATCTGATATTTTCTAATGGTTGTCCTTCACACCAATAATCTATATTTTGTTTAATTTCATCTAATGTTAATTGTTTGTGTTTTCTATCACCGTATATGTAACTTTTTAATCCACGACAATAGGGACAAGAAAAATTGCAGTATTCTGTTATAATCATTTCACATCTTTTCATTTGAGATGTTAGTGAAGAATTTTTTGCTCTTTCATCACTCAATGTATAAAATCCTATATTTTCTAATTTGTCCATTTATTTAATTTTTCTTTAATTTTAAATATTTAATTTATGCAAAATTCAATTGAATTCTTTTTATTTATTTTTGATAATATTTTATTAATCATATTTTGTCTATATTCTGGTATATCTGATGGTATATTTAATTCACAAAAACGTAAAGTAAGTATTCCATCATGTAAATCTTGATTTGAATATATCACTATTGTTTTATATGTATCATTCATTTTATGATCAATAAAGTCTTTTAAATTAACAGTCATTTCACCTACCTTATACCATTTATTTTCATATTCAAAAAAGGGAGAATCAACCACTTGGAAATGTGGTGATGCTCCTCTCTTTATAAAGAAATCATATATTTCCTGATGAGACATTTTATTTAGAAAATTTTTCAATATCTTCCACTTCTACTTCAAATCCACCTATCCAATTAGATATCATATTGTAAATAGCTGCTCCTAATATACCACCAATAAATCCAACAATACCATAGATAATAGGAAGGAATATAATCATTGCTATTCCACCACCTATACCCATTCCTGGTGTACCACTCATACTTGCACCAAATATCAAACCAATACCCATAAATAATGCAATTATTACTGCAATTATAGCATAAGTTAACGCTGTGATAAATCCAGCTTTTAATACGTTGATTCTTTTTACTTTTAAAAATTTACTCATAGTTTTAATTTATTTTTTATTTGTGTAATTTATCTATCATATTGTTCAAAATATCAATTAAGTTGTCAGTATAAGGATGATATGTTTCTTTAATACTGTAAAAATTTAAATTGTGCTTATTACACACATCTTTTATATCATCTATATCGAAAATGAAATTATCAGTACAAAAAAATATTTCATCACCAGAAAAAGCTCTTCCTATTATAAAATTTTCTTTTAATTCATCAAATGTTTCTTTAAATATTTCGTTTACTCTTTTATAACCTAAATTTTCATTCATGTTTTTTACGTTATCAAAATCAACTAAATAAATATCTAAATCATTACGTTCATGCTTTGATAAAATATATTCTAACCCATTCCTATTGTATATACCAAAATAAGGATCAATAATTAATTGATTTATTAAATCATTATCTTTCTTTTTTTCCATTAATAATAATATTGTTTTTATCTTAAATTTTCTTAATAATTTTTCATCAAGATATATCGGTTCATATATTTCTTTTGATGGTCTAAAATAAGGAAACGACATATTTATTTTCTTTTTTTAATATATAGTTAAGAAAAACAAAATAGTTATTTAAAATGGTAAAAAATATATTAAAAGATAGAATAAAAAAAGCAATCGAATCAAACACATCTTTTCGCAATATGCTGATGTATAATTATAAATCAATTAATGTTGAAGATATTATAATAAAGGATTTGGAAGATTTTTTATTATCCAAAGAAGAAATTTATCAGTTTAGTAACTTTAAGGATTTATTTTATGCAGATGTTATGGGTTTTGATTCTCATCGTTTTGCTAATTTTTTAAGAAATATAATTAATGATCATCCAGATAAAAATAGAACATATCAACATATTTTAAATGATATAGAGTCTAAATTAATGGAAGCATATAGTATTCCAAATGAATATATCAAAATGAAGAGAGGTCAGTTAGATGAAATATGTGAGGAATTGTTTTTACAAGAAAAATATGCAGAATTAAAAAATTTAAGAAATTTTATAAAAGAAAATTTTAGAGTGCATGACTATTCTTCTTTTGTTAATGAGAATAGAGATTTAGCAAGGAAAATTTTAAAAAAAGTAGATGCTGATGAAACTGATAAAGTATATATCAGATTAAGAAAATTATTAGAAAGTAATCCTAGTTATTTAGGATTATTTACGTATTTTAATAAGGTAGAAAATATTCCATTTGTAACATTAGAACGTTTATATAATAGGATTGTTAGAAATGCTGAAATAATAAGATTATTACCTGAAATAATAGTTGATTATATGAAACATAAGCTTCCATATCAAACACCCGATGGTAGAACATATAATAAACATTTTGAAAGACTCAATGATGATATGGATAGATTAGAAGAATTGCATAAAGCTAAAGTATTTGCTGATGAATATCCAGCACCGTTAAGAAAAGGATTATTACAAAATAGTGATTTTGTTGAATGTATAAAAGAAATATTAGGTGATATGACTGGGGAGAAAAAGAAAATGTATGATAAATTCTTTTTGAAAAAAGTTGCAAGATATAAAACACCACAAGAATTATTAGATGGACTTACTACATTCGTTTATGCAATGAATGATGATGAGAATTTTAGAGATACCGTTAAGGATCATGGTTGGTTAAATATGGTATATGATGATGGTGATTTATTAGTTATAAGAGCACGTAATCAGAATGGTTTACAAGAAATAGCATCTGATACAAGTTGGTGTATCAAGGATAGTCTAAGTTACTGGTGCGATTATGTTAAAGATGATTCTGTTCAGTTAGTAATAATAGATTTAAAAGAATCAAAGACATCTCTTTATCGAAAAATCGGTGTTACTCTTGATCCTGCTGGTTGGTCAGGTAATTATGAATATAGAACAGCTCATTTAAAGAATGATGCTTATATTTCTGAGGATGATTTAAATAAAAGATTAAAAAAATATGAAATAACTTTAAAAGATTTATTTGATATTGCTGTTAATTATGGTGATAATGAGTATGTATCAGATGATGAACAGATAAATGATGAATATCGTGGATAATAAACCTTTTCCCATTTTAGAACTATATTATTAAATGAACTTTTATATTCCTACATATGAAGAGTGTGTCGATATTGTTAATAGCAATCCGAATATGTATTTTTATGAAAGAAAAAATTTAGTGGATGGATATCATCTTTCTACCTTTGGCTATCGATATGCAAAATATAATAATTTTATTCTTCCTCTTATAGATGTTCCTAATATAAATGCTTTGGAATTAAAAGGTATAACATTCGTATTTGATGATAATAAACATTATAAACACTTTTTACTTCTTCATAAATTTTGGGAGTTAGATCAGTATAAACACTGTACTTATGATATCTTTAAAAATAAAAATATTAGAAATATTACAGTTAAAGAAGATGGATTCTTAGTTTCATTTTTACTTTTACCAAATGATAAAATAATTTCTTTTACTAAACATGGATTTGATGAACCAACAAATATAGAAGCAAATAAATTTTTAGATAACAGTGATTATTATGATTTTATTAATAATTGTTTACATAATAATATTCAACCAATTTTTGAACATATAGGTAGGAAAACGACAGTAGATTATGGAAATGTAAATGAGTTAATTCTATTAAAATTACGAAATAATTTTAATGGTGAATATCTTAATGTAAAAAATTTCGATACCAAAGGTATTAAAGTAGTTGTAGAAGAGCATAAGACATTTGATGAAATATTGACTATAAGTAAAGAGATAGAGAATTGTGAAGGTTGGGTTGTCCAATTTGAAGATGATGATATGTTAAAAGTTAAAACTAAATGGTGGAAAGAAAAGAATGAAATAAATAAAATCAAACAAATGATTAAAAAATAATATTATATTATGGAAAATGTTGATATGAAAGAGTTAGTGTTGAAATTCAACATGATTAAACCAAATAAGGAACTATTTACTGATGATGAAATAGATGAATTTAATGATGAATTTATATCATTAGTGGAAAAACATGGTTATCTTGTAGGTGGAAGCATATGTCCATATAATGAAGATGATGAGTGCTATGAGAATAGTTGGGATGATGAATTAGATAATTTAGATGGTTTGGAAGATATGGATATTGATATATTAAATAAAAAGTAAGAAGTAATTTAATGAAAAAATACTTCGATTGCTCAATAAATGAATTATCGAATAAATTACATAATAGTGTATCTTTAGGACCAATTGAAAATGATATTATGAAAGACTTGGGTAAGTATGCAAGTCTTTATGGTTGGGAAAGAATATATGATTATAAACAAGCTGATTTATTTGTTACTAATGGTTTTTATATTGATGAAATATTAGAATGGTCTGATAAACATTCTATTGCTAAAATCAAAAGAATGGATGGTATTTATTGGAAAGATGCACAAAAAGAAAAGAATATTATATATAATAAAGCTGCAAAAGAATCTGATTATGTTATATTTATATCAAATTATTCTAAATTAGCACTCTATAAATTATATAACTATCTACCAAAGAATTATACAATTATATTAAATAATGTAGATAATACAATATTTTTTCCTAAAAAACATAAGAATGACAACTTTACTTTAATTTCTTCTGCTACAAATTGGTCAAGAGAGGAAAAAAGATTAAATTCATTATTAGAATTATCTCGTATTATAGATAAAACTGATGTTATAAGATTAATAGGTCAATGTGATATTATTTTACCTAAAAATATAATTAAAATTGGTTATATATCAGAACAAAACCGTATGAATGATTTCATATCTACTTCTGATGCTTATTTATCATTATATTTTAGAGATGCTGGATCAAAAACCACATGTCAAGCGGTAAATTGTCATTTACCAATTTTATATTCTAATAGTGGTGGTTTATCAGAACTTGTTCAAACAAATGGTATAAAATTAGATGATTATAAGAACATCGATTTTTTATCTTATGTTCCAGAATTAAGTATATTGGATTTACATAATAAATATAGATTATTAAAAAAATATTATAAGGATATTATAAATAAATATCAAGAGAGGGAAAGTTATCAAGAAACACTATCTAAATACTTTGAAATATTCAAAATGTACTCTTAATTCTTAAAATTGACTGTTTTTATTTAATATATAAATAAAAATAATATACAGTTATGGCAGATTCTTTCGTAAGAGTTCCCCCAGATGGTGCTGGTAAAAGAATACAAACAACACAACATACAGTTTCGGGAAATACAGTAGAAACACAGCATGTTCATATAAGTGATGGTGATAATCCATTATATATACAAAAAATAGCAGGTAATGGTTCATCTTTTGTTAGATATAATGAAGGAGAACCAATATTTGATGGATATAATAATTTTAAAATATCAAATAGTTCTATTGTAGGTGTTTATGAACACAGTGTTGACTCTTATGATGATTTATATACTATTGATACTGAAAGTGGTGGTACATCTGAGTTTTCTTTTGATACATCTTGTGTAAAACTCATTACTTCTTCTGAACCTAATTCTAAATGTATTAGAACATCAAATCGTTATCATTATTATCAACCGGGCACATCAATTGTTGTTTTATTAAGTGTATCATGTGGTGATACTGGAAAAGATAATAATAAGAGACAATGGGGATATTATGATGATTATAATGGTGCTTTTTTTGAATTATCTGGAACAACATTACAGTTTATAGCTAGGGGTGATACATCAGGTACAGTAAAAGAAATGATTATTCCACAATCAGAATGGAGTGTTGATAAATTAGATGGCACTGGTCCATCTGGTATTAATATTGATATAACAAAAGGATGGATGTATTTTATCTCAGCAACATGGCCTTTTGGTGTAGTAAGATTTGGTATATATGGTGAAAAAGGTAGAATTGTTTGTCATACGATAGAAGGAGGTAATTATACATCAGTTCCCTCAATAGAAACTTGTAGTTTACCAATTAGATTTTCTAATATTAATATTGGTTCAGCATCTAGTGGTAGTGAATTAAAAGAAATAATGGCAGTTGTTAAATGTGAATTAAATCCCGATTATACATTTTGGAGATTTGGTGATTTAGAAGTAGAAAATAAAACAGTTACAACAAATACACCTATTATTTCATTTAAATCTAAAGAAATATTAGATAATGGAAATATAAATAGAGTTAATTCATTTCCTGAGACATTATCAGTTTATAGTAGTGGAGCAACTACAAAAATATCTTTTTGTAAATATACTCCTATTGATTTAACTGGTGCAACATGGGATTTGAATTCTGTTAATGGACCATTGATGGCAGATACTGGTGCAACAAACATTAATATGAATGATGTTTGGAAACAGTTTACAATATATGCTCCAAAAGATACTGCAATAAATATTGATCTGAAAGGTTATTTTGAATTAAATGATGAAGGTATATTATTATCAGCAAATGGAATTAGTAATAATATATTTGGTTTAATTGGTACAGCAATAGGTGGAAGTTCTGTTGTTACTACAACAATGTCATATAGGGGGTTGTATTAATAAAAATAATATAAAGGTAAAAGTTTAATAATATATTTCTTTGAACTTTGTTTTTATATATTAAAAATACTGTTTTATAAAATGTTAGCATTTAATTATGGTTTTTGGGAGACATGGATAAATCCTCAAAATGTAACATTTGACCCAGAAAATAAGCTCATATGGATAAATTCTGGTATTACGCAAATTGATGTAGGTATAGACTTATATTCAAATTGGAAAGAATGGGTATTAACATATGATAATGCTAAATGGACTTCTGCATTTTATACATTTGGTGGAGACCCTACTGGTGGTTCACAATCTGCTCCTGCTTATTTTTTCTTAACAAATGGATGGAAAGTATATGTTAAAAACCAAAATATTATTGTTCAAACTAATTTATATTCTGATGATGAAAAAAGTCCATTTATAATAGATGGTGCTGCTGTAACGAATAGAAACTCAGATTCACCAGTTGTTCGTTCAACTATTGATCAAATTATAGCTTATAATGATAAAGTATATGTAGATACATCAAGTATATATATTGGATTTGAATATCCAGTTGGTACAATTTATGAACCAGTTAATAATGTTACAGATGCTATTTTAATAGCTAATAAGTATAATATTACAAAATTATACATAAAGAGTGATTTGATATTAACAAATGATTATGATTTAACTGGATTTGATTTATATGGTGATAAAAATAATATTATAGTAACATCTATTGTAACTAATATTGGATTACTTGATGATACACGTTTTCATAATATGAATATTAGAGGTTCATTTGCAAGTGCAGATACATCTCTTATTGATTGTATAATTTTATCTGATATTACAAATATTAATGGTGAAATAAAAACCTCAGAAATTAGAGCAAGAATCCAAGTTGATAATAATTTAGTCCTGAATTCATGTTACGCTAGTTTAGGTGGTGATAATCCAGCATTAATATTAGATTTAAACTCTGGTGTTACTGCATCTGCATCAGTAAGAGCATTCTCTGGTGGTGTAGAAATTATAAATTGTGATACTCCTACAGATAGAGTTGTAGTAGAATTGATAGCAGGTAGAATACAACTTAATAATACATGTACAGCAGGTACAATAGATATAAGAGGAGTAGGTTATTTAGTAGATAATTCGAGTGGTTGTACTGTTGTTACCACTGGATTAGTAAGTAATTATACTAATATTTTGACTGATATTGATGGAAATGTTATAATTTTAACTGGTATGACACAAACAGTATTAGATAATATTAGTGGTTCTACCGATGAAATAATGAATGGTATAAATGAAATAAATTTAGATTTGATACCAATTGCAAGCGGTATTACTCAAATTCAAAATGATATAATTGATATTAATAGTGGTATTACTAATATTGATAATGATATAATTAATATCATAACTTCAATGGATTCTTTGACTACTACAGTAAGTGAACTTGATGATAAAGTAAATTTTATCAGTGGATCAACATATGAAATGAATCAGAATGTTCTTATTATGACAAGTGGATTTACAGATATTAATAGTGGATTTACAGAAATAGAAGAATCTATTAGTGAAATGACAGATGTAGTTAATTTATTGGATAATAAAGTATCATATATTAGTGGAACAACATATGAAATGAATCAAAATGTTATTAATATGACTGATAATGTCAGTGACATGACGGATGCAGTTAATATAATGTCTAATGAAGTTAATGATATGTTTATCGCAGTAAATAATTTAGATGCTCAAATTAAACGAATACTTGGTTTAGTACAAGAAAATTTTAGAATCGTAGACCATGTATATAATTCTGATAACACATTAGCTAGTGCTACTATTAAGATATATCCGACAGATGGAGATTGTGATGCTGATACTAATGCAATAGCAACATACAATATGACAGCTTTATATGATAGTTCAAGTAGATTGGTTAATTATAAAGTAACCAAGAATTAATGGAACTATTAAATTCAAATCATATAACAACTAATATTATAACAAAAGGTTGGATGAATATATCCGCTATTACAAAGGGATTTATTTTACCTTCTTTTAAATATATCATTAAAAAAAGACCTTCTGGTGGTAGTTCTTTTGCTCAAGAAGAATTGAGAGATCAACAACGACTTATTGATGATTTAAGAAAAGCACAAATTGCTAATGAAGAAATAGATTATATACAAGTTTTTGTCAATTGGGATAAACAGACATTTAAATATGGTAAAAATGTGTTTGTTGAATTAATAAAAAAGAAGATAGAAGCAGAAATATCTACCGCTTTATCATCACAATATGATATTAAAGTTGAATTATTGGGTGATGATGCACCTAAAAAGAAGGGTAGACCAAAAGGTAGTGGAAATAAAGGAAAAGATACAGAGTAAATTATTTTAATATATAAAAGAAAACTGTTTTTATATGAATAACATAAGGAAATGTGAAGAATGTGCGGTTTGTTGTGTCATTACTGAAATAAGTGAAGATAATTTTCATAAATGTGCAAATTATCCATGTGAATATTTAAACAATGAAGGATATGGTTGTTCATTATTTGGTAAAAAGGAAAAACCAAATAGATGCACTGAGTATGAATGTGCTTGGTTAAGAGGATTTGGTGGAGATAATGATAGACCAGATAAAAGTAATATTATGTTATTTATTAATAGTTTTAATGGTGGTATTTGGATTTTTGCAATGGAAACTAAGAAAGATGCATATAGAACAACTGG
>Ga0172381_10005856_pt1 | contig 12390 bp, 6 predicted proteins | sample Leawel6488metaG_FD_119754 | JGI IMG/M metagenome (GOLD analysis project Ga0172381, IMG submission 119754) | Leachate microbial communities from a municipal landfill in Southern Ontario, Canada - Leachate well 64-88 metaG | ecosystem: Engineered > Solid waste > Landfill > Unclassified | place...
AATGGCGACTGCACGATTGAACAGTAAATTTTGCGGACATGCCAGAATTACCAGAAGTTGAGACAATTACGAATGATCTCAAAGCTGTTTTACGCGGTGCTTGTTTTGGGAAAGCCGAAGTTTTTAATGAGAAATCTGTGGTTGGAGATTTAGCGCTTTTTGATAAACTTTGCGGAGAAAAAATTACTAAAATTTTCAGGAGAGGGAAATTTATAAACATCTTTTTCGAGAATGATTCAGTAATAACTTTTCATTTGAGGATGACGGGCAGAATTATTGCGAATAAATCTGCTGAAGAAATGAGACACGAAAGAGCTCGCTTAATTTTCAATAAGATCATCCTTCATTTTTGCGATGTCCGAAAATTTGGAAGAATTTGGATTAATAAAAAATCAGACTACGAATTAAAAACGGGAATTTCAAAATTGGGAATAGAGCCTTTATCTCCAGAATTTTCTTTTGAGAAATTTTTAGAATTGGTTCGTGGCAAAAAGGGAACAATTAAAAGTTTTCTATTGAAGCAACATCCTATTACAGGAATTGGAAATATTTATGCAGATGAATCATGTTTTTATGCCAGATTAAGGCCGGATAGTCGACTTGAAAATCTCCCTAAAAAAGATTTAGAAAGTTTATTTTCAAGTATCAAAAAAGCGCTTACTCAAGGCGTCGAAAATCGGGGAACAAGCGTGTCTGATTTTATGGATACCAAAGGCGAAAAAGGACGCAATCAAGAATTACTTTATGTTTACAAAAGAGCGGGGAAACCTTGTTTAATTTGCCATAAAAAACTTCAAAAAATAAAACTAGCCGGTAGGACAACAGTTTTTTGTAGTGACTGTCAACAGAAAAAATGAAAGCATTGTGGACTTTCTAAAGAAATTAGTAGTATTCTGGTGCGGGCAAAGGGGGGGCACAACTTAACATCATTTCTATGTTGAAACTACGAGACAATCAGTGGGGGTTTGACATCTCCTTGGATAATCCTTTTAGAATTTTCCGCGTTCTTCGTGAATTTGCGGTTAATGCACTTGAGGAATCAAATATCGTGGATCTTTCTCGCGGTGATCCAGGATATGGGTATTCTCCTTCGGTAAGAGGTCGTGAATTTTTTGCTTTCTTAGTAGAGATCGATACAATTTTAAATCATCCAAAAGAGCATTTCGTTTCTGACAACCGTGATGATTTCGATACCTTGTGGAAGAAAATTCAGGATCATGCCGTTAAAACTTATTCTGCACAGAAAGCTGATAAATTGACCCAGGATTTTTACTTCTTTCTAACAAGAATTGAAAAATATGCTAAGGAACAGGGTTTAAATTGGGATAAGAAGAAAATAATTTTCGAGATATTTAAATATTCTGTAGTTTCAGGAGGATGTTATCTAGATCCTCAAGGAGAAACTTTGGTGAGAACAGTGATTGCGAATCATTATAATGAAAAATTTGATCTTGGAATTGATTATAAAGATCTAGTTTTTGTTCAGGGAGTATCTCATGGGATTGGAGTTATCTTTAAACTGTTCACTGATCCGAAAATTGATTTTTTGAAGGCTGGAGATCACGTTATGATCACTTCTCCGGTTTATTCTCCATACAATTCGATTATGAATAACCTAGGGATTAAGCCTTATTCTATTCCGATAAATCCATCTACTGGAAAGGTAGAGGGAGATATTGATGAAATTTTAAAAGCCGCTCCCGAGAATACAAAAATGGTTTGTTTGATTGATCCAAACAATCCAACAGGGTTTATGTGTGATGAAGAATTTTTGAAGAAAATTGCGGCCTTTGCAAAAGAACGAAATGCCTTGATTGTTTCTGATGAAGTTTATGGAGATTTCTTTTTCGAAAGAAAACATGTGATTATGCATTATGCTCCTGAAAGGACGATTATGATTGGTGGACGCAGTAAAATCGAGAGAAGCACTGGTTTACGTTTTGGAGAATTTGTTGTTAACAAAGAAGCTCAGAAATATATTCCGGAAAAGATTTTGAATGGGAAAATGGGTATAGCTCCTGATTTTATGAGCTTACTTATTTTCGCAAAAGCTCCAGACCCGGGAATCCGTGGAGAGTTCCAACACGTTACTTTCGTAACAGGACCTTCTCAATATTTAGGGGTATCTCATGTTATTTTTGGAGATGATGATCGAAATGAATATCTAAAAAGGATTAGAGTTGGTATGGAAAGTTTCTATGAGATTTTAGGACTGTCTTATAACAAAAACTTGTATTATTCATGTTTTGATTTAATGGATATTCCAGGGGCAGCAAAGAAAGATTTGCCTCCGGAAGAACTATTTGTTGGTTTGGCAAAAAAAGGAGTAGTGCTGGTTCCTGCAAATTTATTTTTCTCAGAAGAAGAAAGATCTAAAAAAGATTTACGTACAATGGCGAGAGCATCTCTGCCAAATTTAACATTTTCAAATCTACAAAGGGCTGCAAAGCTCATTAAGGAATATATGACATCTTAATATTGTTAACCAAAATATATATGTCTCATAACGAAGGATGTTGCGATGATGATAATTGCGGACAAGGATCAAGTTGTTGCGGCGAAGATTGCTGCGGAGCAACTTTAAAAATTGGATCCCCTGCTCCAAGATTTACTATGGAAGGATATTTCAAAGGTGAAAAAAAGAAATATTTTTTGAAAGACTATAAGGGCAAATGGGTGGTTTTATTTTTCTATCCATTGGATTTTACTTTCGTATGTCCTACTGAGCTTATTGAATTAAGCAAAAAGAATGAAGAATTTGCAGCGATAAATACTCAAGTTCTAGGAGTTAGTGTTGATAGTGTTTATTCTCATGAGGCTTGGTCAAAAGGCGATTTAGGCGATTTAGAGTTCCCATTACTTAGTGATTTAACGAAGGAAACAAGTTGTGATTATAATGTTTTAATAGAAGAATCTGGAATTAGTTTACGAGGAGCTTTCATTATTGATCCGGAAGGAATTTTGAAATGCTATATGGTAAATGATATCTCTATCGGCCGAAATGTCGATGAGTTAGTTCGATTGGTTCAAGCTTTCCAAACTGGAGACTTATGTCCAGTAGGATGGAAAAAAGGAGATAAGACTTTGGGGAAATAGATTCGTCCCCGGTTTCAATAGGGCTTATCCGTAAAATTTCTAAACTTTTTCTCCTCTGCTACCTCGCCTATGGCGAGTTCGCGTCGGATCGGTTCGCTCGCTACTACATAAAAAAGAGCCACATTCCAATATAAACGGAATGTGGCTCAATTTGGTGCAACTCTGAGAGAAAATACCATGATAGACTCCAACTCAAGTAAATGAATTGACTGCACGAATGCCTCCCCTCACAGTAAAGAAAGAACGAGAATGAGATTCCATGATAGTCGATAGATACAAGATCTAAAGATCCACCATCTTCCAGACTTGAAAGCGTCACCGCAATGAGCCTTAGAACGACGATAAGTTGGCTAACTGGCCAGAGACCCGTGAAGATCAGACCATACCAATGATACCGAGGAAGATACTCTCTCTATTGAGAGACAAACACATAATTCTTTTTCCAAAATGGGCACCGCCCCAAAAAGGAAAAAGGAACTCTTATAGACAGGAATCTTACGAAACCAATCTACTGCGAGTATACATCCTTGACGAGCAAGGAAGGTATTTCCCTAGAGGAAGCTATACTCAGCTAAGCAGTCCTAACCATAAATTAATAGGTTAAAGGAAAACTGCTGATAGGAATGAGTATAGCTCTCTCCAGGGAATATTTTAAAACCACTTTAGTGATTCTTTTGGCCGTTGATGTAAATGATCTTTGTTTTTGTTTTTGAAACTAAATACATAATACCATCTTTTGCTTTTTGCGTCAAGCGCATTTTATATGATTTTTTGCGAAAGGCCTCCCTTGTCAAAAAAGGACTAAGTGCTATAATTCGGCGCTAATGGTTAAAAGCCCTACTCGATGGGAAATCTAACAAATAGAAAACTAGATTATTACGAATGCAATTCTATTCAAGAACTTTTTGAAAAAATTCGCAAAGAATCAAATGACGTTCTACGAAGAGATCCTCGATTCGGGGAAAATATTATGGAGGCTGTATATTTGAATGATTTCTCGAGTTTGCAAATTGATAAAGGTAGTGATGAATACACTTCAGCCTTACGCCTGACTGCTCTCAAAAATACTATAATTGCCGACTTAACAAAAAAAGCTTTAGCTGAATATGGTGAAAAACTTGGGATCACGGAGGCTGAAAAAACTACTATTTTGGGGTTTCAAAAAATGATTCCTTCAATTGATGAGATCTATATAAAATGGAGACAGCAACTTTTCCCTGTAGCGTTACATGATGAATCAGGTTTCAGAAAAGATGCGATAGAATACCTAAAAAAGAATGAATTAGATGATCCTTATGCAATTGTTGAAAAAATACCGGATGGATCTTATGAATGTGTCCCCTATGCTCTAGCCTTTCCAGAAGATTATAAAAAATTAATCACTACGATAGAAAAACTAATTTTGGATATTTCACTTATCCCATCTCAAGATTTTGGGAAAAAGATGAACCGCAAAACTTTAGTTACATATCTTGAAAGTTATAGGGATGCTTTGAGTTGTGCCGAAAGCAAAAAAGTTGGAGGAGAATGGAAATCTGTAAAACTATGGAAGACTGTAGATAGAGCTTGGATAAAATGCCAAGATCGGATTCAATTTATTCATGGAATTGAAAATGGTTACGATTCGACAATTGATCCTTCTGAAACAAAGGTTGTTCCTGAATTAAAATTGGCCGTTCAATACACTACTCCTGAAACAGATAATTTAATCAAAGCGATGAAGAAAGAAAATACAGTAGTTTTGACCGACATGATTAAAGCCCATTTTGGTGAAAGAGCTGCCGTTTTAACAGATGGTCTTTCGGTTATGTCAAAATCCCATGTAGGCATGATTAATGTAATTAGTGGAGGCGGGAATTCAATGGATTTGCTTGGATCAGCCCAAGTTGGGCCAAACTACGCAGACATTAGGATCGAGGAAGGCGTTAAAGCATATGTTTCAGCTACTGATCTTTTTGAAGGTGAACCTTTGAGAGATCTTATTACCAGAAAAATTTTTGATGATGAACGTGCTAATTGTGAATTAGAATTTTTAGTGAATGATGAAGTGCGTAATCAATATGTCGCACAGTTTATTGCTGGTCACGAGCTAGGTCATGTGTTTGCGGATGAAATCGAAGATTTTGAAGAAACAAAAGCTACTTGGGTCGCAATGTTAGCCACCTACAACAGAGAAAAACAGGGTTCGTTGCCAGCTGGTACATCTGAGGCAATAATGAAAGGACAACTGAAATATTGTTTAAAATATTTAGCGGATACATTTAAAAAAGAATTTGATGACTATTATAAAGAAGGGATTATCAATGTAAAACTTTTCTTACAAAGTGGATTGATGAGTAAAAAAACTGATGAAAAATATGAATTCCATCCTGAAAGAATAGATGCCACTTATCAAGAGATGCAAAAACTTTTTTTACAATTTGTAGGATTATATATGGCTGGGGATGAAGATGCTTTAAGAAAATGGGTTAAGGTAGAAACTATTGGGATTCCTCCGGGTGACCCAGATTAAGCATGTTACATTGACTAAGTCGATCTAGAGCTTTATGATTGCATCCTTTTTTATATAAATTATGGGTATAGCAAACAGTCCAGACATATTACCACATGCAGAGAGATTATTGCCAGAAGTTCAGGCACGACTTCAATCTATTCAAGAACAAACCAGTGAAGCAGTTAGAAAAGTAGTGTTGGAAGTCGTTTTTGCTGACACTGAAATAAAAGGGAAATTTGAAGGAATGGAGATAAGAGGCACTTCGATGTGTTGTGTTGTAGCAAAAAGAATAATGGAAGTTCTTGGGCATGATCCAAATTCAATTGGCTTGATGGCTATTGGAGATGTAACTTTGCCCGATTTTATAAGACCAACCGTTGATAAAATTATTTTGGAAAGAGCTCCCCAGATTTTCGCCGAAATTACTCGATCAGAGGAGATGGATCACAATTATGATTTAATGGCGCAAGGGTATAAACCTGCAAGAGAAATGGCTCTAAATAAATGGGATCGATCTTATAAATTTTCAGATCATGAAGTTGAGGAACAACATCTTGATCCTAAAGCTCCTGGAGGGACTAGAACTGAGAGAAGAAACCTAAAAGAAGTGCTTGCTACAAATTCGACCATCATGCCCGGAGGAATGGCAGCTTTGAAATTGATAGTGGATTCTTTGAATGAAGAAGCTGATAATCAAAGATTAACGAAACGATATATTTATCCGGATAATAGTTTCGGGACTTGGAAATCTATTGTAAATAAATCCTCAAAAAAGAAAATTCCTAAAAAAATTATTGATGAATTGCCGCAAGAACTACAACAAAAATTTTCTGATAGAGATCTAACCGAATTTCATCAACTTAAAACCGAACAAGCTGACAATTTGCAATTAACTCCGGAAGCAGTTCATAAATTTTATCACGATCATCCTGCTGAAGGGAATAGTGATACTTGGTATATCACTCCTGTAAGCAATCCTTCTGGGACAAAGATTTCCGGCGAAAATTTGTTACAAACTTGCGAAGCTATTATTCAACTAAATCCCAAGGCTACAATCATTTTAGATTGTGTTTATCTTCGAACTTTAGAAGTTGAGCAAGCTCAAGATATTATTTGTGGGGTAATTGGCAATTCTGCGATTATGGATAGAGCAATTTTCATCGAGAGCCTTTCAAAAACTCATGGAATTACAGGACATAGAGTTGGAATGTATTTTTCTCAAAACAAGAAAATTTTCAACATGATTCAAAACAGTGACACTACTTTTACCGCTGGTCATGGCCATTTCTTGAGTGCATTGATGATGGCATTTATGGAAGGCGATGAAGCGACTGACGAAAAATTTAAAGAGTTACATCGATTCTGGGCAAGAGAAAGAAAAGGATTATTTAATTATTTGGTTGGAAGCGGTAAATACAATAATTTATTTGAAGAACAGCAGGATCATATAACTCCAGAGCAAATTGATGATCCTCTTGGACTATATTTGTTATTAAAATTGAAAGATGGAGTTACCCCAATGCAAGTTTGGACTGAAACTGGCAGCATAGGTGTTCCAACGAAACTCGATACCGGCTTATATATGAGATTTTCAGTCGGAATGCTGACAGAAGAGACCTATGCCTCTGTTTCTTAGTAAACTAAATAATCGAATACAATTTTATTAAGAAGTCCTGATATGATGGTAGCTGTTTAGCTGCTACTGTTTGCTCTAATGATGAAATATCTTTAAATCTAATTTCGGCTGGATTATCATCACTTTTTTTGATGAAAGTATATGATTTTCTTGGTATTCCCATTGAGTTGAATAACCTGATAAAGAGGCTTTGAGTAATTTCATGACCTCTATCTATAATTTCTTCTTGAGTGGCCCTTGGGTTTTCCTGTTTAAATTCTTTTAGAGAAACACTGCCATCCATAACTTGGTTTAGATATTGGCGATAGAAACCACTCATTTCTCTTGATAGATTTTCAGCAGTAAGGTTCATACTGGCTGGATATTGCCCTTCTATTACTCGTTTATTCCAATCAACAGTTCTTAATTCTTTTTCTTTTCCAGCATCTCCATAATCACGATAACTTTCAGACAATGGGAATCCTTGGAACATTCCAAATATTCCTCTTCTTGGATCATCCAGGGCGTTGACATGTAATTCTTTTCTAGATTCGAATGTCTCCCCCATCTTACGGATTTTCTTCGCCATTCTTGCCGCAATATCTTTGTCTTCAGCAACAGAAAGTGATTTTTTAAATCCACCAACTGCGGCATAAATCTCTGCTGAATAAGATCCTATTCCTAAATTTGATTGAGCTTTGGTCCATAGCCTATTCATGCCTGTCTGTACTCGATATGAGATATCGTATAATGGGCATGCGTCTAAAACTTGTTGCGGTAATTGGGATTCACTTTTATATACGGCGACTTTTGGATCTTCAAAATTCCTCATAACCGAATTAAGGAAAAGAGGACTTTTTTCTTTTGCATCACCTCCTCCGCTTCTGAGAATCAGTCTTTCTTTGTTTTCGCCGTCTGGCCTTTGAAGGTTCCTATAGATGGCTGTATCCAAAAGAGTTTTATAAACTTTTCCCATTACTGGTTTACCCTCAAAACTGAAAGTATGTTCTATTAGATGCACATGGTATTCTGGATAATCTCTTTGAAATTTTTGAATTTGTTCTCTAGTTGCGTCATCGAGCCTGACATTTGAATTTGGACTGTTTAACATTACGTTTATTTCAAAATAATCCGGATTTAGGCGACTACCGTCGGGATTAGCTTGTCTTACGGTGTATTCGTATAGGGCTTTGTAGATCGTTAAGCTCTCTCTGTATGCTGGCAAATTTATTGACATCCTACATTCTGGATGCATTGCAGGGATTTGAGATGCTAATTCTTTTTGCAGATTCTTTTCTGAAACTGATTCTTTGGCTAGATAGTCTTCTTGTTGTGCGCTGGATCTTCTTGTCCGAATAATTTGAGTTAATTCTGCTCTTCTAGTGCCTTCAGTTATTTTTCTTGGTTTAAGTTTTTGTCCATTTACATCGAGAACTGGCAGATCTCGTTGACGAATGGCTTTTGCTCTTTCCAGGTCTACTATTGGCTCTGCGGATTTTTCTACTAAAGTAGGTTTTGTTGTCGGTTGTTCTATTTTTGCCGCTTCTAATTGGAATGGAGGGCGTCCTTGACGTCCTTCTATTCCCAAGGAAGGATCTTCTCCTCGGCCTTTGTGATAAAATCCTTTTGGAGATACTCTTCCGATAATTGACCACTGTGTTTCTCCTGCTTTCTTGAATAAAATCTCTTTGTTAAAAAGCAATATTAGTGGATTAGATTTAAAGTCTGTTGCCATTTTTGCAAGAGATTCTTTTACGCTTGGTGATCCGCCATTTTTCTCATCCCATGAGCAATAAATATCTACAGAATTAGCCATTCTTACTACGATTGGGGTATTTGGCAAAATTTGTGGTCTGGTTCTATCGGGAAATGGATTTGTTGATAATTCTTCTGTCTGAGATTTTAACGAAGCAAGTCCATTTCCAGCCATTACATGGAAATTCTGTCTATGCATTGCGGCTTTTCTTTCAGCTGCGCTAACTTTAAATCTTGTTCCATCACCACTAACTCCTTCTGCTTTTCCTGTGAAAATATCTACCTCTGATGGCAAATCTGTTGCGATAACGGCCATCTCTGGAAATCTTGCAGCCATTTCTTGTGATGTAATAGCGGGTTTTCCTTTTCCTTCTCCGATAGTTAAATCGACATTTCCTATTCCCGGGCCTATATCAAAAAACACTACTTTTCGATTTCCTCTACCTAAAAATAGTCTACGTAAAGACTCTAAGGATAATCTTTCTTTTCCTAAGTCTGCTTTTGCCCTTGCGAATTCTGTGGCGACTTGTGGATTTCCTGGTCGAATAATGGCGTCCAAAAGTAACTCGTGATCAACTAATCGATGTTCCCAAGTTCTATTCCTTATATTTTGATCTGGGTGTAGTTCGTATTTTTTATCTGAATATTTTCTCAAAGTAGCTTCTTCTTCTGGGGACAAACCTAAGCCTTCTGCCTCAGCGACTTTCTCTGAGACCTGTGATGTAACTGGAGCTAAATATTTTTTATTTACATAAACAGGGGCGAGTGCAGGCCCTCGAGGATGTTCAATTTTAAGCCAGTTTCCTTTCTCCTCTAGCACTATAACCTGATCTCCCTTTTTTAGTTTACCAAGGGAATTATTGCCATCCGCAGAAGGAATCGCTCGAAAATTCAAACCACTGGCAGTTACTTTGAAACGTGGATGTAACACCTCTTCTACTGCGGATTTGGTTGAAGCTTGTTCATCCTTTAATGATGGTGCTTTAATCTTGTTTGGATTTTCTCGAAGAGCACCTGCTGATAAAAGATCTTCCAGTAATTTTATTTCTTCCTTTATTTCTTTTTCCCAAAGTTTATAAAAAGATTTAGCCGCTGAAGGACCAACGCATCTCCAATGCCATGGTTCTTTGATAGTTCTTACGGGAGAAAAATATTGTGAAGGAATCCATCCTGCTTTAAATCCATTTTTTAATAACCATAAAAAACCTTTCGATTCTCTAGTCATTCCGGTGATATCGATTGCAGTTCCCAGCTGATGTTCTGAAAATCCCGGTTCTTCAGCGCTATCCGGTTTTCTTTTGAATAATTCCTCCTGTCCGTCAAAACTTCTAAATCCAGCATTTATATGTAGAAAAATACCTTCTTGTTCAGCGGGAGTTTTCAAATTTTCAATAAATGAGTCAGCCACCTCTCTTTTAAGTAATAAATTATATACTTTCCCTTGAGGGGTAACTCCGTTAATCGTTATTAAATCTTGCGGTTGAGAAGAACCTCTCTCTACTAATCTACTTCTTTCTCCTATTCCTCTATTACCATACTGATCAATAATGTGACTTCGTGGTTTTTTAAGTGAAGGGCTTTTTCCACTAGGGGTTTCCCATTTTTTTCCTTCTGCGTCTATCTTTTTTAGATCTAGTTTAAAGGGGGCTCTTCCTCTCCTAGAAGATTCTCTACTATTATGGTAGAAACCTTTTGGAGAAGCTTCTCCAATCATGTGCCACTCTAAACTTCCCTTTTCTTTAAATAAGATTTCTTTATTGAATAGTAATAGTAAAGGATTATCTTTGAAATCAACTGCCATTGTACCCAAAGAATCTCTGATGCTTGGATTGTCTCCATTAGCAGTGTTCCACGAACAATAAACATCAATGGAATTAGCTACTCTCACAATAATTGGCGTGCCTGGTAAAATTTGAGGTCTTCTTCTTTCTGGGTATGGATTGGTTGAAGAATCTTCTGCTTGTGATTTCAATGATAAAAGTCCATTTCCCGCTAAAATATGAAAATTAGGTTTGCTTAGAGCGATTGATCTTTCAACTGGCGCTATTGCAAATTCTCCGGAAGCACTTATTCCTTTAGCTTTTCCCGTGAAAATATCTACCTCTGATGGCAAATCTACCGCGACTACTTCAAGTTGAGGAAATCTTTCTGCAATTTCCTGGGAAGTAATTGCTGGGCGACCGTCTCCTCCATTCATATCTAAATCTACATTTGCGGTACCTGGTCCTAAATCAAAAAATATAACATTCTTTTTTTTGCTAAAAAATTCACCACTCAAAGCCCGAGATATAGCGCTCTTTCTTGCTCCAAAAAATTTATGATGTAATGCTCTTAAGGCAGGCCTATTTGATTCTAAATCATCATTTGCCCTTTCAAAAGCCGTTGATACTTGGGGATCATTTGTCTCTGGCTGAATTAAGGATTCAATTAATAATTCATGATCAACAAGTCGATGTTCCCAAGTACGATTTCTGGTATTTTGATCTGGATGTAATTGATATAGTTTTTTAGAATAACTTGCCATAACGTCTTCTTCTGCGACGGACAATCCTAAGCTTTCTACTTCGGCGACTTCCTCCGAGACTTCTCCTGCAACCAGCGCTACATATTTCTTATTTATATAAACAGGGGCAAATTTAGGACCCCGAGGATGTTCGATTTTAAGCCAGTTCCCTTGATCCTCTAGTACTACAACCTGATTTCCCTTTTTTAGTTTACCAAGAGGTTGATTACCATTCGCAGAAGGCATTTCACGAAAATTAAGCCCGGCGGCCGTAACTTGGACCCGTGGATGGATAGCAGCTTCCACTGCAGATTTGGTTGAAGTTTGTCCATCCTTGATAAACCAATCTCTTACGATAGGATCCTCGTGGGAATCACTATGTTCTGGATCTTTCCCTTTTTTTGGAAGTTTCTCTAAATTGGCCATTTAGATTTTTTTAATATAATCTTAGTATTATATCATTTTTTTTTGGTTCAGAGAAGCCATTTATGCCTTAGACATAAACCTATGACAACAGACTAATGAGTAAATTAGGAAATAATTATGCTAAATTAATTCGATCAAAACTCCTTTTCCTCTTGGAGTTTTTTGTTCTACCCTGCGACCACTTTGTCTGATCACAGAAACCTTGGCATGTTTTCCGAATCTTCTTTCAGCTAAATCTCTAACTTGTTGCAAATTAACATTTGATACTTGTACTAAAATTTTTCCGTTAGGGAGTAGGACGTTTGGCCCCTCGTTAAGCAGCAATCTATAAAAATCTAACCCATCTTCCCCACCATTCATGGCTAATGAGGGTCCTCTCTCTGGAGTTGCGGCGGCATCCTTAGTTGGATAATAAGGAGGATTTGAAACAATTATATCCACTTTCGTTCCCCTTATCGGATCCAACCCATCACCTTTAGATAATGATAAGTTATTTCTATC
>Ga0172381_10005857_pt1 | contig 12389 bp, 12 predicted proteins | sample Leawel6488metaG_FD_119754 | JGI IMG/M metagenome (GOLD analysis project Ga0172381, IMG submission 119754) | Leachate microbial communities from a municipal landfill in Southern Ontario, Canada - Leachate well 64-88 metaG | ecosystem: Engineered > Solid waste > Landfill > Unclassified | place...
ATCCTGTCTCTTTCAAACACATCTAATTGATTATATCTTTTACTTTTCATCTTCCTTTTCATGGTGATTTCTTAAGGGTTAATCATACCATAAAAAGTTGCACTTCAAAACGGAAAAAATGTTGGTGGGTGAATTCATTGAATCAAAATGGCAGGGGGTTGAGGTTTTTTATGTAAGACAAGAGTTGAAAGATACAGGAAGACATAGAAGGATAGAGCTTACTGCATTTACAAGAGAGGAGGCTATTAATAAAATGCAAAGTTTAGAGGCTTTTGTTTCTGAAGAGCTAAAAGTTGAAACGGAATAATTTATCATAATTATTCTTATTTTTTTATATTAAAGTTAAAAAAGCTTAGAATATGAGCTTATTTTTTTCGGCTAATCGTTGACATTAATGTTTAATTCTGTTAGTTTTTATGCAGAAATAAAAAACGAAAAACGTTCTTTGAAAAACAGAAAAAGAAGTCTATAGATATTGAAAGATTGGAGGAAACGAATGAAAAATTTTGTTGGACAAGTAAAAGGCAAAAACAAAGACGGAAAAGTAATTTGTGTGGGTCTTGATATTGACCCTGAAAAAATACCAGAAAGCCTTTATGGCGAAAAAGATGTAATTGAGATGGCCAAGTTAAGGCCCGGAATTCTTTCGACATCTGATTTAACCGCCGTTTGTGTAGTTGAATTTGCTAGGCATATTGTTTGCGCCACTAAGGATCTGGTCTGCGCCTACAAAATCAACAGAGGATTCTTTGATGCAATGGGCTGCGGTGGGGTAATGGCACTACGAAATATAGTCGCCATGATATCTGCTCTTGCGCCAGATGTTCCCATCATTGTAGATTCCAAACGGGGTGATATCGGTAATAGCAATAAGAAATATCTAGAAGCAGACGTTGAGAATTTGCCTGGGGTTAATGCTGTAACTGTTAATCCTTACACTGGAAGCGAAGACTCTCTGGATGTTTTTCTCTCTCAGGAAGATCTGGGAGTTATTGCTCTTTGTAGGACATCTAATGGAGGTGCTAGAGAAATCCAGGATCTTATTGTAGATGGTGAACCCTTATTTATCCATGTTGCCAGAAAAATTCAAGGGGAATGGAATGACAACGGAAACTGTTGCGTAGTGGCAGGGGCTACTTATCCTGAGGAGCTAAAAAGGATTCGTGAAGCCGTAGGATATTTGCCAATCTTAATTCCGGGAGTCGGCGCCCAAGGAGGTGACCTTGAAGCGGTTCTGAAAAATGGATTCAGGGGCGAGGAAGGGCCTGTCATCGTGAACTCTTCAAGAGGAATTATATATGCGTCGAGTGGTCCTGATTTTGCCGAAGCTGCGAGAAAAAAGGTTGAAGAAATGAATGAAATCGTTGCTAGATATCTGGCTAGCAATTGAGGGTGATATCAAATGGAGAATATAGAGGAAATAAGAGAGATCCTGAAGACTGACAGTGGCAATCTCAGTCTTCTGGAAATGCTTCATATGTGCAAGGCTTCTTGGTAACACAGGGGAGGCACAGATCCTCATGCTAAACTTACCAGCGGACTCTGCAGCGATGGTTATTATAACCTGTCAAGTGTCTTGCGTTTTCCTAACTTCAGGAGGACTCTTGCCAAACAGATGGCCAACCTGCTCTTGATGAAAGGCATCAAGAGTGAGGATGTAGATGTTGTTGTTTCTTCCAGCTATGCTGCTCTTAGCATAGGGCAATCTCTTGCTGAGGAGCTAAATGCATTATTTGTCTATACGGAGAAAACGGATAAAAAACAGCAATGGACAGGAAGGTTTGATATACCCAAGGGGGCAAAGGTTCTTCATGTTGAAGAACTGATAACCACAATGGGAACTACAGAAAAGGTAAATACAACCATCAGGGAGGCTCTGGGAGAGGATGATTTCGAGTTCGTAACCTACAAAGGAAAGACGCTTGTTGTTACTCTGCTTCATCGTCCCGGAGAAGAATGTAAAAGGTACGAAAATTTCAGTGTTTTGAGCATAATTGAAGAATTGGTTCATGTCTGGAAACCTAAAGAGTGCCCTCTCTGTAAAAAAGGTTCAGTGGCTATGAAGCCTAAGAACAATCCGGAGGTTTTTTTCAGTAAATAAAAAAGTGAAAAATAAATTCATTTTAATGAAAGATGGAATTTGAACGATGGGCGATTTTGGCGGAAGTCAGACGCTCTTTTTATTTTGTCTAAAATTAAAATTTTTACTAAAAGATGGGGACGGGCTATAATTAGGTTGTATTTATAATTTAGTGGAAATATGGCAAAATTTAAAATAAAATCAAAATTCAAGCCGGCAGGGGATCAGCCTCAGGCGATTGAGAAGCTTTATAGGGGGCTTAGAGATGATTATCGGCATCAAACGCTTCTTGGTGTGACTGGGTCGGGGAAGACCTTTACAATGGCGGGTGTGATAGAGAAAGCGCAGAAGCCGACGCTGGTGATTGCGCACAATAAGACGCTGGCGGCACAGTTGGTGAGCGAGTTTCGTGAGTTTTTTCCTGATAGTGCGGTGGAATATTTTGTTTCCTATTATGACTATTATCAGCCGGAAGCATATCTGGCGACGACCGATACTTATATCGAGAAGGAAACTCAGGTCAATGCGGAAATCGAGAAGTTGCGGCATCGGGCGACGGCGGAGCTGATGAGTCGGCAGGATGTGATTATCGTTTCTTCAGTTTCTTGCATCTATGGTTTGGGATCTCCGGAAGCTTATCGCAAGGAAGTGGCTTTTTTGAAAGTGGGTAATCCTGCTAATCGTGAGGAGCTTATCAAACATTTTGTCGGAATGTATTATAATCGCAGTGAAGTTCTTTCGCAGGGGAAGTTTCGCGCTGTGGGGGATGTTTTGGAAATCATTCCGCCGGGAACGGATTCCATCTATCGCATCGAAATTGAGAATGATAGAATTGGCAGGATTGTTGAGTTTGAGGAAATAAGTCGAAAGAAAGTGGCGGAACACAAAGATCTGATGATTTTTCCTGCTAAACATTTCGTGGTGGAGGATGGAAGCTTGGAAAGTGCACTTGTGAAAATTGAGAAGGAACTGAAAAACAGATTGAGAATTTTGAATAAAGAGGGAAAACTTCTGGAGGCGGAGAGATTGGAACGGCGGACGAAATATGATTTAGAGATGATTCGCGAAATCGGATATTGCAACGGAATCGAAAATTATTCGAGATATTTGACGGGGAGGAAGGCGGGTGAAGCGCCATATACGCTGATTGATTATTTTCCGAAAGATTTTTTGATGTTTATCGATGAATCTCATGTGACGGTGCCACAGATTCGTGCGATGTATGCGGGCGACCGCTCGCGTAAAAGTAATCTGGTGGAATATGGTTTTCGTTTGCCTTCGGCTATGGATAATCGACCGCTCAAATTCGATGAGTTTTTGGAGAAGATAAATCAGGTGATTTATGTTTCAGCGACTCCGGCTGATTATGAGAAAGATATCTCTGCGCGGATTGTGGAACAAATCGTGCGTCCGACGGGACTTTTGGATCCGGAAATCGAAGTCAGGCCGTTGGAAAATCAGGTGGAAGATTTGGCAAATGAGATAAAAATTCGCGAGCAGAAAAAAGAGCGGACTTTGGTCACGACGCTTACCAAGAAAATGGCGGAGGATTTGGATGATTATTTGCGGGATATGGGGATTAAATCGAAATATTTGCATAGCGATGTGGACACACTGGATCGGATTCAGATTCTTAAAGAATTGCGTCAGGGCAAGATTGATTGTCTTGTAGGGGTAAACCTGTTGCGTGAAGGATTGGACTTGCCAGAGGTGACACTGGTGGGAATTTTGGATGCAGACAAGGAGGGCTTTCTGCGGAGTGAGACTTCACTCATCCAGACGATGGGTCGCGCCGCGCGAAATGTTTTTGGAAAGGTGATCCTTTATGCTGACAATATGACCGGCTCAATGGAGCGGGCGATTTCTGAAACGAATCGTAGGCGGGAACTTCAGGAGGCATATAATAAAAAACATCATATCACACCGACTACTATACAGAAAAAAATCAGTAGCATTATCGATCACGAGCTCTCGCCACAATTGGCAGAGGAATATCTGATTGCGCAGGACATTGAGGATATTCCGAAAATTATCAAAGAAAAAGAGCGAGAAATGAAGATTCTTGCCCACGAGCTTAAGTTTGAAGAAGCGGCATTATTGCGGGATGAGGTGACGCAATTAAAGAGGCTTATGAGGAAATAATTATATAACAAAGAACTGTCCTTTTGATTCTGCAAGGACAGTCCTTTTTGTGATGTTTGACAGTGAAAAGCTTGCTCCTGTCAGAAGAGCAATGTAATCAAGGAGGTTTATAAGGAAATAAAAAAAGGAACTCTCAAAAGGGGAGAGTGTGAATATGAAAAAGTTTTTATAATGGTGTTCCCCAGAGTTTTTTTTGGGGGGTGATGGACGATATAGCTTTTGATATTTCTTCTATGGGTGATATCTTACATAATACCAATATCATCCATAAAAAAGCGGAGAATAACCAACAGTACGATAATACAATCGCATCTACCATTTTTTCACCTCCTTTTTCCCTTTATTTTTTTGTATTTTTTGCACACCGATACCTTAGTATCAGTTTAACTTAAAATAACTCCATGCCTGTTTTTTGTCAATAAATATAAAGAAAAAATCAGAATCTCTCTTATCCTGCTATTGAGAGTTCTGATTTATGAAATAATGCATTAATTTCCTCTCCGTTTAAGAGAGTGACTCTAATGTTATAGGTATTGTTCTCGCCTATATGGCCCAATACCTTATTTTTTTATCGTACCGAAGGCATCGATTATTGTTTTTCTTCCCTCTAGGAGCTTTTTTAAAGAGCTCTGAGATATTTTTTTTATTTTTTCAAATTCTTCCGGAAGGAGAAAATCGTTTTCTGGTTTTTTGATTATGACTTCTGCTTCTCTTTTTATTAACATATAAGAATAGTAGGGGATATTTGATTTTAGTCAAGGATATGTGTTTTTATTGATAAAATTTTCCAAAGGTGCTAAAATCGTTAATAGTTTCTAAGAATTAAATCATTTTGATATATCAGATATGGCAAAGAATTATTATGAAATTTTGGGCGTGGAAAAAGGCGCCAGCGATGAAGAGATTAAGAAGGCTTATCGCAAGTTGGCGCATCAGCATCATCCTGATAAGCAGGGAGGAGATGAGGCGAAGTTCAAAGAAATTAACGAAGCCTATCAAGTGCTTTCGGACAAGCAGAAACGCGCGCAATATGACCAGTTTGGTTCTTCGTTTGATGGCGCGAATCCAGGTCAAGGCGCAGGCGGGTTCGGTGGATTCGATTTTTCCGGTTTTGGTGGTGCAAATGGTTTCAATTTTGAAGGTGATTTAGGCGATATTTTTGGCGATATTTTCGGTGGTGGAAAAAGTCAGCGCGCACGGCAGGAGAAGGGACAGGATATTTCTGTTGATATCGAACTTGATTTGGAAGATGTTTTGGATGGTGTCGAAAAGGACATAAGATTATATTCTTCGGTTTCTTGTTCTAAATGTGGCGGAATTGGTGCTGAGACAGGCAGCAAAATGGAAAAATGTAAGACTTGCGGCGGTTCGGGATATATTCAGAAGCAAAGACGGACTATGCTTGGCGCTTTTGTGCAGAACGAAATTTGTCCTGATTGCCAAGGCGCGGGAGAAAAACCTGAAAAAAGATGTTCCAAATGCGGTGGGGACGGTAGGATTAAGGAAGAAAGGACTATAAAAGTCAAGGTTCCAGCGGGAATCGCTGATGGTCAGACGATCAGGGTTTCTGAACAGGGGGAGGCGGGATTGCGTCCCGGAAGTGGTAAGTCTGTAGCAGGTGATCTCTATATCACGGCGCATATAAGAAAACACCCGCTTTTCGAGAGGAGGGGCGATGATCTCATTTATAAACTTGATATAAATTTTACACAGGCGGCTTTGGGAGATAGTGTCACCATCCCGACTCTTAAGAAAAGAATAAAGCTAAAAATTCCATCAGGAATACAGTCTGGAAAGATTATAAAAATCAAGAGTGGTGGATTCTTGCATCTTCAGGGAAGGGGCGAAGGGGATATGTATGTTGTTGTTCAGATAAAGACTCCAGATAAACTTTCTCGGAAGCAGAAGAGCCTTTTGGAAGATCTTCAAAAAGAAGGTTTGTAGAAAATTCTTTTCGTGTTATAATATAGAAAAATAAAAAAACAAAAATGGATATTCAAAATTTCATTGGGAGTTTGAATTTTACAGCTTCCGGTTGGGATCTTTTTATTTTTGTTTTTTTCATAGTTGGCACGGGTTTTTGCGTGCTTAGATTCGGTCGAGACCGTTCTTTTATTACTCTTTTAGGAATATATATTTCTCTTGCAATTGCTGATCGTGTTGAGCTTTTTGAAAATGTATCGGGATTGAATATCAGTGGCTCTTTTGTCGGTATGGTAGTATTTTTTTGGGCATTTATCTTTATTTCTTTTTTCTTTCTATCCAGGTCGCCTTTTACTTCTGTGTTTAACCGTGGTCCGGCAGGAAGCTGGTTTCAGGCTCTAGTCATAGGCTTTTTAGGGATAGGTCTTTTTGTGAGTGTAGCATTATCGTTTCTTCCTGTTGATGAAATCAATAATCTTTCTATATTCTTAAGGTCGTCTTTTGTAGAGGAAAATGCCCGGGTTTTTTGGCTGATATCTCCTCTCTTGGCGATATTTCTCTTGAAAGAGAAATAACAAATTTATAATTAAAAAATAACATGGAGAACGAAGAAGAAGAGAAAAAAAATGTTGTTGACGACTCAACAAAAACGGATAAAGTCGATTTTGGTCAACAGTTTGATGTAAATAGTGCAGAAGGATCCACTGTGCCTTCGGGCGAGCTTTCATCGTTAGAAAAGTATGAAGATTTTGCAGAAGATTCAGAAAAAGGATCCGGTCTGTCAGAGGATTTGGGGGAAAAAGAAGTTTCTCGCTTTGGCAGTTCGGAGGATCTTTTTGCCGTTAGGAAGGGCAATAAAAAGACGCTGATATTTGCGGCACTGGTAGTTGCCATTCTTCTGGTCATTTCGGTAGGGGCTTATTACCTCGCAAATCGCGGTGAAGAAAAAGATGGAGCGGGTTCTTCCGCTAATAAGGAGGCTTTGGTTAAGGATTCTTTGGAAAAGATGAAAAGTGTCGGGTCTTATTCTTTCGACGGTAAAGTGTCTTTTGATTTTAATATGAAGGAAGATTCTTTATATGCTGCTGAGGATTCAGGCACGGCCCTCGATTATACCTTTGTAAATAGTGGGGCGGTTGATATTTCTAATCCGGACAATCCTGGCTATTATTTCTTAATGGATACTGATACGCAGATAAATGACGGGGAGTCAGAATTGAAAGATGTTTTTATTAATCTTGATGCGGAATTTTCTTCTATAGGCGATGTACTCTATTTAAAACTCAATTCCATGGAATTGGGCGATGGTACTGATGAGACTGCTGAGGAGATGGAGGCGTTTGATAGTATTGTAGAAATAATGAGAGGTAGTTGGTATTCTGTAACTTTTGAAGATTTGGTTGCTCTCTGTAACGAAGTCGAAGGGTCTGAGCTGACAGAAGAGTCGTTTTTAAGCTCTCGGGAAAGCCTCGATAGAATAGAAGAAATACTCAACAGTTACGAGTTGGTTGATTTTTCCAAAGATTTGGGAGAAGAAAAAGTGGGGGATGTCAATACTTATCATTATGAAGTGAAGGTTGATACTAAAGAGGCTTTTGAGATGGTTGTTGACCTGATTGAAGAAGGAATCAGGCAGAACGGATCGGAAACTGATGTGCAAGATTTCCTTGAGACTCTTAAAGAGGGGACCGAAGACATCAATCGTTTTAAAGAAATCGTGGATTTTGTTATGAATGAGGTTAATATGGAGATGTGGATCGGTAAGGAAGACGGGTATGTCCATAGATTTAGGATGAATGGCAATTTTGATGAAGGATTTGTTAGAGATTTAATGGAGAAATATAGCGAAGTCTATGACGAGGAAAATATTGCTGATTCAGGAGAAGATCTCGGTATGGATTTAAATATCGCTTTTGATATCGATTATACTTTTTCTGATTTTGGATCTGCCAAGGTCACGGCTCCAGAAGAACCGAAAGATTTTAAGAAAGCCGTGGAAGGCTTGCTGGGAACTATAATCAACGATCAGGCGGCCGAAGAAGGTTCTATTGATACTGACGGTGATGGATTGGTAGACGCGGCGGAACTCTATTTCGGTAGCGATATAAATAATGTCGACACTGACGGTGACGGCTATAAAGATGGAGAAGAGGTTGAAAACGGTTATGACCCTATCCTTCCTGGAAATGCTAGGCTGGATTATTCCGATTTATTGGGTTCTATCTAATCAAGGGATAATTTATTTTTTTACATAAAAATATGTTTGAAATCTTGTTTATCAATCTCCTTATTGTGCTGGGTTTTCTGCTTGTGTATAGTATTAAGCAGATAAATGAGTATGAGAGAGGAGTTAGATTTCTCCTAGGAAAGTATGACGGAGTAATGGAGCCGGGATGGAGAATCGTTTTGCCGGTGATTCAGTCCTATCAAAAAGTGGATATCAGAGTCAAGGCAGTCGATGTTCCGGATCAGGATGCGATTACTCAGGATAATGTTTCCGTGAATGTGAATGCGGTTTTGTACTACAAGGTACAAGCAGCAGAAATTGCTATCATAAAGGTGGAGAACTTCAATTATGCGGTTTCTCAGTTGGCGCAGACCACGATGAGAGATGTTGTTGGAGAAGTAACCCTGGATGAGCTTCTTTCGAAAAGAGATGTCATATCTGACCGCATTCAGGAAATTGTTGACAAGGCTACTGATCCATGGGGAATCAAAATCGTTTCAGTCGATTTGAAACATATCGAGCTTCCTGAGGACATGAAAAGAACTATTGCTAAACAAGCGGAAGCGGAAAGGGAAAAGAGGGCGGTCATCATCAAGGCAGAAGGAGAAGTATGTGCGGCAGAGAATATGTCCAAAGCTGCAAATATGCTTGCTAGCGCCCCCGGGGCTCTTCACCTTAGAACTTTGCAGTCTATCAATGATTTGAGCTCGGATCAGTCTAATACGGTCGTCTTTGCGATTCCGCTCGAGATTTTGAGAGCTTTCGAAGGTTTTGGCAAAGGAAAGGAATAATCTTCGCTGAGAGTATTGCCAAGTTTTTTATGTTGTGATATAAAGAGTAAGTGTTTTGACTGCCAATATTTAAAGTGCAGTCAAACCTTTGGGACGTTAGCTCAGTTGGTAGAGCAGCAGCCTTTTAAGCTGATGGTCACAGGTTCGAGCCCTGTACGTCCCACATATAAAAAATCGCAGATTCATTTCTGCGGTTTTTGGTTGATGACATTTTTTGCGTGCTGATAATTTTGAATGGCGGAATCAAATAATGCTAATGTTGCAGAAGCTCTTTTTGCATTAGCATGTTATTTTTTGTCATCCCCGTACAAGTTACCTAATTCGCTAACAGCTTTTTAAAAGGGCATTATCTTTCATTATTCTAAGGCACTCTAAAGAACCTCATTACTTACACGATGTCATTGCGAGCGACCGCAGGGAAGCGTGGCAATCCCGTTGCTAAGCCAATAAAACTGTACGCCTACAAACACATTAGTGAACTAGATAACAGGATTGCCGTCCCTGCCTCCGCGGGGATAAACTTGGATTACCTCCTCGCGATGACAATTATATATGATTTTGTAAACGAATTATCTAACTTGTACAATTCTGAGCTTGTCGAGGAATCCCTCTGTTGCGTTAAAACTATATAATATGGTTTGGGTGGTGATGAAGGGATTCTTCGACTTCGCTATCGCTCCGCTCAGAATGACAAGGTGAGTGTCTTATTTTGGAAATAACGCTTGGCAGGATTAAAATAGCGCGGTTTTGATATCAGTCTTTTGTTATTCTTGACATAAAAATAATTTAGGGATAAAATTTTTGCGTATGATAGCACATATAATGGCGGACGGAACTCCTTCTAGAGAAGGATTAAAATCAGAGCTTTCTGGGAATAGTATGCTTTCAATCAAGCTAGAGGAAGAGGTTCGCAGAGAACTTCCTTATCAACAAACGATTCGCATATTCTTGCAGAGAAAAGCACTGAACGCAGAAAGAGAAAAACTTGGAATGATAGCGTCGGGATTCTTTTTCTCCAGATGCTACAGATGATTAGGATTTAAGACAAAAATGACAGCAGAACAAGAAAAAACAAAAAAGATTGTTGGCGCGATAAGCATTGCTAACAGTAACAATAATAACACAAGAAAAACTTGTGGTGATTTTGTTTTGGCTAACTTCGTATAAGTTAGCTCGTTTTCTGTCTGGCGCAGGTCTTTGGTTTTTATAGATTTGCAAAATATAGTTTGACTATGAGGATTCTTTTGAGAATGCTTTTTTTGTTGAATTAAAGCTATTTTTGTGTTAGGCTGGATATGTAAGAAATAAACATTGAATTGATATGATAAAAAAAGAAATAGAAGCGATAATTCATAACATCGTGCTTCAGAAATGGGGGGATTTGGGAGAAATGAATCTGGAAGTGGAGAATCCCAAACAGAAAGAGAACGGCGATTATGCTTGTAATGCGGCAATGGTACTTTCTAAGAGATTAAATAAAAATCCGCGCGAAGTTGCCGAGGAAATCGTTGCAGAAATTCTGAAAGACGCGGAATCTATGAAAATTTTCAGTAAAGTGGAAATCGCTGGGCCGGGTTTTATAAATTTTTATGTGTCGGACGAGAAACTTTTTGAAAATGTGTTTGAGGTTTTGGATAAAAAGGAAAAGTTCGGCAGGGAGAAGATTGGCGAGGGAAAGACGGTAATGGTGGATTATTCTTCTATCAATATCGCCAAGCCGATGCATGTCGGACACCTAAGGTCCACGATCATCGGACAGGCGCTTTATAATATTTATGAAAGTTTGGGGTATAAAATCGTCGGAGATAATCATATCGGGGACTGGGGGACACAATTTGGCAAGATGATTTATGCCTATAAAAATTGGGGAAATAAGAAAATTATCGCCAAAGATCCGATTGAGGAGATGACTAAGCTTTATGTCCGTTTTCACAAAGAGGCGGAAGAGAATAAAATTTTGGAAGATTTGGCGCGTGAGGAAACGAAGAAATTGCAGAATGGAGATGACGAAAACACTAAAATTTGGAAATTTTTGGTGCGGGAAAGTCTTAAGGATGCCGGTAAGACTTATAAAATGTTAAATGTGAAATTTGATTATACTCTGGGCGAGAGTTTTTATAATGATAATCTTAAAGGAATCGTTGACGAAGCGATGGGCAGGAATATCGCACAGAAAAGCGAGGGGGCGGTTATCGTAAATCTTGATAAGTTCAGGCTGCCACCTTTTTTGATCCAGAAGAGCGACGGGGCCTATCTTTATACCACTACCGATCTGGCGGCGGCAAAATATCGTAAGGAAAAATTCAAGGCGGACAAGATTCTCTATGTGGTTTCGAATGAACAAGCGCTTCATTTCGAGCAGCTTTTAAAGACGGTTGAGCTTTTAGGATATTGCGAGGGCGTCGAAATGAAACATGTAAAGTTCGGTATGGTGCTGGGAGAGGCTGGTAAGAAGTTTTCTACCAGAAAAGGGGATACTGTGAGGCTTGATGAGCTTATGTCCAGATCGATAGAGATAGCAAAGAAGGTCGTTGAGGAGAAAAATTCGAGCCTGAGTCAGAAGGAAAAGAAAAAGATTGCTAGGATTGTGGGAATCGGGGCTGTGAAATATAATGATCTTTCCCAAAATAGAATGACCGACATTACCTTCAATTGGGAGAAGATGCTTTCTTTCGATGGGAATAGCGCGCCCTATCTGCAGTATACTTATGCTCGAATCAATTCTTTGAGGGAAAAATATAAGAAAGAGAATAAGTTGGATTTTTTAGTTCCTTTCAAAAAACCGAATATAGAACTCTTGAAAGAAGATGAGGAGAAAGTCGTCCTGAGACAGCTTATTAAATATTCAGAGGCGATTGAAAGTGCCGCTTCAGAGAATAGTCCTCATCTGGTCGCTCTTTATATTTATAATCTGGCATCTTCTTATAATACTTTCTACAATTCTTTCCCGATTCTCAAAGCAGACAAAGACTTGATAAAGGCGAGACTGGCGCTTTCGGAAGCGGCGGCGATTGTGATTAAAAATGGACTGGCGCTTTTGGGAATCGATGTGTTGGAGAGGATGTAGATTTAAAGTGTTGACGAGATTAAAATAATAATATAATAGGCTCTAGACTAGCAAAGACTATGATATAATATAGTTATTATGCTAAAGAAAGCCAAAATCAGTCATCATCAAATTAAAAAAATTATTAAGCATTTTTGCTTAGATATAACTGCCAGCAAA
>Ga0172381_10005858_pt1 | contig 12389 bp, 5 predicted proteins | sample Leawel6488metaG_FD_119754 | JGI IMG/M metagenome (GOLD analysis project Ga0172381, IMG submission 119754) | Leachate microbial communities from a municipal landfill in Southern Ontario, Canada - Leachate well 64-88 metaG | ecosystem: Engineered > Solid waste > Landfill > Unclassified | place...
GCAACAAAATAATTAATAATTCAAAAATAAATATGACTTTTGATGGAAAATTTAGATCATACTTTGGCGCTATCGTAGTACCAGTTTTAGATAATGGTAACGGTACAATGTCAAATGTTACTCACGATTGGGCAAATGCTACTGCTTCTTTAGGTGGTGGTTTAGCAGTTACTGTTTTAAGACTTCAAATTAGAAATAGACGTGTTGATGTGGCTAAGGAAAGACTTGTAGAAATGGCTATCGCTAATAACTGTCAATGGGTTTTATTTATTGATGACGATACTATTCTTCCAGGTGATGCTTTGATGAAGATGATTAAACTTTGGAAATCTGGTGATCAATATAAAATTATCACAGGTGTCTATTGGTCAAAATCTGAACCATCTGTACCACTTTTATTTAAAGGTGATTTAGAGGGAAGTTTCTGGGATTGGACAACTCAAGATTTAGTAGAAGTTGATTCTGCTGGCGCTGGTTGTTTATTTGTCGATATCGAAGTATTCAAAAAGATGAAAAAACCTTGGTTCTCTTGTAACTATTTCTTTGATGATCCACGTAATACTTATGATTTAACTAAATGGAATTTGTCTGATCAACTTGGACAAGAGTTAGTTAAAGGACCAAACGCTGATAAAAAGACTGTCGAAGTTCTTGAGCATCAATTAGCAAACATTGGTGAGACTATTCAAAATGCAGAGAAAGGAGAATTTGATCCTAATTTGTTAAAGAATAAAGAACACGATGCCGCTACTACCGAAGATTTATATTTCTTCAAGAAAGCTAAAGAAGCTGGATATAAAGTTTGGGCTGATTGTTCAATTCAATGTATGCATCAAGATAAAAAAACAGGTAGAGTTTGGGGTCTTACTCCAGATATGCCACAAGCACACCCAAGATATGATGGTGCAATTAAAGCAGGTAACGCAGTTGTTCTCGACTTAGGTTGTGGTGATGCTCAGTATTTTGTTCCAGAAGGTACTCCAATTAGAGTTGATATTGATCCAGAAGTTAAACCAGATGTTGTGGCAGACGTAAGATTCTTGCCTTTCGAAGATTGCTTCGCAGATATGGTTCTTGCTTCTCACGTTCTAGAACATATTTCATTTCAAGAAACAGTTTCAACTTTAAAAGAATGGATTAGAACTCTTAAAATTGGTGGTAAGTTACAGATAGTTTTACCAAACATGAAATGGGCTTCTCAAAAGATTTTAGAAGGTGGTACTAAAGATGAAATGGATAGAGCAATGTGGTTCTATTATTCAGCACAAAAGGGAGATTTACGAAGTGCTTACAATGATATTCATCGAGCTGGTTTCACCGCTCAATCAATTAAAGAATTACTAGGTCAGATAGACACTCTTGAAAATGTTGAAGTCTATACAACTGAAGGAAACTTTGGTACTTGGAATGATCCAGAATATCTCCGTAATGACGATATGGGATATAATATAGTTGCTATAGCCACTAAGAAAAGACATGACGCTCCAGTCAGTCTTAAACTTCCAATTGCTATGCAAGAAGAAGCAAAGTATCATATTGGTGAAAGAGCATTATTAGTTAAATCTAAAGATGGGTTGCAAGAAACCAAAACCAAAAAAGTAAATGTCAAAAAATCAGAACAGACCAAAAAGGGAAAAGAAAAAGCCCAAAAAAAAGAAATAATTATTAAAAAAAATAATGAAAAAAACACACAAGCAAAAGGTAACATTAGCAAGAAAAATGAATAAAGCTCCAATCACTGATGCTAGAGGTATCAAAATAGGTACTAAGCAACTTCAGACTGGTCATTTTTTATCTGTTCAATGGGAAGCTCGTAAGAAAGCTATCGCTAAACGAGTTCAAAACGTAATAAATAAAATCAAAAAATCAAAAGCCAAAAAGAAAAAATAGTGGTATTATATGTCAATGGACAATAAAAAGATTTCTAGTTTTCCTGAGATAACCTCTATCGAGGCGACTTTTGAACTTCCAATTGTTGATGGTTCAAGTGAAACTAAAAAAGTAAAAGTATTAACATTAGATAATCGATATTTAACAACTATTAATGTAAAAGACTATGGAGCAGTTGGTGATGATTCTACTGATGATACAACTTCAATTCAAAATGCTATTAATGCCGCTTATGCTATTGGTGGCGGAGTAGTATTTTTTCCTGCTGGTACTTATAAAATATCTTCTGTTTTAATTGCTAAAGATTCAGTTAGTTTGGTAGGAGCTGGAACTGCTGCCACTGTAATTCATCAAGTAACAACTACAGTTGACGGTATTGATGGAACTGATTTACAGTTCATGGAATTTAAGAGTTTTACTCTGAAAGGTCCTACAACTGGCTCAGGTAAAGGTATTGCTCTTTTAAATAGTGCTCATCAAACTCAAGGAATAACGATGGATCAAATAATAGTTCAATTATTTGGCAGTCATGGAATTGAAATTCAAAAATCAATTATTAATACTCTTACAGGTGTTGATGTTATAAATTGTGGCGGAGATGGTTTCTTTTTGCATGGCGATGATGGAGCGGCTCCTGGTACATCTACAACACTTAACAACTGTTATGCAAATACTAATGGTGGAATAGGGCATCATCTTAGAAAAATGATTTATACTAGTCTTAATGGTTGTGCCGCTGATGGCTGTGCGCAAGGATATGTGATCGAAGGATGTCAAGGAATTTCATTAAGTGGATGTGGTGCTGAATCAACTCCTGGAAATTCATTTGTTATACAAACTAGTTCAGGTTCAGATGCTTGTTATGGGGTTTCTTTATCAGGGTGTTGGACATATTTAAGCAATGCTGTTTCATTTTTTGTTGATGCTGGACAATACGGTGTAACAATGACTGGATGCACTGAAGCAGGGCCTGATACTGGAGCTACTTATTCAGTTCAAACTAATGCTACAGCTAGATGTGTAGTTTCAGTTGGTGGTTTTGTGAGCGATACTTCATTTGGAGCCGCTACAACTGTTTTAAATGATGGTGCTGGTAGTGCTATTTTTCCAGGTTATGTTGGGGTTAAAGGTAATTTAGAAATAACTGGAACAACATTTGTTGATGGAACTCTTTTACTCGCTGGTAATTATTTACAATTCAATGCTACAGATTATACGGCTGTTCTTTATAGAGCTGGTGCTGGGTTGATAGGTACTGATGGATCATTCAATGTTGGTGGAAACTTACATACATATGGAACTTCAACTTTTGATGGAAATGTTTACTTAACTAATTATAATGGATTTTATACTGGCGGTGCTATGGTCTTAGAGTTGGGAGCATATGGTACTCCTGTAAATCATATAGGTATACAATCTTCACCGACAGGTGATGCTTTGACAATATATTCAACTGGTACTGATACAGATATTGATCTGAATATTCAAGCTAAAGGTGCAGGTAGAGTAAATTTTTCTCAAGTTATAAAACCAGTTCAAGCGGCTACTGCTTCTGCTCCTACTTACGTAAAAGGTGGTATCTATTTTGATACAACACTCAATAAATTGATGGTTGGAGGAGCAACAGGATGGGAAACAATAAGTTCAACTTAATAAAATTAATACATTAAATAAAAAATGAATATTAAATTCAGAATAATCTTAGAAGATGGAACTTTTATAGATAGCCACGATGAAATGTGGAATCAAGTTAAAGATCATTGTCATGCATTACCACCAGATAATATGAAGAAGTGGCGTGCATATGAAATTTGGTCTGATGATTTTGGTTTAATGATTGGAGTTGATTTTGAAACTGGTATCTTTAATATTAGAGGTACTTTAATTCACCCAGCAAATGAACAGGGTGAGTCACTTACCTTCTTAGAAGAAAAACAAAACTTCCCTGGCAACCCTAAAGATCACTCAAGAGATTTACTTAATGGAATGAATTACTATCCTGTGTTTGGTAGAAAGATGATTAAAGGTGATTGGGGAGAATCTCAAATAATATTCTGTGGTTGGAAAAAGAAAATTGGTGATAGAACAATTGAAAAAAACTCTTTTCTTTATCCTAATGGACAAATTTCTTTATCGTGATTATAATAACTTAGGTCTATCCGAAGACTAGGCTTATCCATTAGCCATTAGTAGTTTTTATATATAGCTGTCTTTTGACGGCTTTTTTTTGTGAAAAAAATAGAAGAATTAAAACTTAGTAACTCGATAAAAAAGAATTATAAAATTGATAATAATTCTTTCACTAAATGTGTAAAAGACTTAGATGTTGATAGACTTGAAGTTGAAGTCGGAGATATTAAACAATCAGAGTTTTATCCACAAGTTAAACTAAAACGTTGGGACAACGAAGTAAACTTTTCAGCTAGATTAGTTGATGATGACAATTCTGAAGCTTTAATTTCAAGTAGTGATGACAAAATTACTTGGGAAAAAAATAATACCAATATAAAATTTTATGAGTTATCTTCTACTGAAGATTTGCCTGATGGTGGTTATGAGTTTGAAATTATCTTAAAAGAAAAACCAAAGACTAATGTCATCACTTTTACTCTCCAAACCAAAGGTCTTGAATTTTTTTATCAACCAGAACTTACAGAAGAAGAAAAGAAAACAGCCACTAGATCAGATAATGTCGTGGGTTCTTATGCTGTTTATTATAAAGATTGCCCTAACAATATTACTGGCGGAAAAGAATATAAAAGTGGAAAAGCTTTTCATATTTATCGACCAAAAGTCCAAGACGCCAATGGTGCTTGGGTTTGGGGTGAATTAAACATAAATTTGGAAACAAATTTAATGACTGTGACTATCCCGCAGAATTTCTTAGATGATGCAGTTTACCCAGTTAGACACGCCGCTGGAGCTACATTTGGTTATACATCACAAGGAGCATCAACTGGTACTCATTACGATAGAATTTTGTCTACTTGGTGGACTTTATCTAGTGATGGTGGATTAGTTGACAGTATGTCCTGTTATGGTAATGCTTCTGCTACTACTCAAAGAGTATGGAAAATGGCTTTATATACAGGTACATCTTCACCTTATACATTATTAGGTTCAACAGATGAAGGTACTTTTTCAACTACATTAAGTTGGCAAACTCTAAACTTTTCAACAAAACCAACAATTGTTAATGGTACAAAATATGCTTGTACTTCTTGGGGAGATTATAATTCTGATTATTTAAAATATGATAGTAGTGGTGTAGCATCCTCATCAGTTTCAGCAAGTCGTGATTATAGTAGTGCCGCTGGTGTTTTTTATAATCCATGGACTGTAACTTTTAATGCTGCTAATAGATATTCTATATATGCAACTTATACTCCTGGTGCGCCAGATCAAAAAAATTATGTAAAAGCTAATTTATATATCAAAGATATAAATTATAGTCAATATACAAAAGCTAGATTGCTTACTGCTGAAGCTAATAATTTTGTCAAAGCAAGAATAACAACCGCTGAAGCTGATTCAGTCGTAAAAGCTAATATTAAAAAAACTTTACCATCACCAACACCACCTTGGTACAATTCTAATTGGTCTAGACGTATAAAAATTACCATTGATCATACTAAAATTATTAATGATAGAACTGATTTATGTCTTAGAGTTAAACTAGGAGATTTATCAACAAGAGGAATTTTTGACAATATAAATGTAGATGGTTCAGATTTAAGGGTAACTAAATTTGATGGTGTTACTGAACTACCAGTAGAAGTAGCCGCAATCGATACTGTTAATAAAACTGGAGAATTATTTTTAAAACTTACTGGGACAACTTCAAGTACAGTAGATAGTTATTTTTATATCTATTTTGGTAATACTTCAGCAACTGCTTATGAAGTAACTGATACTTATGGTCGTAATGCCGTATGGTCTAATTATTTAGCAGTTTATCATTTTGAAATTAGTGCTGTAGATTCAACTGGTAATTCAACTCAGACAGAATTAAATACTACTTATACAACTGGTTATATTGGTAATGGATTATCTCTCGCTGGAACTGGTTATGATATTTCTACTTCAACAGCCGCTTCTTTAGGTAGTGCATTTACCTTATCAATGTTTGTTAAATCAGGTAATAGTGTTCCTGAAACAAAATTTTTCTTAAGAGATGCCGCTGGTGCTACTGATTGGGGTTTATATTTCGGACAACTAAATGGTAAGTACACATATGGTATTAAATCAGATACTTGGCACTCTTACGATACTACTACCGGTGTAAACACTGCGTTTTATGATTTTATGAGTTTGAGTTATAACGGTACAAATTATGATTTATATAAAAATGGAACATCAATCTATACGGCTACTCCTGCTGGATCAACTGTAGATACCGCTAATAAAGAATTTAGGATTGGTTGTTTAACTACTGCTTTACAATTATTCACTGGTTATTTAGATGAAATTAGAGTATCTAAATCTGCTGATAATGGTAGTATCGCTGAATTTAATAATATGTACGCCGCTGGTGGTTTTAATTCTTTCTTTACTGCTGGAAATGTTGAATATTTAATTGAAGGTAATTTAGTTAAATCTTTCATTATCAAATTACCACCAACAAATAGTTCTAAAGCTAACATTGTTACTACATATTATTCTGGTTGTAACTATGATTGGAAGTTATCAGTTGACCCAACAGGTCAAAATAGAGGTAAACAATAATTAAATTAATAATTTATTGAAGGAAAAAATGAGACTAGTAATACTCAACAACGTAGAGGGAATATATTATCCTGCATACGAAAAAATGTTATTTGATTTATTTAGAAAAGGGACTATACCAGAAACTATCTGGTTAAGTAGATTCCCTAAAGTAATCTATATATGTAGTGGCACTTCTCTAGATTATCTTGGTTTAGATTATATAAAAGAAAAAGGTTATGAAATAACTAGAACAGAAATGTTTAAAGCTCCACCAACTGGTGGTGCTGGTATATCTGGTAATAATATAGGTTTTTTTCAAGTTGGTAATTTTAGTAGTTTTAATTTTACAAATTTTTCAGAATATTTAAAATTTTTTTATGATTATTGGAATTATTGTTTGAAAGAATTTAATCTTGAATTTGATTTGAATAAAAATGATTTGATAATTAAAGATACCGATAGAAAGATTGGTAGCGGTGTCATGGTACCAGATAATGATAAATTTACATCTTTTAATATGTTTTCTGAAACATTACCAGATGTTGATTTAGACAAAATATTTATTTTACCTAAAGAAAAATTTGATGGAAAAACAGTTAAATCAGCTAGTGAAAGAATAACTAGTTTGTTTACTGAAACAAATAAACTTATAAATGATGATGTTTTTATAAGAAGAACTATTGAGTATTTTAGTAAATTTGGAAATATAGAAATTGAATACGATTTTTCACAAGAAGAAAAAGATTACGTTAATAATATAAAGGACAAATATACCACAGACGAGTGGATAAAATATGGTAGATTCGAAGAAAAACCAGATTTTGAATAAGGTAAACGACACTACCTTTAAGTTAGACGCAGTAGAGAAATCTATATCGACAGTTATCGGTGACGAAAAACAGAAAGATTTTTATCCAAGAATAAAAGTAAAGAAATGGGACAATGAAGTAAATTTATCTATGGGTGTCATTTCTAGCATAGAAGATCAGAAAATAACTAAAAAAGACAATAAAATAATCTGGGAACAAGGTAATCAAAAAGCTAACTTTTATCCAATAGATGAATCTAGTAGCGGTTATGAATTTGATTATGTAATTGATTCTAAACCAGATACAAATGTTTTTGAATTTAGTATAGAATCTAAAAATTTAAGTTTTCATTATCAACCATTTTTAACAGATAAAGAAAAGAAATCTAATCCAGGGGGAAGACCAATCAATGTTGAAGGAAGTTACGCTGTTTATCACTCTGAAAAAAAAGGTGATTATAGTTCTATTGGTGGTAAAAATTATGAAACTGGTAAAGTTTGTCATATTTATAGACCAAAAATAATTGATGCTACTGGTAAATGGGCTTGGGGTATTCTTCATATAGACGAAAAAAGAAAGATACTTTCAATTACAGTTCCTCAATCTATCTTAGATAACGGCGTATATCCAATTACAATTGATCCTACTCTTGGTTATACAACTGCTGGATCAGGTTCTATAACAATTGGAGGTTCTACGATGTTACTTAATAAACCTTTTATTGCATCTAGTAATGGCACTATTTCAAAGATAACTGGTTATCTTGATAATAATAATAAAGGCACTGCTAACGCAAAAATGTGTGTTTATAGAGTATCTGACAATGCTCTTATCGCTGGAGATAATACTGGTGTTTCATTATCTTCTACACCATCTTGGATTGATTCAAATGCAGTAACAGGGAATATTGTTAGTGGTACTGAATATTATTTAGGTGTTAAATGGGATTTAGATAGTGGCTGTGGAGTTTACAATGATAATGTTGGTACATCTAATTATAAATATTTTACAGGTACAGAAACATATTCAAATAATTTTGCAGCAACTGGATCTTTTGTAGACGCATCTATTGATAACTGTAATATTTCTGTTTATGCAACCTATACAGATAGTTTACCAACTTTTAATAATAGTGCTAAAGCGAATATAGCTTCGTCTACTAAAAATAACTATGTAACTAGCAGTGTCAGAGGCGCTCCAGGAAATTATGTAAAGGCTTATATTTATTTTGAATTTCCATCAAATAGCGTAAAAGCTAATATATCTAACGATAGATACTGGGTTGGTGGTAGTGGAAATTGGACAGATGATACTAATCACTGGTCATTATCTAGCGGTGGTAGTCCAGCATCAGGTAATTTACCAACTTATGCAAGTAATATTTATTTTGACTCTAATTCTAGTCTTAGCGGTGGGACTGTAACTCTTGATATTATTCAAGGTGATTGTAATAATTTTTCTTCAACTACTGGGGTTAATTATACAATTACAACTTCATCTACTTTTTCTCCTATTTATATTCACGGTTCTTCAATTTTTGAGAGTGGTTTAACTATAGATTTTAGTAATTATCTATACATAATATTTTATCCAGAAGAAGACAACCAAACAATTACTAGTAATGGGTGTGACTTAAAATTAGTAGTTAATTCTAATGGTGTATATGGTGGTTGTATCTTACAAGATAATTTTTTATCAAGTTATGGTTTCGTTAATCAAGGTGGAAATTTTGATGCTAATGACCACAATGTAACTACAGGTAATGTTTATTCTCAAACTGGTAACATTAACATGGGTTCTGGCATTTGGGAAATAACTGGTAATGATTCTACTCTTTTGTTTGTTGGGATACTTCAAACTTGGGTAATTGCTGATACTACTTTAAATGCAGAAACATCAACATTAAAGTTTACAGATACTTCGTCAACAAGAAAAACATTTCTTGATACCAATGCTACTCCAACATATCACGATTTATGGATAACTGGTTCTTGCATTGGAGACTATTTATTCTATGGTAACAATACCTTTAGTGATTTTAAGGTTGATACACCGCCACATGATATTAAATTTATTGCTAACACTACTAACACTGTATCTAGTTTTACAGTTAATGGTGAAGTTAATAAATTAATAAAATTTTCATCATCAGGTTCAATAAATACTAGTAATTCAGTATCAAGCGTTAGCACTGTTGTAGATGATAATAGTATTGGAACTGTTGCTTGGTCTAATCCAACAAATGTTTTATCTAGTAACAATAGTTATTCGACTTTAACTTTTACAGGTGATCAAACTGCTCATTATCTTAAAGCAACTAATTTTGATTTTTCTATACCAGAAAACGAAATAATATACGGTATCATGGCACTTGTTGAATGTAAAAATAATCAAGGTTATGGAGTAATGGATTATGTCAGAATAGTTAAAGGTGGAGTAATTGGTAGTGTAAATAGAACTTTACCAATGAGTACAACAGAAGAATATACTGCGTCTGGTGGAGATAGTGATTTATGGGGAGAAACATGGACTGCTAGTGATATAAATTCATCTGATTTTGGTGTAGCAATATCTTCTTTGGGTACTAATGGAACAATAATAGATATAGATCATATCGAGATAGTAGTTTATTATGGCGGTGACGCTAGACATTATTTAAGTAAATCTTCTGGAATAGTTAATTGTGACTATTTAGATTTGAGTAATTCTAACGCCGTTGGTGGTGCTACTTGGTATTCTGGTTCTCATTCAGTTGATAGTGGTGAAAATACTGGTTGGATTTTTACTAAATTAAATGATTCATATGTAAAAGCCAATCTTTACATTGCCACTCAAACTTATTCTAAAGATAACACCGCTAAAGCCAGTATCGTAGTCAAAAACATTTCTAATGCAAACAATTCTAAAGCTTCGATTAAGACTACAAATTCTAATTCTCAAAATACTAAATCAAATATTTTAGTTCATGCATCTGCAAGTCAGCAATCTAAAGCCAGTGTTGTCGTAAAGAATATCGCAAACAGTAACAGTGCTAAAGCCTCTATCGTAGTAACTAACATTTCTGGTTTACAGGTAAAGTCAAACATTAAGTCCGTAATTACAAAAGACAACTCATCTAAATCTAGTATCGTTGTCGCTAATAATTACCCTCAATCTACTAAAGCCAGTGTTGTTAGAGTCAACGAAACAAAACCATCTTCTGCTAAGGCTAGTATCGTTGTAAAAAATATAGTTTCTAGTCAGCAAGTTAAATCTAACATCTCTCCAAAATTCAGCAATCAAGCAAAGGCATCAATTAAAGTAACTAATCTAAATAACAATTCTGCTAAAGCCGATATTAAGAGAATCGAAAGTAAAGATAGTTCAGCAAAGGCAGACATTAAGGTCACATCAAGTTCTGATCAATCTTCTAAAGCTTCAATAGTTGTCAGAAATTCAAATAACAACAGCGCTAAAGCTTCTATCATAACTACAAACTTAAGTGCTAACTTTGCTAAAGCTTCAATCGTCACTACAAATAGCTTCTCTCAAAGCGCTAAAACAAACATTAAAGCAATTATCTCTAAAGATAATTCTACTAAATCAAGTATTACAACAACAAATATTAATTTTCAGAATCAATCTAAAGCTAATATCTTTGCAGTTTCTAATAATAGTTCTAGTTCTAAAGCTAATATCGTTGTCACTAACTTAAATAATCAATCTGCTAAATCAAACATTGGTGGTCGACAAAGTCAGCAAGTAAAGGCATCTATCGTTGCCACTAACACAAATTCTCAATCTTCAAAGGCAAATATCCTTTCAATTGGAATTTTAAATTCTAACACCGCTAAGTCTAATATCTTGGTTCGAAACAACACTAAAGATAATTCAGTAAAAACAGACATTTTAGTTTCTAACAATACTAAAAACAACTCTGTTAAATCTAGCATCGTAACTACTAACTCTAACAATCAGAGTTCTAAATCAAACATTAAGGCGGTAACAACTAAAGATAGTTCAGTTAAAGCCAGTATCGTTACTTTAAGTAACTACCCTCAAAGTGTTAAAGCAGATATCGTTCGAGTAAATGAAAAAGTTAGTCAATCAACTAAGGCTTCAATCGTCACAACAAGTGACTATTCTCAATTTGTAAAAACTAATATTCTTCGAACCTACTCAACAACTGTTTATCTTTTAAATGAAGATGGTAGTTATGCTCTAAATGAAAATGGAGATTTAATTCCACTTGAAGATAGTGGTATCTATTCAAAAGCCTCTATCGTTGTAAGTAACCTAAATTCTCAGTTCTCAATTGGAAACATTTTAGTCAGCAACAATGTAAAAAGTAACAGCGCTAAAGCTTCTATCGTTGTTAGAAATAGTTTCAGTAACAACTCTAAAGCCAATATAGTTACTCCACAGGCTAACTTTGCAAAGGCTTCAATTGTTGTCACTAACTTAAAATCTCAACAGTCTAAGTCCGACATAATAAGAATTGGTGAAAAATTAAATCAATCTGCTAAGTCAAATATTTTAGTAAGAAATAACTCTAGTGGAAACAATACAAAGGCAGATATCTTAAAAATATCTACAGCCAATAACACCGCTAAGGCAAGTATCGTTACTTTAAATACTTTCAGTCAAAGTTCAAAAGCTGATATTAAATCAACAATCAGTAAAGACAATAATGCAAAGGCATCTGTTGTCGTTGCTAACAATTATCCTCAGTTTACAAAAGCTAATATTTTAGTTTTAGATAACAAGAAAAATTCTAATGCAAAGGCAAACATTTTAATTACTTGGAACTTTAATCAACTAACTAAAGCCTCAATAGTAAGAACTGAAATAAAAAATAATAATGTAAAAGCAGACATTTTCAAAACTACATCAGTGTCTCAAAATTCTAAGGCAAATGTAGTGGTGACAAATCAGCACTCGAACACTGCGACTGCTAATGTACTTCATGTTTACAATAACAACTATAATTACGTCAAATCTAAC
>Ga0172381_10005859_pt1 | contig 12387 bp, 10 predicted proteins | sample Leawel6488metaG_FD_119754 | JGI IMG/M metagenome (GOLD analysis project Ga0172381, IMG submission 119754) | Leachate microbial communities from a municipal landfill in Southern Ontario, Canada - Leachate well 64-88 metaG | ecosystem: Engineered > Solid waste > Landfill > Unclassified | place...
GCTCTTTTTAAGAGAATACAATTGAAACAAGTGTTAAGGCACCCGCGTTGGAATATGGGGCCTAAGATAACAGTTGATTCGGCAACGCTGATGAACAAGGGTTTTGAGTTGCTAGAGGCAATGGCATTATTCGGCGTAAGCCACGATAAGATCAAAGTGCTGATCCATCCCGAAGCGGTCTGTCATTCAATGGTGGAGTTTAATGACGGGGTAATTATGGCGCAGTTATCAGCTACGGATATGCGCATTCCGATCCAATACGCGCTTACTTATCCTGACAGGCTTGATTCCGGTGTAGCGGAGTTAGATTTTTGCGCATTAAAGAGCCTTAATTTTGAAGAACCGGATTATAAAAAGTTCCCTTGCCTGGGATTAAGTTTAAAGGCCGCGCGCGAGCTGGGTACTATGCCCGCGGTATTAAATGCCGCTAATGAGGCCGCGGTCAAAGAGTTTCTGGCGGGAAATTTAAAATTTTTCATGATCCCCGAGATCGTGAAAATGGTAATGAATAGGCATAAAAATATTATTAAACCTTCTTTAGACCAAATTATGGCCGCGGATGTCTGGGCAAAAAATCTTGCGGCTGAAAGAATAGGAAAACTATGATCGCGCTTCTAATATTCATATTTGTTTTAGGCATTGTGATAATTTCCCATGAGTTTGGGCATTTTATTGTGGCTAAGAAGATCGGGGTGAGGGTTGAAAAATTCTCTTTTGGTTTTGGCCGGGCTTTATTAAAGGCCAAAAAAGGCGATACAGAATATGCTTTAAGCAGCATACCGCTTGGGGGATATGTAAAACTTGCGGGTGATAATTTTGAGGAATTCAAGGGTAAGCCCGATGAATATCTTTCCCGTCCGCCCGGGCAAAGGGCGGCAATAGTTTTTTTCGGCCCGTTATTTAATTATATCCTGGGTTTTCTTTGTTTTTGGTTTATCTTTTTCTCCGGTTATCCGACTTTGACCACTAAAGTCGGAGGCCTGTTGGATGATTTTGGGGCCAAAAGTTCAGGCATGCAGATCGGCGACAAAATAATCGCCGTAGAGGGAAATAAAGTCTTTTATTGGGATGACCTGCAAAAAGAGGTCCAGGCTAACAGAGCCAATAAATTTTTGAACATCTCGGTTTTAAGGGTTGATAAGCAATATGATTTTAAGGTAGAGATAAAAAGCAAAGAATTAGGCGATACCCTGGGCCAGAAGCGTAGTTTCGGACTTATAGGGATTACGCCGGCTGATGAGATCGTTAAAGTGCGCCATGGGCCTTTGAAATCGCTTGGGTTGGCGGGCATCAAGACTCTGGATATGACCGTAACTACTTATAAAGCGCTCTGGTATCTGGTTACCGGAAAACTCTCTATGCGTGAGTCTATGACCGGGCCTTTGGGGATATTCCTTATTACGTCCAAGGCGGCCGCGTTGGGGTTTACCGCGTTATTGCATTTAATCGCTGTCCTAAATATAAGTTTGGCAATATTCAACTTGCTTCCGTTTCCGGTGTTGGATGGCGGGCATATGGTATTATTGACAGTTGAGAAGATAAGAGGCAAGATGATCAGCGAGAAATTCGAGCGGGCCATGAACCAGGTCGGTATCAGCCTGCTTTTGTTTCTGGCGGTTATCGTGACTTATAATGATTTGATGCGGATTTTCGGGGATAAAATCAGTAAATTATTTAAATAATGGACCCCGCCCTTCCAAAGGGGCAGGGTAAAATATAAAAAGAAGGGCAGAGTGAAAGCTATCCGGCGTAAAACAAGAACCATCAGCATAGGCAAAATAAAGATCGGAGGGGGTAATCCGGTAGCTATACAGTCTATGACTAAGACCAAGACCGCTGATGTCAGCGCTACCGTTTCCCAGATAAAAGAGCTGCAGGCATGCGGTTGTGAAATAGTGCGTGTGGCGATAAAAGATGAGGCTGATGCCCGGGCAATAAAAAGTATAAAAAAGCAGATTAATCTACCTGTGGTAGCTGATATCCATTTTAGCTGGCGTCTGGCTATCCAGGCAATTGAAAGCGGCGCGGATAAGATCAGGCTTAACCCGGGTAATATATACAGGAAAGAAGAGGTAGGCAACGTTATCAGTGCTTTGAAACAGGCAAAGAGGCCGTTGCGTATAGGCTTGAATTCGGGCTCGGTCAAGTATTCCGGGTCACGCCTCGGCATGGCGGATAAATTAGTGTTTTCGTGCCTGGATTATATAAAGCTGGTGGAGAGTTTTAAGTTTAAAGATATAGCGGTTTCGCTTAAGTGTTCGGATGTTTTGGGGACTATTGAGGCATACCGTAAGATCTCCCGGCAAATTGATTATCCTTTACATCTTGGGGTGACCGCAACCGGTTTGCCTTATGAAGGGACTATAAAATCCGGCATTGCTATCGGAGTTTTGCTATTGGAAGGGATTGGTGATACAATAAGAATATCTTTGACAGATACGCCTGCTCAGGAAGTCAGGGCTGCCAAGGCAATACTCGAGGCCGCAGAGAGGCGTTTTTTTGGCCCACAGATCATCAGCTGCCCTACTTGCGGCAGGTGCGAAGTGGATCTGGCTTTTATGGTGAAGGAGTTAGAAAATAAACTGGCGACTGGCGACTGGCGACTGGCGACCCGGCCTCTGAAAGTGGCTGTAATGGGCTGTGTTGTTAACGGCCCGGGCGAGGCAAAAGAAGCGGATCTGGGGATCGCCTTTGGCAGGAAAGACGCGATGTTTTTTAAAAAAGGCAAACAGGTCAGGAAAGTCCCTTTATCTCAATGTGTTAAACTTTTAACCACGGAGATCAAGAAAAATGCTTACTAATTATAAAACTAAGGTCAGGCAGAAGCTCTTTTCCGACTACCGCGGGCTTTTTTTAAAAGAAAACGCCGATGACGGCGAAATTAAAACAATAATTACCCGCGCGGTGGATGATATTATCCATTCAGAGAAATTGGGCTCAAGCGAAGAAGAGCGTAAGCGCATTATCGAGGAGTTAGTGAACGAATTTGTCGGGTTTGGCCCGATAGAGAAGCTTATGCAGGATCCTCAGATAACCGAAATTATGATAAACGGCCCGAAGAAAATATATGCCGAGCGTGCCGGCCACACCGTATTGACCGACGTTACTTTTGATGATGACCGCCAGATAATGGTGCTGGTCTATAAAATATTAGGGCATACCCGCAGAAGGGTGGATGAGCTTTTTCCTTATACCGAGGTTTCTTTGAAAGACGGCTCCAGGGTGAATATCATAATACCGCCTTTAGCCCTGGATGGCCCGACATTGACCATAAGAAAGTTTATGAAAGAAATAAAATCAGCCGATGACCTGGTCAAGTTGGGTACTTTTGACGAACGGATGAGTAAATTCCTGGTGGCAGCGATCAAGGCTAAATTGAATATTATTTTTTCGGGTGCCACAGGCGCCGGAAAAACCACTACTTTGAATGTCCTTTCATCATATATACCTAATGATGACCGGGTTATCACTATTGAAGATACGGCTGAATTGCGGCTGTCCCAGGAGCATGTGGTAAGATTAGAGACGCGCCAGCCCAGTATTGAGGGCAAGGGTGAGATCACTATTAGAGACCTCTTTAAGAATTCACTGCGTATGCGGCCCGATAGGATAATTATCGGAGAGATCAGAAGCTCTGAGGCGCTGGATATGCTTCAGGCTATCTGCTCGGGCCATACCGGCAGCCTCGCGGTTTTACACGCCAATTCTCCGGAAGATACCATTTACAGGTTGGAGACGATGATCTTGTCTTCGGGGATCCCGATAAATCTTGACGCGATACACAGGCAGTTAAATGCCGCGATCAATATTGTAGTGCAGCAGGAACAGCTTCTTGACGGCTCAAGAAAGATCACGCATATTGCCCAGATAAACGGGATGAAAGATGGCAGGGTCGTATTGGAAGATATTTTTATTTACGACATAGAAGAAGTGAAACCCGACGGAAGAGTGACCGGTAGATGGAAGGCCACAGGCGTATTGCCGTTATTCATGGATAAATTCAAAAAATCCGGCGTAGACCTGCCGATGGAAATATTTAAAAAGGATTAATTTATGTATTGGTCCAAGGATTTTATACCCACATTAAGGCAGGTCCCCCAGGAGGCAGAGACCATAAGCCATCAGTTGATGCTGCGCGCCGGGCTTGTGCGTATGCTTATGTCAGGGGTATATACTTATCTGCCTTTGGGTTTAAAGGTCCTGAATAATATAGAGGGTATAATTAGGCAGGAGATGGAGCGGACCGGCGCAAGAGAGCTGTTATTACCCGCGCTTCAGCCGTTGGAATTATGGGCTAAGACCGGACGCGATAAATTATTAGGAGAGGTAATGATAAAATTTACGGATAGGCGCGGAAGGAATATTTGCCTCGGGCCTACCCATGAAGAAGTTATAACCGATCTGGTCAAGAACCATGTTTCTTCTTATCGGCAATTGCCCTTGATCTTATATCAGATTCAGACAAAATTCCGCGATGAGATCCGCCCCAGGTTTGGCCTGATAAGATCGTGCGAGTTCGTGATGAAGGATGCCTATAGCTTTGATACGGACCAGGAGGGATTAGATAAAAATTACCGCGCTATGCTTGCGGCATATATCGCTATTTTTAAAAAATGCGGTTTAAATGTCCTGGTGGTCGAGGCTGATTCGGGAGTGATGGGCGGAAGTGTTTCTCATGAATTTATGGTTCCGGCGAAAGAGGGCGAAGATATGGTTTTTGCCTGTTTAAAATGCAATCAGGCTATGCCTTATAAGGAGGGCCAAAAACAGAACTGCCCTAAATGTAATTCAGAAATGGAAAAAATAAGTACACTGGAGATCGGCCATATATTTCAGTTAGGCACAAAGTATAGCGCCAGCTTAGGGGCTAATTTTCTCGACGCCAAGGGGGAACAAAAGGCTGCAATAATGGGTTGTTACGGAATAGGCGTTTCGCGCCTGATCCCCGCTATAATTGAGCAGAATAATGATAAAGACGGAATAATCTGGCCCAAGAGTATTGCTCCGTATCAGGTTATAGTGTCAGCGCTTGACGTAACTGATGAAAATTTAATGGCGAAGGCTAAGGAATTGTATGATTCATTGCGCGTTTTAGGAATAAATGTCCTTTTTGACGACCGCGATGAACGCGCGGGGGTCAAATTTAAAGATGCTGACCTCTTGGGAGTGCCCGCGCTGGTGGTTATAGGCAGGGATTCGGTTAAGAATAATACCGTGGAATTAAAGCTGCGTAAGAACAAAGAAAAAATAATCGGATCCAAAGAAGAAATTTTAGAAAAAATTAAAGGGTTTCTAAATGGATAGGCAGGAAATAATCGAACAGTTAAATTCGGTGATTTCAGAATATCTTGATTGCCAGGATATGGAGTTGGTTGAGCTTGTCTATAGGCAGGAGGGCAGAGACCTGGTGCTTAGGCTTTTAGTGGATTATCCCGAAGGCGGCATAACTATAGGCGAGTGCGCCGAATTAAACCGCAGTATCGGAAATCTGCTTGATGAAAAAGATATTATTCAGCAGAATTATATTTTAGAGGTTTCTTCTCCCGGGCTGGACCGGCCTTTAAAGACGAAGAACGATTTTTTGCGCAACTTGGATAAAGATGTGAGATTTTTCTTAAGTGTGCCGGTTAACGGTAAACTTGAGTGGTGCGGTAAAGTGGCCAATGCCGATGATGATAATGTTACGGTAACGGCGGGCGGGGTAAATCTGATCATTCCGCTTTCAAAAATAAACAAAGCAAAACAAGAGCTGTAAAATTAAACGGAGATAAAAATGAGTCAGGAATTATTAGCGATTATTGAGCAGATCGAAAGAGAAAAAGGAATTAAAAAAGAAGTTTTGATACAGGCCTTGGAAAGCGCAATGCTTAGTGCCGCGCGTAAAGTCATTGACCTTAAGCCCGGCGAAGACCTGAGGGTTGAACTAGACCCTCAGACCGCGAAGATTCGCGCTTTCAGGAATGAGGAAGAGATTACTTCTATAAATTTCGGACGTATTGCCGCTTCAACCGCGCGCCAGGTAATCATTCAGAAGATACGCGAAGCTGAGAAAGAGGTTGTGTTTAATGAATTCCAAGGGCGGGTAGGGGAATTAGTCTCCGGTACGGTTTATAGATTTGAAAAAGGCAATATTGTCGTAGATCTTTTGGGTAAGGCCGAAGGTATTCTGCTTAAACGCGAGCAATCGCCTAAGGAAGATTTTAAGCAGGGCCAGCGTGTCCGCGCCTATGTCGCTGAGGTCAAAAAGGACATCAAAGGCGCGCAGATAATTCTCTCCCGGGCTCATCCTAACCTGGTGAAGAAACTTTTTGAACTGGAAGTTCCGGAGATCTATGAGGGGATTGTTGAAATAAAGTCTATTGCCCGTCAACCGGGTGAACGCACCAAGATCGCTGTTTGGTCAAAGAACGATAAGGTCGATTCCGTGGGCGCCTGCGTAGGGATGCGCGGCAGCCGTGTGAGAAATATAGTTAATGAACTACAGGGAGAAAAGATCGATATAGTCCGTTTTAACGAAGACATAAGGGAGTATATCAAAGCCGCTTTATCCCCGGCAAAAATATCCGAAATAAAACTAAACAAAGAAAGATTGAATGCTGAAATAATCGTAGATGATGACCAGCTTTCATTGGCCATCGGTAAACACGGACAGAATGTGAGGCTGGCATCTAAATTGATCGGTTGGGAACTGGATATACGTTCCAAGTCGGCTATTGCCGAAAAACTGGCAAAACAGGAAGCTGAGGGGCAGGCTGCCAAGGCAGCGGATGAATCCACAGTGGTTGAATCAACCGAGGAAGCCAAGCCTTCCAAGAAGAAAGAGAAGAAGGCAAAGAAAGAAAAAAAATCCGGGACACTAAGCCTCGAGGAGCTGGGTGTAAGCGAAAAATTGGCAGAAAATCTTAAAAGCTCCGGTTTCAATAATAGCGATGATTTATTAAACGCCGATATAAAAGAGCTCCTTAACGTCAAAGGGCTCGGAGAAAAGAGCGTGGATAAACTCATTGAAAAAGTCAAAAAGTGCGTGAAAAAATAAAAATGAAGACAAAATTAAAAGTCAAAACAAAAGAAAAACCCGTTAAAAAAGCAAAAAGTTCTGTTGTAAAAACTAAGAAAGCGAAATCCGTGATTAAGCTTAAACCTCAATCTAAGCCTAAGGTCAAGGTAGCGGAAAAAACGATCGTCAAGAAGATTGAAAAATCTGTTCATATTGTTGCGCCTAAGCCGTCGCATGAAGTAAAACCGCAGTTTGCGCCTAAGCCGTCGCATGAGATTAAATCTGTGCATGAAGTAAAGCCGTTTCCTGTTGCAAAGCCTGTTGTCCCTAAGCCGGCCCATGAAGTTAAATCAGTCACGCCAAAATCCGTGCATGAGGTCAAACCCGCGCCTATAGCAACGAAGCCATTGCCGGTTGTTAAGCCTGTTGTCGCGCCACCACAGAAACCGGTAGATGTAATTAAGGAAGTAGTTGCTGCCGTTGTTCCAGCTGTATCCGCTAAAATTTTGAAAGAGCTGGAACTTAAACTGCCTATAAATATTAAAGAGCTATCCGTAAAGTTGCAGGAAAAGCCCTCGAATCTGATTAAGATGCTGATGGGCATGAAAATAATGGCAGGTATAAACCAGGTGCTTGATGAAGCGGTTGTCGCGGTTATATGCGAAAAATTCGGGTTCAAGATCAAGCAGGCTCCGAATGAGGAAGAAATAATTTTAAGTAATCATCAGGAGGAAGATTTAGTTGTGGATCTGAAACCGCGTCCGCCGATTGTGACTTTTATGGGGCATGTCGACCATGGTAAGACTTCTTTGCTTGACGCGATACGTAATACCAAGGTTGCCGATAAAGAGCATGGCGGTATCACTCAGCATATCGGCGCCTACAGGGTTACTTTACCCGCAGGCGTGATAACTTTTCTGGATACTCCGGGACATGAAGCTTTTACATCAATGCGCGCCAGGGGTGCCAGTGTAACTGATATAGTTGTTTTAGTCGTAGCCGCGGATGATGGTGTTATGCCTCAGACGATAGAGGCTGTTGATCATGCTAAGGCCGCCGGTGTATCTATTATGGTGGCGATCAATAAGGTAGATAAGCCGCAGGCAGACCTGGATAAAGTCAAAAAGCAGTTAGCCAAGCTTGATCTTAGCCCCGAAGACTGGGGAGGAAAGACTATCATGGTCCCTGTTTCAGCTAAGACCGGACAGGGGATAGATAGCCTGCTGGAGATGATCCTTTTGGAAAGTCAGATGTTGGAATTAAAAGCGAATGCGAAAAGGCTTGCCCGTGGAATAGTCATTGAAGCAAAGATATCTCAAGGCAGGGGTCCGGTGGCGACGCTTCTGGTGCAAAACGGTACGCTGCATTTAAACGAAAATATAATTGTGGGTAAACATTACGGTAAGATCAGGGCAATGTTTAATGACCGCGGCCAGGCAGTTACTTCAGCAGGCCCGGCATTTCCGGTTGAGATCCTGGGCTTGTCCAGTGCGCCTGAGGCGGGTGACCAGTTTTTTGTAATAGCTGATGAGAAAAAGGCTAAAGAACTGGCCCAGAAGCGGCAGGAAGCGGAAAAGCAGATAGAATTAAAGTCAGGCAAGAAAATAAGCCTGGAAGAGCTATATACCCAGATAAAAGCAGGAGTGATCAAGGAACTTAAGTTGGTGATCAAAGCCGATGTACAGGGTTCTTTAGAGGCGATTAAAGATGTGTTAGGCAAGATCAATACGACCGAAGAACTTAAGCTGGAGATAATACATGAAGGTATAGGAAATATTAATTCTTCCGACGTGGTATTGGCTGCCGCGTCAAACGCTTTTATACTGGGTTTTAATGTGATCAGCGATCCCCGGGCAAAAGAATTAATAGAAAAAGAAGGCGTTGATGTGCGTAATTACAATATTATTTATGAATTGGCTAATGAAGTAAAAGCGGCGCTTGAGGGGATGCTTGAGCCTAAAATCAAAAAAGTGTTTTTAGGTAAAGCTGAGATTAGAAAAGTATTTAATCTTTCCCGCTCGGGTATAATTGCCGGAAGTTTCGTCATAAAAGGCAAGCTTACCCGTAATTGCCTGGCAAATCTAGTCAGAAACGGCGAAGTGATCTATGAAGGAAAAGTTTCCTCGCTTAAACGCTTTAAGGACGATGTCAAAGAGGTCGCTGAGGGATTTGAGTGCGGTTTGGCTTTCGGGGGATTCACTGATTATAAGGAAGGCGATATTGTAGAGGCATACGGGTTAGAGAAGATAGCCAGAAAATTATAATTAAACGGTCAATATTCAGTTACCAATGACAAATAAAATCCCGATACTAATTATCCCGCCTGACGTCAGGCAAGGCAATTGGAAATTTGGATATGGAAATTGATTTGCCATTGGATCTTGGTAATTTAATCAGACTATGAAAAAAAGAATATTAAGCGGCATGCGGCCGACAGGCAAACTCCATCTGGGGCATTTGGTTGGCGCGTTGGAGAATTGGGCTAAATTACAGGATGAATACGAATGTTTCTTTATGGTGGCTGACTGGCACGCGTTGATGTCTGAATACGCGAATCCGCAGAACCTTAAAGACAGCATTTTCGATAATGTTGTGGATTGGCTTGCCTGCGGCCTTGATCCTGAAAAATCAACGATATTCATTCAATCGCATGTCAAAGAGCATTTGGAGCTGAATTTTATCTTATCGGTCATTACTCCGCTTGGCTGGCTTGAACGCTGCCCGACATATAAAGAGCAGCTGCGCGAGGTAACCAACCGCGACCTGAGCACTTATGGTTTTCTGGGATATCCGGTATTGCAGGCCGCGGATATCTTGATTTATAAAGCGAATGCTGTTCCGGTCGGAGAAGACCAATTGCCTCATCTTGAGCTGGCAAGAGAGATTGCCCGTAAATTCAACCATTTATATAAAAAAGATATTTTTCCGGAACCGCAAGCGCTCTTGACCAAAACCGCGCGTTTAAGCGGGTTAGACGGCAGAAAGATGAGCAAGAGTTATAATAATTTTATTGCTTTATCCGATGAACCTGAAGATATACGGAAAAAAGTCCAGGCGATGTTTACCGATCCCAAAAAAATAAAGTTGAACGACGCCGGACATCCGGATAAATGCAACCTGTTTGATTACTATAATTTATTTCTTCCCGGCAAAGCAAAAGAATTAAATACTCTTTGCGCCGAGGCCCAGCGAGGATGCACCGCCTGTAAAAAAGAATTAGCCGATATATTGATCGATTTTCTTTCTCCTATAAGGCAAAGAAGAAGCGAATACCTTAAACATAAAGATAAGATATTTGATATACTTGATAACGGAGCAGAGAAAGCGTCAAATGTAGCGGCCAAATCAATGTCGGAAATTAAAAATATTATCGGCTTGATATGAGTTATAAAATAAAACTGCAGCTTTTTGAGGGCCCCCTTGACCTGCTGTTGTATCTGGTAAAGAAAGACCATCTTAACATCTATGATATCCCCATAGCCGAAGTAACCGAGCAATACTTAAAATATATTGAACTGATGCAGCTTTTGGACCTGAATCTTGCCGGAGAGTTCCTGGTTATGGCCGCAACCCTAATGCAGATAAAATCAAAAATGCTTCTGCCGCCGGATCCTTCTGAAACTGTTGAAGAAGCGCAGGAAGATCCGCGCGATGAATTAGTCAGGCGTTTGCTTGAATATGAGAAATTTAAAGAGATAGCCCAGGACCTGAGGCAGAGAGAGCAGGAACAACAGGAAGTTTTTAAAAGGCCCAAACCGCAGAATCTACCAGCGGATAAGGAAGTTTATTTTGAGGCCAGCTTGTTTGATCTTATTAGCGCCTTCTCTAAAGCGCTTGAAGAAGTGCCTAAGGAATTTTTTTACGAGGTCATAAAGGATGAATTCAGCGTTGAGGATAAGGTACATCAGATATTGCACTTGCTTTTGGAGAAACAGTCGGTTCTGATCTCGGAATTATTTGCCAAGGCCAAAAATAAGATCGAGATCATTGTGACATTTCTGGCTATCTTGGAACTTATCCGGATGAAAGAAGTTGCTGCCTGTCAGAAAGGGTTATTCGGTGAGATAGAAGTTGCCAGGAACAAAGATAATATTATTCCCCATGAAAAACGAGATACGTCAGAAATTAATTAAGGGCTCCGGAATATCTCAAGAGCCGGATGAGGCCAGGGCTAAATTTCTTGCCGCTCAAACTGAAAGCGACGAAGATATAGTCCTGAATATTTCTCTGCGGCCGAAAAAACTTACTGAATTCCTTGGGCAGAAGGATATCCTGGATAACCTCAAGATCTGTCTAACTGCCGCAAAAGAAAGAAGAGAACCGCTTGAGCATGTGCTTTTTTCCGGCCCTCCCGGGTTGGGAAAGACTTCTCTATCCCATATTATCGCCCATGAAATGGGCACCAAGGTAACCGCGACAAGCGGCCCGGCGATAGAAAGGGCGGGGGACCTTATCGGAATACTTACTAATTTAGAGAAGGGGGATATACTTTTTATTGATGAGATACATCGTATGTCTAAAGTAGTCGAAGAATTTCTTTATCCGGCAATGGAAAGTTTCCAGATCGATTTTATCATAGATAAAGGCCCTTATGCCAAGACCATTAAATTCAATCTTAAGCCTTTTACGCTTGTAGGCGCTACAACCAGGGTTGGGCTCTTATCTGAGCCGCTTAGGGCGCGATTCGGGATGTTTTATCACCTGGATTTTTATTCCGTTGAAGACCTGTCAAAGATCGTCAGGAATTCCGCCAAAATTTTAGGCATGGAGATCGATGTAGAGGCTTCGGAAGAGATCGCCCGCAGGGCCCGCGGTACGCCGCGTATAGCCAATAGGCTCTTGCGCCGGATAAGAGATTACGCTCAGGTACAGAAGATACCAAAAATAAATAAAGCCAATGCTTCAAAGACCCTTGATGACCTGGGAATAGATAAAGCCGGCTTGGATGTGATAGACAGGAAAATACTACATATGATCATTGACGGCTACAAAGGAGGCCCGGTGGGAGTCGATTCTTTGGCCGCCAGCCTTAATGAAGAAGTTGATACGATAGTTGACGCGATAGAGCCGTATCTTTTAAAGGCAGGGTACCTGAAGCGTACTTCGCGCGGCAGGCTGGCCACAAAACTGGCCTTTGACCATCTGGGCATCGCGTATAATTCCGAAAAACAACACGAGTTATTCTGAACAATTCTATGCTACGAGGGATGAAAGACGAGGCACGAGGGACGATACTTCAAGGGATACTATCGCCAAATTATCCTTCGTCTTTCATCCTTTATCTTTCGTAGGAAATCCAAATGAAAATCTTGTTACACGTCTGCTGTGCGCCGTGCATGATCTATCCTCTTGAGGTATTAAGGGGAAAGGGGTATGAGGTCAGCGGCGTA
>Ga0172381_10005860_pt1 | contig 12384 bp, 14 predicted proteins | sample Leawel6488metaG_FD_119754 | JGI IMG/M metagenome (GOLD analysis project Ga0172381, IMG submission 119754) | Leachate microbial communities from a municipal landfill in Southern Ontario, Canada - Leachate well 64-88 metaG | ecosystem: Engineered > Solid waste > Landfill > Unclassified | place...
AGACCGGTTCCCTTTGGTTAGATTCCAGGCAAAAACTTTCCATAGTGAAAAGAATATTGTGGCAAAATTATCCTTATGAGACTTAAAACTATCAGGACCGGGTCGGAGACCACGCTCCCGCGGATAGCTGTGTGTTACACCCCTTCAAGGAATTCCTTAAAAAGGTGGGAGAGGTTAAGTCTATCTATTGTCATTAAAATATAAAAATTGTATAATAGGTTAAGAACTTGTTTTTATTATTTTTTTCTATGGCTGAAATTCTGGAAAAACTGTTTCATTCCAAAGCGGAGGTAAAAATCATTCGTCTATTTTTGAATGACATAGAAAACGATTATTCCATGGGGGATATATCTGCTAAGATAAAGGAGAGCGTTTTGGTTGCCAAGAAAGAAGTTCTGAATCTTGAAAAAATAGGATTTTTGTCTTCAATTAAGAAAGACAAAAAAATATCTTTCAAAGTAAATTTAAATTTTTCGTTGTATGAAGATTTGAAGAAACTGTTTTTTAAGGCTAGCCCTGCTTCTTCGGATAAAATAAAATCCAGAATTGAAAAAATCGGACAAGTACGGCTGGTTTTGATTTCGGGGTCTCTTATAAACTCAGATAAAGGCAGGGTGGATATTTTGATAGTAGGTGATAGTATTAACAAGAATAAACTGATTGATTTTCTTTCTGATATAGAAGCTGAGGTCGGTCGAAATATCAGATATGTATATATGACTCATGACGAATTTAAATACAGGAAAAATATGTTTGATAAATTCATAATCGATATCTTAGAAGGACCTAATAAGATATTGATAGATAAGCTGGGTTCAAGCGGCAGGGTTTAAAAAATCTCTTTCAAGCATAATGAATATTCTCGAAAAAATTACAAAAAAGAAAAACAAAAATAAATATATACTTTCTATAGATTTAGGTACAAAGTTTGTAAAAGCTCTTGTATCTTATGTTGATTATGAAGAAGACAAGATTGTGAATCTAGGTGTAGGAAAATCGGAACAAAAGAAGGGAAGCGTCGTCGGTGGAAGGATCTTAAATATTGAGGGGGTTATAGAATCCTGCAAGATTGCAATAGAACAAGCTTCTAAAATGGCAGAATATCTTCCTAGCGAAGCGATTATAGGTTTTTCAGGCAACACGGTAAGAATCAGCACAAATTCTTTCGAGATTCAACGGGAAAATCCTGATAAAAAAATTGAACCCATGGAGCTTAAAAAAATAATAAAGAGCTCTTATTCAAGGGCTATGGATACTATAGACTCCGGGTTAAGTTTTCGGGAGAAACAGGTCGGTGTGAATCTTATAAGCGCCGATGTCGCTGATTTCAATATAGACGGCTATAGGATTATCAATCCACTGAATTTTAAAGGACACAAAATAAAAATAAGCACTTCCAGTTCCTTTGTGCTTTCTTCCGATTTTGAAATGATAAATAAAATAGCTAATGGGCTTAATCTCCAACTTATAAAAATAGCTTATGGGCCGTATGCAGTTCTGAAGGCCGTGGGTGGGCAGGATTCTTTCAATTTTAATGCGGTTATGATAGATGTGGGCGGCAATATTACCGATGTGGTCGTGATTAAAAATGGAAATATCCAAAAGGCGGATATGTTCGTTTTAGGAGGAAACATTTTTACAAAAAGGATTGCTAATCGTCTGAAAGTTTCAGAGGCGAAGGCAGAGGAAATAAAAATAAATTATTCCAAGAAAAAGCTCGACGAAGAATCTGCTCAGGCCGTCGAGGATATTTTTGTTGAGGATATCGACTTGTGGCGTTCTGGAGTGGAACTGGTTTTGGAAGAATATTCTAAAGAATCTCTTTCTCCTTCTCTCATACTTTTCTATGGCGGTGGAAGCCAGCTTCCTAATCTGGCATCTTCTTTGAATGAACTTTCAAAATCTTCTATTTCTTTTTTCGGAAAAATAAAACTGGATTTTTTAAATATTGGGTATATTTCTGACAATGAGGATCGGGTCAAGAGGCTGGATAATTTTCAAGATATTACCATTCTCGCTCTTTCACATATGATTTCAGATTCAATTAATGCAGAAGATATACCTAATGTCTTTTTGGAAGAAATACTTTTTAATAAATAAAACAGATAAAATGGAGGAAAAAAACATAAAAAATTTAATAAGTGTCAATAGGGAGGACGATATAGTTGATATTGTCGATAAAATCAGGAAAAGTGAGGAGGTAAAATTAACTCTTCTGATTCCTGCAGGTGCTGTCGTTCTTCAGGATGTGATCAATCTGAAGATTTTGCAGAAAAAGGCGGAAGAATTCGGTAAGGAGGTCTCCATCTCCAGGACCGAAGAGGAAGTTGCTCCTTTTATTGTTGCTTCAGAAGACACAGTCACCTCCGGTGTTCGGAGGAGGGGGACTACTGTAGTCGCCCGGCAGGATGATAAGGCAAAAATTTCTCGCGGTAGAAAGATTTTGCATTCCAAATCAGAAAAAAAGGTCTCTGACATAATTAGGAGGGGTGGGGTCGTAGATTTAAGAAAGGCTGACGCGCATAAGGAACATGAAGAAAAAAATCCTGTTGGTTCTAATGATATAAGAAAGGCAGATGTTGAAGTAAGCGGCAGTACATCTAAAAACTTGAATACCCCAAAAGAAGAGATTTTTGATGAAAAAGCTAGCATTGTAGATAGAGAAGATGTTTTCGCTAGAGAATTTTCCCAGGAGGATGGAGACTCTGATCGTAGAGAGAAAAATCCTTTTTGGAAAGAACTTCACCCCTCGTCTTTGATAGAGGAACAAGAGGATGCTGTTGAGGAGCAAGAGGAGACAAAAGATTTTTTTGAAAAAAATGATAAAAAAAATGGTTTAAGTAATGGAGAGAAATATCGGAATATGTCAGGCGAAAAATCAAAAAAAAGAAAAAGGGGCAGTATATTGCCTTCGCTCAGTGCGAGATTTTTTGCGATTTTCATATTGTTTTGTATTTTGACCGCTTCGCTTTCACTATATTTTATTCTGCCGAAGGCTGATATCGCTGTTGCCCTCAAAAGAGAGAGCGTAGAAGGGGAATTTGATTTCCTTCTCGGGGTTGATTCCGTCTCCGACGAGTCTAATGTGATTTCTGTGGAGAAAACTGAAATTGTCAGCGAAGAGAAGCAAGCGTTCGCTGCAGTAAGCAAAAAACAAGTCAGTGAAAAGGCAATTGGAGAAATCATCATCTATAATGAGTGTTCAACCGGATCACAGACCTTGGTTGCTAATACGAGATTTATGGCTACTGACAGTGGTAAAATATTCCAGATTGAGGAGGTCGTAGTGATTCCGGGATTCAGTAAGCCGGAAGACGAGACCATACCTGGGGAGGTCAGAGTTTCAGTGGTTGCTGAAGGAGTGGGGGAAAGTTATAACATCAGCGCTTCATCTTTCACGATTCCAAAATTGCAGGAATTGGGAAGTTGGAAATATTCTTGTTTGTATGCAAAATCTCAAGGTGAAATGTCGGGTGGCATGGATAAGGAAGTCACTTATGTCGCCGATAGTGATTATAAAAAAGCGGCGGAGTCCCTCGTCGGTATTGCCAAGGCGGATATAGAAAAGAAGCTTTTAGAGCGGGAAGATGACATGATTATTTTCAACAATGAAAACAGTGAAGATGTCGTGTCCTCGAGTAGCTCGGTTGAAGTGGGCGGTATGGCCGAAGAATTCGAAGTCACTACGACAGTGAAAAGAGAAGTCTATTCGGTAGACAAAACAGCTTTAGAGACAGTTCTTTCTGAGAAAATAAAGGAATCTGCTGATTCCGATTCCGCCGAGGCTGTTCCTGATAGCCTGGTTTATGAAATCGGTGATGTTTTTGAGAAAAACGGTGATTATTTCGTGAAAATCTCCATTCTACAGGATTTTGCCTTTAATGTCAGTGAAGATAAGCTTCGTGGGGATATTGCTGGCAAGAATGAACAGGAATTGGGGGAATATTTTGGCAATATGAGTGGAGTAAAGTCGGTAGATATAAACCTTTGGCCGTTCTGGGTCAAGGAAGTACCTGAATCACTGGATAAAATAAATATAACTGTTGACATAAATGATTCCCTATAGTACACTAGGGAAGTAAATAAAGTCATTCTTAATTTTTATTGTCTAGATTAAGAAAATAGGCTGGCCTTTTGGCTCTAGTTATTGTTTTTTTTATCTCGTCATTAAAATACTAATTTTTCTTGAATGAAGGAAATCGTACAACTAGATGGGGTTGTCATAGAGACTTTGCCTGGTGCCAAGTTTAGGGTTAAAGTTGAAGGTGATCATGAAGTCTTAGCGCATATTTCAGGAAAGATGAGAATGAATTACATAAAAATCCTGCCTGGAGACAAAGTTATACTTGAGGTCAGTCCGTATGATCTTACCAAGGGCAGAATTGTCAGAAGAGGTTAAAATTAATAATTTTGCATAAAAATAATATGAAAGTAAGAGCTTCGGTAAAAAAAATGTGTGACAACTGCAAAGTAGTCCGTAGAAAAGGCAAGGTTTTTATTATTTGTGCAAATCCGAAACACAAGCAAAGGCAGGGATAGTTTGTCATTTTTTTATAATAAATTTTTGATTTAGAAAAAATATGTTGAGAATCTTAGGAGTCAATCTTCCGGAGGAAAAAAGAATAGAGATTGCTTTGACTTATATAAAAGGTATAGGTATTCACAGGAGCAGGAAGATTTTGGGTGCATTGGAAATCAGCCTTGATAAACGCGGGAAAGAAATAACTTCTGAAGAAGTCGGTAAAATCCAGAAATTTATTGAGGGTAACTATAAAGTGGAAGGTGAACTCAATAGAGTTATAATGATGAATATCAAGCGTCTTAAGGAAATAAACTGTTATCGTGGCTCAAGACACGCGAAAGGACTCCCATCCAGAGGACAGAGAACCAAGACTAATAGTAGAACCGTAAGGGGAAATATCAGAAGGACGGCTGGAAGTGGAAAGAGAAAAGTTGAGAAGACCTGATTCGTTTGCACTTATTATTTTTATTAGTATTCAAATAAAATGGGAAAAAGAAGAGTTATAACAATTGGAGACAAGGAAGGTAGTTCGGGAAAGAAGCAATCTGCTTCTATGGCGCCGAAAGGAACTAAGAGAAGAAATCTTACAAAGGGTCAGATTCATATAAAATCCACCTATAACAATACAATCGTCACTCTGACTGATTTGAATGGTGGGGTTATTTCTTGGTCGAGTGCTGGGCTTTTGGGGTTCAAAGGGGCAAAGAAGGCAACTCCTTATGCTGCGACTAATATAGTGAATTCACTTTTGGAAAAGACGAAAAAAGTCGGACTTAAAGAAGTGGAGGTTTTTGTTAAGGGCATCGGAAGTGGCAGAGATTCTGCTATCAGGGCAATTGCAGCTAACGGACTTGGGATAGTTTCTATTTCGGACACTACTTCAATCCCTCATAATGGTTGCCGTCCTCCAAAGCCAAGAAGGGTATAGAAAACAAATTTTTGTAAATAATAATAAAGAATTATGGCCAGAATTTTAACTCCAAAATGCAAGCAATGCAGAAGGGAAGGCAAGAAGCTCTTCCTCAAGGGCGAGCGCTGCTATAGCGTGAAATGCGCTATGGTTAAGAGGCCTTACGCTCCTGGACAGCATGGACAAGACAGGAGAATGAGGGCTTCAGAATATTGCGTGCAGCTCAGGGAGAAGCAGAAAGTCAAGAGAATGTACGGAATTTTGGAAAAGCAGTTCAGAAGATATTACGAAGAAGCTGTTAGGATCAAAGGTAATACCGGTAGCTTGTTGGTAGTCCTTTTGGAAAGAAGACTGGACAATGTCGTCTATCGTTTGGGTTTTGCTCCTTCAAGAAATCAAGCAAGACAATTGGTTAATCACGGACATTTTCTGGTAAATGGAAAGAAAGTCGATATTCCTTCTTTTATGGTGAAAGAGGGTGATATTGTTTCTATAAAGAAAGACAAAGCGGGTTGCTTCCAGAACTTGAAAGAGAACCTGAAAGGTGCGCAGGCTCCTTCTTGGTTGAGTTTGGATGAAAAAAAACTCGAAGGAACGGTCAGTTCTTCGCCAAGTGAGAAGGAAGCTGACTTAGATGTTAATATCCACCTTGTTATTGAGTATTATGCCAAGATATAATCCCGTGTCGGGGATTTAAACTCTAACTAAATAAAAATTATGCAACAAATCACATTGCCGGAAAGACCTATCGTTACCAAACAGGAAGACAATTACGCTGTTTTTGAGGTCAGGGCTTGCTATCCCGGATACGGAATGACTTTAGGGAATGCCCTAAGGAGAGTCTTGCTTTCAAGTTTGCAAGGGGCTGCAGTTACCTCTTTTAAGCTTTCCGGAGTAAATCATGAGTTTTCTGTCGTTCCGGGGGTTTTGGAGGATGTGGTAGAAATTATGCTTAATTTGAAAAAAGTTAGATTTAAAATGTATTCTGAGGATCCTGTCAGGTTGAGTATCAAATTCAATAAGGAAGGCGAGGTTACTGCCGAAGATATAGAAAAAGCTGATAATATCGAGGTCGTAAACAAAAATGCTCATATTGCTACCGTTACCGACAAGAAAGCTTCTTTTGAAATGGAAATTGTTGTTGAAAAGGGAGTAGGATATTTGCCTGTCGAGCAGCGAGAAGAAGAAAAAACGGAAATCGGGACTATCGGTGTCGATGCTATCTTTACCCCCGTAAGATCCGTCAACTATAAAGTTGAGAATATGCGTGTCGGAAAGATGACCAACTATGACAAACTGATTTTAGAGATAGAAACTGACGGAAGCAGGACACCGGAAGATGCTTTCAAGGAAGCCGCTGTTCTTTTGGTCCAACATTTTGATCTGTTCGGTGAATTTGCGCAGGCCAAAGAAAAGGAAGCATCGATCAAAGCTGAGTTCTTTGAAGAAGTTGAAGAAAAGAAAGAAGAGAGCAAGGTCGAAAAATTAGAGGCAATCGCCGAAGAAAAGAAACAGGATGTTTTAAAAACTCCGATTGAAGAATTTAATATATCATCCAGGGTGATAAAAGTTTTGCACGAAAACAAGATTAAAACTGTGTCTAAGGTCATCACGAAGACGGAAGACGATCTCAAGAATCTACCGGGGATGGGAGATAAGGGGATAAAAGAAATCAAGAAGGCGATAGGCAAATTGGGACTTACACTGAAGAAGTAACATTTTAAAATTTACAGTTAAATAACAGGTATGAATCATAAAGTTAGAGGAAGAAAATTCAAAAGGGATAGTGCTCAGAGAAAGGCTCTGTTGATTAGTCTGGCTGAATCTATTATTACTCAAGAAAGGATTAAAACCACTACTGCCAAGGCAAAGGAGTTGTCGCCATTCATTGAGAAGCTGATAACTCGCGCTAAGGTAAGCGATCTTTCTGCTGCCAAGGCCATACACGGTACTTTGTCGGATGTTTCTGCTAAAAAACTTTTAGGAGAGATAGCTAAGAAATATGAAAAAAGGAACGGCGGTTACACTAGGATTGTGAAGGTCGGTGAGAGACGAGGGGATGCGGCAGAAATGTCAATCATTGAATTTGTTTAGAAAATTTTAAATTTATGAAGAATATATGAGTCAAGGTAATGATAAAATAGAGAGAAAATGGCACTTGATTGACGCCAGCAAAGAAAATTTCGGCAGGCTATCGACCAGAGCAGCTACTCTTTTAAGGGGGAAACACAAAGTTGATTTTGTGCACCATATTGATGCGGGAGACAATGTTGTTGTTATCAATTCTGACAATGTTAAATTCTCTGGAAAAAAAGGAGACGGGAAAATTTATTATTCTCACAGTGGTTATCTCGGAGGATTAAAGTCGATCAGCTTGGGTGACCAAATCAACAAGGATTCTCGGGAAGTGATCAATAAGGCTGTCTTCGGAATGCTTCCTAAGAATAAGCTCCGCAACGAAATGATGAAGAGGCTCCGGGTCTACAAGAGTTCAGAGCACCCTTATGAGGATAAAATCGAGCAGTAATTTTTTATAATTTTTTGATATGGTAAATAACAAAGAAAAATATTTTTATGCCACTGGCAGGAGAAAAACCGCAGTTGCTAAAGTCAGGGTTTTTGAGAAGGGCGAGAAGGTCGGTATCATTATCAACGACTTGGGATGCGAGGAATATTTCGATGGCGACAAAGTCTTAGTTGAAAAAGCTTATGCCCCTCTTAACCTGTTCAGCCTCAAGGATAAATATTTTGTTTCTGTGAAGGTTTTGGGCGGAGGAACTACAGGGCAGGCTGAAGCTGTCAGGTTGGGTATCTCCAGAGCGCTTCTTAAGATCCAGGAAGATTTCAAGAAAGATCTCAAAGATAAAGGTTATCTGACCAGAGATCCACGAGAGATTGAAAGAAAGAAACCAGGACTCAAGAAAGCAAGAAGAGCTCCACAATGGAAGAAGAGATAGTCGCTATTCTGTATATATATTCTTCATAACAAAAAACAGACCGATTTTACGGTCTGTTTTTTTATTGTAAACAAAATAGCTCCATTATTCATCATATATGCTTAAAGGAAGGATTCTTAGAACAACAATAATACAGTGATTGCGGTGGTGTCGTTTTTGTATATTGATATTATTTGGGGGCTATTTAAATATTGTTTTAGGATTATCGATGTCGTTCTGTTTTTTGCTTAATTGCGTTAAAAATAGTAAAATAAGATTAGTAGAAGTGAAAGTGGATTTGTGCGGAATACATAAACTTATTACAAATTTTTATTAGAAATACAATAATGATAGATATAAAATATTTTAAGGAGTACAGAGAGAAACTGGGTTTTTCGAACCAAGCTGAGGTAAAAACATTTTTTGGTGCAAAGGACATAGCCCCTACCGTGGATTATAAATATATAAAATTATTGAATGATAGGCTTTGTGAGATGATTATAAAGATTGATTCATCTGTTTCTTCGGAGATAAGGCTTGACAGTATGGATATTTTTTGTAAGGAGAATATAACGGAAGTTTTTGAAAAATTAAAGAAACACAAAGTTATTCAGAGGCTTAATAATCAAGGAAGAAGACCTGAAGAAGTATATTTCTCTTGGATGCGTGGATTCGTAATATCTTCGTATTTTCTCAATGCGCTAAGCCAGATTTTTGAAGTTGATATTAAGGATATCGATTTAATCGGTGATGATGATTTGGTAGATATTAAAACTTTCAAAAGAACACCCAAAGCGGATTTGCAAGTTAATCTAAGAAATGGCGAAAAAATTAGAATTGAAGTTCAGTCTGGGTTTCAGGGGGTGAACGACATTAAGCAGCACAAGGTATTGGAGGCCAGGAAGATAAAAAGAGAAGAAGGAGTTTCTTCATTAGTGGTGCATTTTGATTTGTTTAACGGTCAAGCTGCTTTTGTAAAAACGGATGAGATAGACGACGATAATGTAAATTGGATAACGAGGCAGCAAATGGAAGGCCAGACTGTTTTTAATATAGATCAGAATTTTTTTGTTTGGAAACTTATAGAAAATCCGATTAAATTTTCAGATTTATCTTTTTTATAGATTGTAGAGATGGTTAAAAAAATAAAAGTCGTAGATTTATTTGCAGGAGTTGGGGGTTTGAGTTATGGTTTTGCTCAAGACGCTCTTTTTGAGATTGTTGCGGCTAATGAGATATTACCCAAAACTGCAGAGGCATATACTCTAAACCATCCTTCTGTTAAATTTTATTGCAAAGATATCAAGGATTTTGGAATAAGCGATTTGAAAAATGATTTGGGGCTTGAAGAGGGCGAAGTTGATTTGGTTATTGGCGGGCCTCCTTGTCAGGCATATTCAACCGTTGGTAAAAGACTTATTGATGATCCGAGGGGAAAACTTTTTTGTGAATATTATAGGGTCTTAGAAGAAATAAAGCCAAAAGTGTTTATTTTTGAAAATGTTAAAGGCCTCCTGTCTATGCAGGATGGGGAACTTTTATCTTCCATTATTTCTTTATTTAAGTCTTTGGGCTATAAGGTGACATATAAAGTTCTAAATGCTGCTGATTATGGTGTTCCTCAAGTAAGGGAAAGGGTGATAATTGTTGGAACGAAATTAATTTCCAAATTTTACTATCCTGAGCCAACTCACTATAATCCAGAGGAGGGGAGATCCTTACTGAATAGAAAATTATTGCCTTATTTAACTTTAGCAGATGCGATAAGTGATCTTCCTCTAATTAGAAGCGGAGAAGAAAGTTTTGAATATCTGACTAACCCAGAAAATTACTTTCAGAGGTTGATGAGAAGAAATGCCCCTAAGAAAATAATGGACCATAATGCTCCTAAAAATAACGAAAGACTAGTAAAACTTATGGAGAATCTGCCCGATGGAGGCTCTCCTGAAGACTTGCCGGAAGAATTAAGGCCTAAGAGCGGTTTTGCAAACACCTATTGCAGATTATGGTGGAATAGGCCGAGTACAACGATTACGAGGAATCTAAGCACGCCCTCATCATCGAGATGTATACATCCGAAAGCCCCGAGACCTTTAACTACCAGAGAGGGTGCAAGAATCCAGTGTTTTCCTGATGATTATATTTTTTATGGTTCGAGAAGTGACAAAAATTTACAGATAGGTAATGCGGTGCCGACATTTTTGTCATCTGCGCTAAAGGAATCAGTTAAAAAACATTTTAGTAAATTATAAATAAGAATGCAGGTTGACCTTTTGAGATATTGGTAAGCGCATAATATGGCGCAAATATAAAAAGCAAAAGTGGGACAATCAAAACCCGCGTCTTATATATCGATACGAAATATGAAAATTGCAGAAGAATTTTTCTTCTATTTTCCTATTCCTCTACAAGATCTATCTTTTTAAGCTTGTCTCCTTCGACAAAATATAAGAGATTATTATTTCGAGAATAGAAGGTCAGTTCTGCCTCGTTTGTCAGCAGGTTGAATATATTTCTTCTGTCTCTGCCGTCCAATTCGGCTAATTTTAGCGCACTGCCTTCGCGATAGATGATATGCTCCTCGTCCTGGTAAATCTGGACATTATCTAAGTCTGAGCTAAACCTGTTTATAAGTTCGTTGTCGCCTTTTTTCTTCTCGGGCTGAGATAATTTATCTTCCGTGTAATAGATCCATATTTCATGGTTGTTGAAGTACACTATCCTTTTTCCGTTGTTGAAAAAATGGGCCTCGTCGACATTCGAGTTGATTTTTTGGACAGTGGCGTTCCTATCTATGAGATAAAGTGAACCATCAGAAATCAGTATAAAACGATTATTTTCTTTTTTTGCGGTGAAGCTTCCTGTTTTTTCATATCCATCCGGCATTTCGGCAATTCTTGTCTCATAGCTTAAATTGTTCAAATTAAGAGAGAAGAGTCCTTTGTTCGGTTCTTCTTTTTTAAAGAAGTAGACACTGTTTTGAAATTTGCAGAAACTCGTCACCCCGTCAGTTATTTTTCTGGTTTGTTTGTCTTTGTAGTTGAAGGAATATATGGAATCTTGGCTCAGGAAAATTATAAAATCTTCAAACACATAAAAAGGTTCCCCGTCTACAGATTTAATGGCTTCCGCGACTGAGTTCGTAATCAGATATATCCGGTTTTCTTCTTCTGGGTCTATCAGATAATATCTTTCAGTCTCGCCATCCAGGGCTTTTATAATCAGCTCCTTTTCTCCATCCGACCATTCCACGCTTTGGATTTCTCCGATCAAAGCCAGCTTTTCTCCATTTGCCACAAGCTTTCTTTCTTCGGCTTCTATGTTCACGACAAAAAGCCCGCTCTCTTCGGGATCTGTGTCCATATGAAGAAAAGCGATCATTTTTCCATCATTCGTTTTCCATAATCCGTTGTCGGTATATACCGTTTCTTCGAAAACATTCGTAGATTCATATGATGTTTTTACGAGTATTATATTATTAAACTTAAGCTGACCGGCGAATACTTCTATATTTTTTTCCCAGTCGTAGTAGTCGGCCTTCTTTACTTTTATATTGTAAACACCCAAATCCAAACCCTCTATCTTTATGGAGTTTGAAAACAGATTGGTTAAAAAACCGTTCTGTTCCAGGGTTTCGCCGTCCTTTTCTACGCTGACATTACTGAGAGCGGTCTGGAGTACGATAGCCCCGGTCTGTACGGTTTTCCCGGTATTGGGGTCATATTTATACCCTAGACTATAATACATGACTACCCCTAGCAAAATGAAGAATGCAAATATGCAGAAATAAAGGTAAATCTTGAACTTGCTTTGTCTGATGTTTAACATTTTTTTTGGTTATTTTTTTGAACTTTTTTAACACTGCCTCGATTTAAAAGAACGCTTGAAACAGGTCTTAACCTAATTCTAGCAAAGGGCTTCGAAATTGACAATCGGGGTGGTAAAAGATAGAATGAAAGCAGTATAAAAATAAGATAAAATATGTTTGTAAAGAAAATCGGCATAGATTTGGGAAC
>Ga0172381_10005861_pt1 | contig 12384 bp, 10 predicted proteins | sample Leawel6488metaG_FD_119754 | JGI IMG/M metagenome (GOLD analysis project Ga0172381, IMG submission 119754) | Leachate microbial communities from a municipal landfill in Southern Ontario, Canada - Leachate well 64-88 metaG | ecosystem: Engineered > Solid waste > Landfill > Unclassified | place...
CCCCATCAAAGGCATACACGCCTGAGTAGTTTGTCCCTGTTACCTGGCTGGCATCGACAAGAGCGAAAATTTCATTTTCGCCTTCTACCAACTTGACGATTTCCCCGTTGTAATAGGAGATTAAACCATCGTCTTTATTCAGTCCGACATCGGTAATTATGGCTGAGCTTCCTACCGTGTATTTCTTAATTCCCAGACCTTCGGAAAGGAATAGACCATCACGCCAGAATAGACAGCCCTTAGCACCGTTAGGATGGTCTGATAATTTACATTTGGTGTCAACGTACTTGGTATTTGCGGCATCGTGGGCTTTCAGGATAATGGAGTTTGCCCAATAAATAATATCGTTGCCATCTGCATCCTGATAGATAACAGGTTTTCGTAGTTTAGCGGCTGGAATGTCGGTTACAGTTCCGTATGTTGTCCACGTAGCACCGCCGCCGGCATCAGGGTCAACGGAATAGAAACTTGTACCATCAGTCCGGAACTCCTGTAATTTGTCATCCCACTGTAAGAACCAGTTAGCGAGTGAAGTCGCCCCTGTTGCCTGCGTGAAAGCATCTGCCGTAGTCATAATCCAGTATTTAGTAGAATTACCAACGGCAATATACATTTTTGAATTAAGAGAGGACACCATATCGGTGATTGCCGTGCTGGTATTCCCCACATAATTGAATCCAGTACCGCCAGTATTCAGTTTTAGAACACAATCATTGATGGCTAAATATAAGGCGGAGTTGAAATTGCAAAATAGCGGGTTAGCGGTGAAAGCCAAAGTCGGTATTGTAATAGCATCAAAATAACCGCCTTTGGCTTGCTCTACCCTGACACCGATTGTAATGTAGGTGGCATCTGCTGGCAGAGTCAAGGCTGCTGATAACTGTTCCCATCCACCACCGCCAGTATGATAACCGCTATATGTAGTAGTACCTGCCGTACCATCGGTAGTGATATATATACGGCAACCTCCGATACTGGCGGACTTGCAATATCCTGTGATTCGGAAATATTTACCGAGCATACTGGTTATACTGCCCATATTCTGATAAACAACGCCGTAGTCACCGACATTATATGCTGCGAACAGAAAAACCGAATATGTGCCAGCGTATTTGTTTGCCCCTGTGCCTTGTTGTACAGTCTGATTCTGCCCGCCCTCTGTCCAGTAAGTTAAATCTGATACTGATGCCCACGTTTCAAAGCCGGTATCGCTTAATGTCGCCAGTGTGGGTAGAGTCAGAGTGCTCGCCAGTCTGGGTAATCTGATATGACCGTTATAGCCCACGAGGCAGTTAGTCCAGAAACACCTGTCACCGTGTACTGATTCATCCATTTCCTCAACGCCGATACCGCCCCTCTGGTCGCTGTTAATCCAGTTGGAAAGGTATTGCTCATTATCAAAAGAGTCGTCACCTGTTGAAATACGCGCCGGAAACCGTGACTTTAATTGAGGTCTGATTTGCCCCTCAATCTTATAGGCGACACTATTCAAAATGACTTCATAAGGATTAGTGACTGTTTGCGCCATACTAACACCACCTTGTATCAGGCAGTATGTTTGCCCTTATAGATGCTCGTCTGGTGTTTGCCTCCGCTTTCCACCTGTCTGCCAACCCTTTCCTGTCGTTAATATCGACTGAAGATGATTTGGCGTGACCGATTAAGCCTTGCCAAGTTGCCTCTGCTATTACCCAGGCCGGGTCAATTTCGCTGTCTGTGGTTTCGCTGGATAACAGAGAAGGTATCTTATATCCTGTAAGCCTTAAGAGTGTATTATCACCCGTAACCGACTTACCTGAAGCTGTCAGGTTGAGGTAAGGCGTTGTACCCTTTGAAATGAACCACTGTTGAGGATTAAGCCTTGTCCACTGTCGGGTAGAATCTTTGACAGCCTTTACGTAGTCCACATAGACCGTACACGCCCCTTTGTCCACTGCCTGATAAATTCCCCAAGAGATAATTGCGGTATCAAGATGAGGATTGGCAAGGGAAATAACGTGCCGTGTCCATGTAGCGGCGGTTGTCGCGGGAATATCGATTGTTTCTAAGGCAGAAGCGCAAGCAGCGGTATTATCTAGTTGTAGCTGTAAATCGCCAGCATCCAGAGCAACCGAACTGTATATCCATAATTCAACCTTGTCGCATTGCGAAAGGTCTATCGAACTGATTGTGCCGTATGCCAGCAGTTGAACACCTGCGCCGGCTGCCATAACTAACTTAGCCGAAGTGTTGCCCTCTTTCTTAAATGAGGTATCAGCCGTAGCGGTGACATTCGCACCGGCAGTCATAGCCGTCTCACAGTTATCAATCAGGAATTCCGTGCCGATGCCAGCGCAATACTCAACGGTATGTAATGCAGCGAACCCTGATAGGCAGTTATAGACATAGCCTTCGCTTTCTGTAAAAGTATCGTGTGTTTCCTTATCGAGCAAACTCTCTCCCGATACTGCGGAGATACATTGATTGATGATGTCGTCAATATCCTCTTTCGTCCAGGGACTTTGCCATAGCTCGTACTTGTCGCCGTCTGCGATACTGGCTGAGAAAGCAGGCGTACAGGTGGCGTCATAGGTAGCCGCCGCAAAGTCAGAGACAAAGGAAGTTTCACCATCGACAATAGAGCCTGCGGCATCATAGATAACAACCTGTTTGCCGTTATGCTCATCATCGCCGCCTCGGGCTAACCACTTAGTATCTATGAGGCTGGTGTTATCAACGGTGCTGGTCGCTTCACCGATGATAACAATTCCCATATTGCGCCCTATTGACTGACGCATTTCCTGACGGTTACGTGATTGAATAGTGGACATCAATTCACCTCTTTAATAAGCTCCGTTTGGCAAGGTTTTCTTTCCTCGTGACCGCAAAAGTGCTTCTGTAATCTGTAATTCTTACCAGACATCACGTCTTCAATGGCAGTCTGAATATCGGTAATTTCCTTGTCGGTTTTACCGGTAATATCAGCCCTGATAAACTCTGGAGCACTCAATTCAGTGGTTATTTCTAGCGCCTCAAGATACAGTTTCAATGTCTGAGCCTCCTAAGAGTTTTATCAGTTTCTTGACTTTATTTTCCCTGGATTTAGCACAATTCTTTAGCCTGATTTCAGACGAGAATATATCGTGCCGTTTTGGTTGTTCTTTTGGCTTCCAATATTTCATACCTTACACTCCCAAAAGACGCCGGGCATCGTTATAATCAACTGTTATTTCAGTTGCCGATAGCGCCCGGTTATAGATACGAGTCAAGGCGATTGAACCCTTCCACTGTATTGTTCCAGCAGTGCCTGTAACTGAGCCAACATATAAGTCCAGTGCGTTATCGGCATTGCCAAGCAGAGCGTTAGTTCTAGGCGTTCCGGCAACGGCATCCAAATACGCCGTTGCGGTGTGCGTAGAAGCATCGTAAACGCACACGATGTGGTGCATCTTGCCAGCAACACTGACGGCTGGTATGTAGTCATTGTTGATAGTTTGCCCTACACTATCGGTTATTAAGAAGCGCATCTCTGTGGCACTTAAATAATCAAGATACCAGCCTTTACTGCCATCCCATTTGCCAAAAGGAAAACGCCTGCTATCATAAGCCGCAGGATTAACCCACATCTCCACAGAAAATGAGCCGCCAGCGAAGTTTAGGCTTGCGCCAGTACCACAATTAATAAGGTCGTCTGTGCCGTCAAATTTGTTCGCCCACAACCCGCTCTGTAGTCTTGTCCACGTTGCCCCTGTGATTGTACCGTGATTTCGGTTACCGGAATAATCAAAGGAAGTGGTATTATCAGGCTCTATCCCTGCCAGGTTGAGTACACAGCCGGGCAACTGATTACGTGCTATATTTCTCCATCCGCTATCTGTTAAGATTTCTTGACGTAACATAATTAACTCTCGCTAAATGTAGAATCATACGATATTATCTGTAATTGGATTCTAGGCATATTCTCTGCCGCTATTGTCTTTGTAGCCCTATCTACCGCTTGAATGTAAAAGTAACCTTCAGGAGCGGTATAGGCTTTACCTATATTTGTAACCTCTGAAGTTTGAGAATTTATGTGGTCTTCAAAAGAGACAAATGTTAAAGATGTAATGAACCCAATCATATCTGCATCAGTGGGTGAATAAGCCGCATCAGAAGCCATCGCCGTATAACTTCTTTTGAATATCTGAAGGTCTAATTGTGTCCCTTCATCGTCTAAATCCCAATAAGTAGCAGAGTATAAGACGCCACTTTTAGGCACTTTGATTTTTAAGACAGTGCCGAAACAATCATTAGCGTCAAATGCATCAGCGGCAACAATGCCGGGAATTTCCACTGGCTCCACAGGACACGATACAACACCGCCAGACACAATAGTTCGCCCTGAACCGTCCACCGCTATCGGAACTTTACTCTGTCCGTCTGATTGGACACCATAAGAAATGGCTTCTGTTATAACATCGCCATCCTTGTTGGTCTTAATTATCCTCATTTCGTCATTGTCATCAATCCCGGCAATGACGCGTATAGACCGCCCTTGCAAATCCGTTCTATTTTCCTCAGTCATTTATAGACTCCTGTTTTATTTATAGTCGTTGACAGGGATAGGGGTACTATTCCCCCTATCCCTGTGTCTTTGTTCTCAAACCTAGCTGAGATTATTTGAATTAAATGCTAAGAATTGGAAGCATCCATAACCGGTAGCATCGGCAGATGCCGCGCCGTAATGGACAAGGAATGAACCGGGACCCTTAATAACGTGGATACCCCTTTCTTTTGCATTAAATTTGAAGTGGTTTTCCGCTCCAGTCGAAGTCCCGACGTTATCCTCAGAACCGGCAAGCCTGGCAATTTCCATTGAAGTGGTTGATTTAGCTGCTACTGTTACGTCCGTTCCAACATAGGCATTACAACCAGAGCTGGTAGCACAACCAGTATTCATATTCAAAGGTGCGAAGGCACTTCCGCCAGAAGAATAACGTACCTTACCCGGGTCAATTTCCAGCATCATGTTGATAAGAGTCGCGGTTGTCCATGTCGCAGTAACTACTTCTGCATAAATCGGAATGATAGTCTTTCCTGTTGGCACATCCACCAGTGCCCATACCAACTGGTCGTCGATAGACGTAGTGGAAGCCACCGGCGCATCCTCAGTTCCCACTTGGACGTGATAACCGTATCCCGCAAGGATAAGAGCATCAATCCAACTCATATTAGTAATGTCACCGAATGGACTTAAATTAGCCCACGTTTTACTTTCATTTTGCAGGTTGCGTAGGGCATTACGAACAACCATAAATTCATTAGCCATATTAAATTACCTCCGTATTTTATTGTGTCGTTTTATAGATTTAATGTGAGTGATTTTTAGTGAGTTATTATCGTTTACACCTCCGTTAAACATTTTTAACAAGTTCGTCTTTATGTCCTGGAATATGGGAATCGTCGGAAAGCCTGAACCCGAACGTGAAAGCGCAAGGTGAGTATTTACGCCTCATTACCGTGCCACACTGGCAAGTAGGCGGATTAGGCTCTGACTGCCTCAATTCTTGGACTACACCGCATTGGGGACAACAGAATTCATAGATAGGCATTAGCCACCCTTGCCTTTTACATCTTCAGGCGTTTTACCACCAACGGAGTTCCCTCTCGCTCCCAGATAGTCAGCTTGCGTTTTGATTGTGTCCACGATGCCCATGCCGGCATTGATAGGTGGAATGATTGCCGTGAAAAGATGCTCGCCGTCTGAGATAACCTCGACAGATTTCATCTCTTTTATTTGATGTGCTTTGAGTTTCTTGAATTCCACGATAGTTATTTGCGGTATTTCTGACATACACTCTCCTTAAATAGTTAGACTTTGAAGCCTCGGATATACAATCCGATTACGTTTGCATCGCCGGTGATACCGTCCGGGTCCATTTTCACAGCAAAACAGGCATTGGGTGCTATGAAACCAGCGTCAAATGCAGCTACTATGTTTTGATAGGATAGGATGTTATCCGTATCAGCGTTCCAGTCACCGGCGGTTATTGCTGTTCCTGTGTCCTGATTATTTGCCGCTCCATCGTAAGCCCTTACTACGGTTATATCCGTGTCATAGGCTGAAGCCCCGATAGAGTTATAAATGATACGTGCAACGTCAACGCTGATTAACCCGGATGGGAAACGCCCTTTGAAGAACGTCAATTCTCCAGTTCCATCAACTTGCGGTCCAACCCATCCGGCATCAGTCGTGCCAAGCCCCGGCTCTCCGGTAGTATCGTACACATCGGGCGATAAGAACATCTCAAACTCTTTAGGTTCGCCAATATCGATGAGGCAACGTGACGTATCGAGAGAACGACCTACTATCTGTATCAGGTCGCCGTCAGTCGCCGGTCTGGTTTCCGTGATACTGCCCGCCGTACCGCTTACATACTGCGCGGTGTTAGCAGTATATGGGGCATCCTCGTCATATAACAGGCATTTCTTACAGCCTTTGATTTTAGCCCCGGCATCGCCGTTTTCCATTGCCATATATTGGGCATAGATGTTAGTAGCAGCATCAGCGTCAGCCAATACCCATCCGGAAGAATAACCAAGCAAATCGCCTTGACTGACTGCTACCTTTGCGACAAGGTCAACAATCTTTTCGGGATAAAGTATTTTTGTTCCTGCCATATTTACCTCACTTTAAGAGGGTAGGGAAGGGGACTTAATCCCCTATCCCCTTCCCTTATTTTGTTACTAGACTCCGGTTAATGCGGGTAAAGTGATGTTGCTGTTAATCAGGTCCTCATAAGGGATAACCTTGAGTAACAGTGTCCAGCGCAGAGCAGACACATCGGCATCGGTGTTCTGGATAATGCTCAGGAAAGAATCGGTGGAGCTTCCTTTCGCTTTCCAGATTTCCGCTGTGGTAGTGGCGGCTAACGCCTGCGGTGAACCGCAATACAGAACGCCTACGGCGGTATTGACAAGCGAGTCAATCAATACATTGGTATTGGATAGGGAAGCTGTGCCTGCGGAATCATCCGCAAAACCAACATCGATATCGCCATCCTGAGCGTCGAGCGTTGTGATAACGGCAATAACGGAGAGTACCACAAGGTCTTTTGAGTAGGGATTTTCCTTGTAGTAAATAACACTCGCGGAGTCACAGTCGTCGGCTCCGCTTAGTCCGGGAAATCTCATCCAGAACTCACGGCATGCGCCGGACCCGTCGGCAGTGCGTGACGGGTCAAAAGTCATTTCTATTTCAACGGGACTGGTCATATTTGTATCCTCACTTTTTTATTCGTTAGTTACTATTAGCTGGCGGTTGCGGAGAAAAGCCCGGCTGCGGCGGTCTTGTTGGTTAATCGCATACCGGCATAGAACTTAATGCGGACTCTCTTTGCGTCTTTGGTTTCCAGTTTGTCAAAGGTTTCGACCTGAATCATACCTTCGCCATTGATACCGCAAAGTCCGTCTTCGCCGAATCTCACGGCAAATATCGGGCTGGTGTCATTGGATGCCGCTACGGCTGTGGTCGGAGTATAGGAAGCAGGCGCGGAGACTAAAGATGAAGGGTCGGGGAAGTTGATGGGGACATAGTCGTCAGTAACGACGGTCAATTCGCCATACTTAGTGACGATAGTGCCGAGTTTCCCCGCCTCTACTGTCAGGTTGTTACCAGCCGCTCGTGCCAGTGCATTTACTTTGCGCCTCATCAGCTTGCTCATAACAAGGTGAGTCGGTTTCGGTTTCACAATGTCAACCAGGACATCAATCATGTCCAGAGTAAGAGTTGCGGATGCACCGGAAGCCGCTTGAATAACCTGTGCGTTATTTGCCGAACCATAAGCCGAAAACAGAGCGCCATCAAGGTCGGTCGCGGTTGAGCTTTCACATTCGCACAGTAAGCGAATAAGCCCTTTGAAATTCTTTTCCGCACTGTACTTTGAAACAGCGGTAGTCCGCCCCAAGATGCAAAGTTCTGCAAACCAGTTGCTAACGGCTTTGGACTTCAATTCAATCATAGCAGCCATAGTGTCCTCACCGGCAGCCGCCAATCTGCCGAAATTGTCGTCATCGGCATCACCGCCTAAGATTGCGAGATTAGCGTCGCGGTATTCCCATGTGGGGGTCCCTTCAATCCACGTTTCCCCGACTTCGTAAGTGCCGGCGGTAGCTGCGGCGTTCTCCATCTTGTACCGGGACGCGTTGTTGTTGATTTCCACAAAGGGCATATCTACCAACCAAGGGAATTCCTTGACAATGGTGAGAGCAATGCCCTTTCTGATTTCGGCAGCATTGCCGAGATATTTATATTCTGCAAGTGTACTTGCCATGTAGTATTTCCTCCGTATTTATTTCTTTGATAATCCGAATTTAATTAAGTCCCGCGGTGACATTCCATCGAGATTACTCCCGCTAGGGCTTGTCGCTTTGCTTGAATCAACCTTTTTAAGGACTTTAGACTCTGCCTCTGCTTTCGGTGCTTCTGCCGGTTGACTAATTTGGCTGGCTTTGACTTTTAAGGTGAGTTCCTTTTCTTTTGGGGTCTTACAGGCTGAGAGTTCTTTAACGAGACTTTCAAGATTCTTACTGAACTCGTCACCCTTATCACCCAAGAGGAATTTTATAGCCATATCTCGTGATTCCTGTGCTTCCTCTATGGATGCTACACGCCCCGCACGGTCTTCTAAATCCGCTTCGCCATCAGTAATAGCTCTCTCGCGTTTTAGTTGTTCTCTACGTGCCGTCTGGAAGTCCTTGACCTCCTTCCTCTCGCCCCATGTTGCCGCCTCTTCTTCTTCGAGTTCTTCGGTCTGGAAGTCCTCACGTTTTCGTGTGAGGTCTTTTTTGAGTTTGGTGTTTTCCTTTGTAAGGTCTGACACCTTTGTTTGAAGCGGTGCGAGTTCCTTGTCCTTTGCGGATTGAACTCTGGGGGTGATGGCTTTCTCAAGTTCGAGGTTGAATTCGTCCTCTGACTTGAACACCTTGAATAGCTTGGGTTCTGGCGTTGTTTCGGTAGATGGTTTCTCACCTTCCTTGGCTTTGGCTTCATCTGCGGGCTTTTGTTCTGAAACAGTCTCTTTGCCTGTTTTTGAAAGTCCATCTCTAATTGACTGCAAGGCGCTGACCTCGGCAATCTTTGTCGATGATTCTTCCGCAACGGCTTCCTTCTGTTCCGTTACTTCATTACCCATATTTGTTTTTGTCCTCCTAAAAGTTTCTTTCAAATAAAAAGAGCGCACCGTTTCCGATACGCTATAATTACTGCCACTTGACAAAGAGTGCGTTTACCGTCTGATTTGCTTTAACTTCTCCCTGAATCCGATACGGTCTGTTGTAGCTGGTGTAATTGTCGGTGTGGTAGTCACAGGTATTGTTTGATTGGGGGTTGTTGAAGTACCACTGGATGTAGTACCGCCTGAAGGTTGCTCAAACAATACCTCGTAATAATCGTCAAACCACGACTCATCTTGTAATCCGTTTACCCTGGCAGTTTCAACAAACTTAGCGTTCTCCGGTAAGTCCTTAATCCAGTCGGTTTCGTGGTCTTGGATGTACTTTTGTGTCTTGGTATCGTACTTCCTGAGTGCTAATGCCAACTGATTGTTGATTAAGTCCCAATCCAGAGGTACGGTTGCATCGCTGATAACCTCTGCCTGATAATCCAGATATTCACTCAGCGCCTTGTCTTCTGGTTGTTGAAGTTTCTCCATCTTCTTGACATAGTTCTCATCGTATATAGAACGTGCGGCATAAATGGCGCCTGATTGCCCGGAATAGTAGGCTTTGATTCTGGCACGTTCTTTATCGTACTGATAACGGCTGATAGTCCCTTCTCTGACAGCTTGCGCCTGTTCCTCAAGGTTAGAATGTTCTGTCTCTTTGGCAGACTTAGATAATTCGTCCATTGATTCTTTAGGAGTCGGGATTTTCAACCTGCCAGTGGTTTTCGCCTGTTCTGCTATTCTTTCAATGTCAGGATGGTTACGTTGCAGATTCTTATACTCAAGGCTGTTTAATGTGTCTGTGGGTTTCTCGTAGTCCTCTTTGGCGTACTTCTCCATCAGGTCGTAATACTTAGTCCAGGGAGACACTTCAGAGAGATTGACACCGAAGAATTGACCGCCTGCCTGCTGTCCAATATACCCACCTGTTTGTCCAGTCCTTAACCCTTCGCTGACAGTACCAACTGTCAAAGGCATTGCGCCTTCTACTTCGTACCACAATGCCCTTAGAATACGCTCCGGGAGTTCTCCCTTCATAATCGGTTGCCCGTAGTAGTCCACATTTTTCATAAGGTCAAATTGAGTACTAAATAAGGGGTTAATTCTGTTGGCGTAGAAGTTCCAGAGACCATAGAAAGGTATCCAGGCTTTAGTGCCGTTGATTTCAACCTCTCGCGGATAGACAGCCCGGAAAAAAGCACGGTAGGGACCACCGAGCGGTATTCTAAAATTGCCTACTCGAATCGTGGCGAAGTTGCCATTGTTCGGGTCGGGATTGATAGCACTTATTAATTCCTTAAGAGCTTCATCATCTGACTTGCCCTGTGACTTTGCCGTTGCATAAGCACTAGCCGCCGAAAGCGCCAGTGTGCTGATTATCATTGTTGCCATGTTCCGCACTGCCAATAGTTCTTTAGGAGATAACTTCTGGAACGTGCCTAATTTTATGAAGCCTCTGGAAGCGTCAAACATTTCCTCTGCTGGCTTTCTGATAAATGAGTAGGATGTTGGCAGACTTCTAAATAACTGCGCTCTGGACGGTGATTGTCCTAACCGTAACGGATTAGTGAGAGGGTAAATCTTAGTAACCTGGTCTGCCGCCGCTATCTTTGCCCTTAAAGGCGGTACACCACGCTTGATTAACGATGCCACCTGTCGGCCGTACATATCCTTCTGAGCAAATATGACAGCCGTGTATGTGGATTCCGTAAACTTGTTGATGCCGGGTATTTTACCGAGCAGTCCAGCGACATATTCGGCAGGTGTACCAGACGGTGCCCGCCCTGTCATCGTAAAGAAGTCAGCCCATTGCGCAGGATTGGCTTTAATATCATTAGCCATTGACGTTGTGCTGAAGGCATAGAGCATATTCCCGCTTTTAATACCCTTGCCAGCCAACTTAATACCGTTGATGGTCTGTCCGATTGGGTCAGCGAGAAAACCTATAGGCAACTGTATGCCAGTAATAGGTGATGTATCGCCAGAGAAAGCGGTTGCCCTGATTTCATCTGCCAGTGCCAAGAAGCGGTTATTACCCACTCGCCTAACTTCAACAATCTGCTTGGCAATGTCCGCTGGGAAGTACCGATAAATACCTTCTTGTACGAATCGGTACGGCTTGGTATTCGCTATCTCCCATGCAGGCTTCAGATTATCAATCTGCTTTTTAATATCCTTGATTTCAGCCTGATATTGAGTGATAGATTCCTTCGCTATGTTGGTTAGGAGTTCCCTATCGTTCAAAGCCTGATTCAAGGCTTCTAGGTCGCTTGTATCCAGTGGTGAATTTTCAAAGTCGGCGATAGCTTCTCTAGTCTCTGGTATCTTCTTTCTGAGTTGTACCAGTTTGTCTTTGAGGTCTTGCATCTTCTCAGCGAGTTCGGGATGAGTGGCTTCAATAACTTCTTGCTTGGTCTTACCACCAATAACCTCACGGAAAGTCATACCCCTGGCAGAGCCAGCTTTGAAGTTGTCCAGTCCATCAATTAACTTCTGGACATTTAATTCAGGTACAAAGGTCGGGTCTTCTACCATCCTCGCACGAGCTGAAGGATAGAAACGTGGCTTTGATTCCCCTCTAGCAACTGGTCGCAATTCCCTTTCAATCTCGATGAGCATATTCTCAGAGACATCGACATTGGGGAGATATGCGCCATCGGGTTTAGCGGGATACTTGTTTATCTTTGCGCCGTAATCGTTGACAACCTTCTCTAATATCTTGTTGTTACGCTCATTCAGTTTGACTAGAGTCTGTTTCATTTCAGGAGTAAGGTCGTACAATTTGGGATTATCGGCTATGTCTTTTAACGTGCCGGTGAGAGAACTGTCAAAGTCCTTCACGTCGCCGATGTACTTGACATTAACCTTACCGCCCTGTAAAGCCTTCTTGCCAAATCCCTTTTCAATATCCTTGAATAACTCGAATCTGGTAGAAACGGCATCGGTAAGAACGTCAACACCCGCTTGATTCTCAGCGTTAGTGGCAATGAGTACCTTATCATCCATAGCAAGAGCGGGTTTTTCAAATGCCCTCGCCTGTTTAAGCCCGGGTATCTTCTGTAATAGATTGGAGATTGCACCGCCTTTGTCCTGTAAAACCTGTTCCGTAGCCTGAGCAATAATCTCTTTACGTCTTGGGTATTCTTTGGGCGGTTGAGGTTGCGCAGGTTGCGGTTTCTTTGCAACAGGCGGTTTCTGTGGC
>Ga0172381_10005862_pt1 | contig 12384 bp, 23 predicted proteins | sample Leawel6488metaG_FD_119754 | JGI IMG/M metagenome (GOLD analysis project Ga0172381, IMG submission 119754) | Leachate microbial communities from a municipal landfill in Southern Ontario, Canada - Leachate well 64-88 metaG | ecosystem: Engineered > Solid waste > Landfill > Unclassified | place...
ATTTCACGACGAATTTTTCAGAAAAGGAAGCCCGGTTCATGATAAACTCATGATCAAATGTCTTTCAAAGGAAGGAATTGACCAAATAATAAAAACCGTGGATTTTAATTCTATCGTAAACGAGCGATTCGATCGAGACGATAAAACCGTATTGATATGCACGCACGGCGAAGGGCGAACGGCACACAAAGATACGTCGTCCTCTAAACCAACCACCGGCATGACCGATTTGCGAGAAGATCCGCTTGAACCGTATAAAACAACTGGCAAGCGGCGCGCATGTAGCCTAGAGAAATCATGCAAGAACGTAAAAACGTGTAAATGGCTATTAAGCGGTGTTGATATTGACACGGCGTCAGTGATTCAAACATATTACGCCACACCAACCACAAGCGAATACGAAACCGAAGTAATAGTTAAAAACGGACAATTTATATTAGGATACGCAGACGCGGTTATATCCACCAAATACGACATAACTTCGAGTGCTCAAGTCGATCCAAACTGGATATGGGAAAATTTCAGTCATTTCGTAGAAACTGGGCACATTATTGTCGAGGCTAAACCGAAAGTGGATAGTATCGGAGATGTGATACGACAAATTAAAACGTATTATGATGCATTGGTTAACAAGTATTCGAGAGATAATATAGTTCCTGCTAAGTGTTTGGTAACATATGACAACCTCGATCGGGACGCACTAAATTATCTAGCAAACGAGCACATTTCGGTAGTGGTGTTTGAGGAAACATGAATCCTCCGTGTGTGGATTTCGCCATTACCAACGGGCCACAACCAGATAATTCTATGAATTGGGCTATGACATTGGCTCAATGGATGAAGCGAGATGGGCGGCCACAAGCAACCGCTCCTATCCAAATTGCCAGATGGTTGAATGCATCGGAAAGCATGGAAGATCTCGATGATGAGGAGATCCTTCTATTTTGCAATTCAGGGTACGCCACCGAGGGCGCTATATCATGTAATGATTTCATGCATTGTGCGTCCTTTTCATTGGGATGCACTGGCGAAAAATGTCCGGAATTTATAAGGCCGGTGGTGCCAATCATAGAAGGGCAACCCACCGCGAAACGTGTTTGCTTATCGGATGACCCGGGAACGGTTGGAATAGACGGCGATGGTGCAGTAAAAAAAGTAAAATCGATCACCAAAAAGGACGGCGAAACGGCAAAGGTCTTGGAATGGGTATCTGATTGTGCTGCCTATATCCATACAGAGACATTATCGGAGGATGAAAGGGAATTTATCTTTGAAGGAGTTGGGGCGGTTGATAAGGGAAAAGTTCGGTTCACCATGCAGGCCGGGGACTTAGCAGATTCTAAGAAATTCAAGGCGGCACTTATAAACGCCTTCGGCGCTGCAAACCGGTTAGGAGAAATGAACTTTGATATAGTACAAAAAATAACGAAGAACACCATAAAAAGGCGAAGATTGTGTGCACCTTCCTGGATAGACGGCAAACCGATGATTCCGGGTGTGAATTTGGCTGATGACATAGAGTTCAAGTTCTTGGATATGATACCTGCCCAGGTACACGATGGAGAATTGAAAAAGGCAAAAGAGACCTTGGGAAAACTGCTAGATATCCCAGGGCCCACCGCGATCTTAGCAACGGCGATATTAGGCGCGCCGTTATATGCTCGATACTTCCCAAACGACAGATTTGGGTTGGCTCTTTGGGGCAGGTCGGGCAGCCTGAAAACCAGCATCGCGAAAAAAGCAATGTGCGTTTATGGAGAGGGATATCATGATGATATCAACTTGTTGAAGTTTGGACAGAACAGTTCAACCGGAGTCGGACAAGAAGAGCTTTTGGCCGGGGCGGGAATTTTGCCAGAAATAATTGATAATGTGAAATCTGTCAATCCTCGTGATGCCATGCAATATATCGCCACCGTGCATTCGGTGATAGAAGGCAGAAATAAACTGAGGGGCAAAAAGGACGGCGGCCTACGAAATGGTAAGAACTTCGGATGCACTCCGATAGTAACGGGGGAAATAAAACCAGATGAGGCAAGCACGAGTGCAAGAATCTTAAACCTGAAATGGGTTGAACCAAAGTCCAAAGCAGAAGTTGATTATGTCAATAAGCATGTAAGAGATCTACCAGTGATTGGATATTATTGGCTAAGGCATCTGGCGCAAACTGAGTTGAAATTAGCCGGATTCGAAGAAAAACGATCTGAGAAGACCGACAAATTTAATGAGAAAAATTATGTAAATTCTGGCAGGCTCGCAACAATCTACGTTTTGCTTAGGGTCACATGGGCGGCTCTTGTAGAAAGTCCATTCGGCGACGTGTTTGAACCAAGGTCCAAGAAGTTCATCAAGGAACTAGATCGATGCGCCGAAGAGCAGGGCGCTATGGTATCGGAGGAAACCGAGGTTGCTAAATTCGTTTCTGGAATCACTGCAATTCTCGCAACTCAACCACACCTGATTCAAGACAATGAATATCAAAAGCCCGATGAATATGGAAAGAACATGTACAAAGATGTCATCGGTAGATGGGTTGATACCAAGGTTTACGAAGAAAAGGACCTGTTTCTCGTGCCAGCGCCCACCTTAGCAGCTCTAAAAAGACTTGGAATTTTTACCCAAATTCCATCAGAGGGCTCCATGACGGATGCTTTGTATCAGGCGGGCCACTTGGTCACTGATGAAAAACGAAGGAAAGTGCAGTATAGAATAAATGGCAAGCGACCCGTTGGATGGATGTTAAAAGGCAGTGTTATCAATCCTCAAGAGAAGAAAGATAAACAAGTGAATCTAGGGAAAGACGTGGTTGTAGACGCTGAAAACGATAGCTAGAGATTAAATGTCTACAAAACTACACTGCCTACGTGAAAATAGAGAGAAAGATATGAAAGGTTTGGAGGAAAAACTAAAAAGAAAATATACGTTATTAGTATAGACAATGTAGACAAATAAGAAAAATAGATTGATAGATAGTGATATAGTTGTCTACATTATTGTCTTTAACTGACTTACATGGCTACATTTCCTAGAATAATGGGTTTGCTGATAACGATTTATGTGGCTAAATAAGGTTACTGATAACGATTTAACATCAAGCGAATAAGTGAAATTGGTACATAAATCACCTAATACTTATAAAATCATGCAGCGATAGGCAGCATACGAATGTATAGACAGAAGATGTAAAACATATGCACCAAAGTGTCATGGTGTACATAAATTGTCAACTTAGAATAGTAATAGCGGTTAACAACTGGTTGGGCTGATAAAGGAGGTCTGTAAGGATACGGTAACTTTATATAGTATAGCCGCCTACTAGTATCTATGCCAAGAATTACTAAGAAAGCCAAAGAAGAAACTGAGATGAGAAATGTTATGTGGACCTGGGTCAAGCAAACCGCGAACAGGACATCCAAAGACTTTGCTCAGATTTACATGAGCATGACAAAGGACACCGTGTTCTCTTACGAGGAAGTCCTGAGGATCGCTGATGAGGTCCGCGGGGATGGATTATGAGAGGCTTGTTTAATAAGTATAAAATCGAGAAGGCAGACGGCACGCCAACCGATCCCCAAGCGGATTATTTTGTCCTGCGATTGGACAAAGATCCGACTGCCAGAGAGGCAGCGCGGTTTTATGCCGAAAAGATTAAGGCAGATAATTCGAAATTGGCCAACGATCTGCTCTATATATGCAATTGCCATGAGGTCGCATGAGGCCTAAGAAATTCGCCCATAACCACCAAATCAGGCTCTACCTAGAAGATGAGGCCCGGTTGGCAGATCTCCCCGGCAAGAATCCGGCGGCAAAGATTCGCGACCTGGTGCATAAGGCCCTAGATCCTGCCAAGTGACCCACAAACGCAACCTTTCCCTCCCCAACCTACATATTCCTCCCAGGATAGGCGAAAGTCCCGCCTTGAGGCGCTGGTAGGTTCCCGAGGGCAAAACGGATAAGCTACTTGCTATCTTCCAGTTCTGCGATGGTTCGCTCCAGGTATTCTCGTTTGAATCCGATCATGTCATGGGTTTCATGCTCACGGAGAGCAAGTTTTAGCATTCGGATGCCGTTTTCTTTTGACATGTTTACCTCCCTTCGCGAATCTTCTCCAAGGCATCTCGTGCTACCTTCTCGGCATATGTGTCCTCACCTTCCGGGCGATGTTTTCCATCCATGCCGAAATTTGAGTACACAACTTGCCGGGTGGTTTCTAGGAAGGCATCTTCCAGCCTCTTCAGATAGCCCGCGTCATGGCTGATCTGGATAGATAGCTCTGATTCGGCTTGCGCTTTCCAAGATGGTAGAAGATCTATAGGAATTTCTTTGTGAAATCGCAGAAACGATTGAACATAATTCTTGCCCGTCCTTTCTTCTATCGCGATTTCCCGCCACCTGACAAGCTCAGCATCCTTTGCGTTGCTTTCATCCACCCATCGCTTTCCTGTTCAAAATGGGCATTTACAAACTGGAGGTGACTTTCGGATGTCGCTTGCGTCATCGTTTCTAGGTAGGCTATATGGAGATCCTTAGCGGCAAGTTGCTCTTTCATTTGCTCGATGATTTTGATTTCCCATCTCAACGGACGTTTTTTTGGTTGATCTATCAAATAATGTACTACCCTATCTGATATTTGGTGGGCAAGCGTCTCATCATCGGTTTGGTAGGAATATTCCAGCGCGGCTAATCGAGCTATTGGGTCGATATCCAATCTCAGTACAAAATAATCTGCATTTGGGTCCATCGGTGAGCCATCAGATTTCTGAATTGTATATTTTCCATATAATCCAGATTTCGGCATTCCACGAAGTAGCTTGATCTCTGCTACCAATTCAGGTAGCATCTCATCCGCCGCCATCTGGCTCAACTTTTCATATTCAATTTCGCCCGACTCGTTTAACTGCCGGATCAGGGCTTCCGCTTTCTCTATGAGATCGTCACTCATTTTAGCACCACCACAATTTCGCGCAATGTGTCTGCAATAATCGCCAAACATATTACGATCAAGATGCCCATCCAGTCGCTCATTCCATCACCCGGACATCAATCTTCGTCGGAAGCGTCGACATCGGCTTTCGTACCTTTATCTCGATATATTCATAATCAGGATAATATTTGTTGATCAATTCTACCAATTCTAGCTTAAATTCACTCATTTCATATCCCCCAATCAATCATAGGCAGCTCGCGGGCCAATTGGGCCGTTGCTTCCGTGTGTGAATGCACATCTTTTTGCTTCCAAGTCCCGATGTGTGGATAGCAACTAGATTCTTTTGATCCTACTATCCGGGATTCTCTTTCGTTTATGAGAGCAGCTTTCAGGGTGGCAATCTGCTTATTCTGAGAATCTATATGCTCCATAAACATTGCTACATCCGACTCTGGGTAATGTTTCGCGTAAATTCTAAATCTATCACATTCCTCATCATTCATGTCCTTTCGCCTCTGGCCACAACTTCAAGCAAGGATTCTGTCATGTGGATAGCTCCTCGATTCGCCTCAACGTTTCCAATGGCAGCTTATGCCAACTGGTTAGCCTCATCTTCTTCACCAATCGCTCCTTTTCTATTCGGTCGCGTATCTCCTGGGTGGGCTCATGTAGACGCTGCTCATAGTGCTCTGCACCACCGCGTTGGCTACCATCCGGGTTATAGACCGTCTCTCCACCCAATTCTGATATGGTGGTTATCCTGCCCGACGGTGTTCGCCTATGCACTTTCGCGAGCCACATATCACGACCGCCCAGGCCACCGGATACCGCCGCGGTATCACCCGGTTTGAGAGAGGCGAGCCATTCCGATTCATCCTCCATGGTTATGCACTTCCTTTCTAATCTCCACTGTCAGGAGATCTCCTTTCTTCAGATCCAGCTTAGCACGCGCGCTCGACGGAATTCTAATCGCCAAGTTTGCGTTTATGGTGGCTGGAAACTCACATTTATTGGCCATGCCATGTGATTATGTTTTCTTAGCTTAAATAGTTTATGCTTACGATTTAGCTTACCTAGCGTAAACTATTTATAGCCACAAGTCCACGTGAATATATCGAATAGGAGGATATGAAACATGAGAACAATCGCAAAATATACTCTCAAATCTGGGTACAATTTCCAAGTAGAATACAGAGCAACCACAAAGGCACAAATTCAAGACATCGAGAGGAACTATCTGGGAAACATCCCATTACCAAGAACCGGGACAACGTACGAATTCCAAGAGGTGGCCTAGATGGCTCCCTCCGAAATCAACCACGGTGCTCAATGGGCAGCTCAAGAAGACCGCGACGTTGGTATCTTGCATGTGATGCGAGGGCATAGGTCCCTGGGCACCACAAGCCGCGTTTCGCTAGCAGATGGCTTGGAGCGAGCCTTTGCATCCTATCAGAAAATAGAATCTGGCGAGCCTATGCAGCAAGCGGTTAGGCTGCTTATGGTGGTGGTTTAGATGGCCTGCATGAAAGTTGAAATCGATACGTCCGGGTGGACAGAAGACGAAGTATGGGAAGTCCTGGATCATTTCAGGCAGCACAATGGGAAGCATTTCGCCGGTTGGGTGAAAGAACATATACTGGAGATGATTTAAATGCAAGAATTAATCGAAGCACCTGTAATGTCTGTCATGCAGAAGCTCGCCCTGGCAAGCGATAGGCTTACAGAGCTGAAGGCGGAAGCGAAGCGGTGGCAGGAAGAATATGATGCCAGGCTGGAAGAGGTCTTGGCGGATTTGCCCACATTCGCCACCAGCAAATTCCTGAAAGCCACACAGGCCAAAGGTGATGCCTACCAGGCGGATCATGTGATGCTGATTCGATCCCCGACAAGACGCCGGAAGATCCGGTATGACGATTTCATTGAGCAGCATCGCGATCTGTTCATGAAAATCGGTGTTGTCGCAATCAAGGATGCGAAGGTCCATCTCTCCGAGGCGGAGCTGGACGCGATCAGCGATTTCGAAACCAAATACGAATACAAGGTGGTTAGGACCGAGGCTGCTTGATATGGATCTATCTCTCCGTATCACCGCTACCTATGACGGCATAGACCAGCATGGCAATATCATCTTACATGGGGTCTCCATCCAGGGCGATCGGCGAACCTGCATCAAGAAGGACCACGCCTGGCTGAATGGGCAGCACGCGAATTGGCCGGGGAATGTAGAGGCAGGCAGCAAGGTTAGGTTCTTTGCCAGCCCGCTATATAGAAAGGGCGGGGCAAGAATAACCGATGTGAGACAGTTGGAAGTGCTATAATGACGCCCGCCATCTGTCGCGCGACCTTCTGGCAGCACGATCGGGTATGGTTTTTTGATTACATCGCCCACACGGTGGGTGAATTGCAGGACATGTGGCGCAAGCGAATGGACCCGATCGGCCCGTTCGGTGCATATACTGGTATTACATATCAGATAGAGGCGATTTAGGGTGATAGCCACATACATATCCCACCTCGTGACAGCTCCATTGGGCGAGTTGCTGGATGAGGTCATGCGTTCACGGGAGGTGGTTGTAAGCAGCGACAATTGATGAATCTGTCCTCCATTACAGGAACCGTACACGGTGCTGCTATGCAGATGGGATTCGACTTCCCTAGACGGTTTGTGGTATTAGGTGATTGAATATGGAAAAATCCGAAGTAATAGCATTGATGGTAAGCTCGAAAAGCGACCTTGAATGGAATGCCAATTGCGACAAAGTAAAAGAAGCCTGCAACGGATACCCGGATTACTGGTATGCCGAGATTATTCTATCCGGGCTTTGTAATCGGGTATCATCGCGACACGGTGGAAGCGGTTCAAAGATAACCATTTCGACATTCTAGGCAGCATGGCAAACAGAGCCGTTCGACTCGGCTACTGCGCATTGCCAAGGGTCGGCTTCTCCTTTCTCCCTGGCATTATCACCCCTATATGCGATGGTTGTATAGTGGCATTACTCGACCTGAGTGGCGAAACACAGGTTCGACTCCTGTCCATCGCATTGGGATCGCGCCTAAGTATGATGGCGTCCCGCTCTATCCAGCCATATCGAGAGGTCCCTGTGTGCTGGAAAGGGATCTATTTTTTGCAAGGATAAACTATAAATACTATTAATAACATGCTATATGTGGTGAGTTCGAATGAAATTCAACGTTGGTGATAAGGCACGCGTGCTGCGAGCCGCGTGTGGAGCGCCGGATTCCACTATAGGAAATGTTTACGAGGTCGCGGAAATCAGCGGCCCGGGTGATAATGGGGTCGGGTTGCGGGTTCCTGGTGCAACGGGACGCAATGGGTTGTGGTGGTGGCACATCACATCCGACCTGGAATTGATCACAGATCACAAATGCGCATGCATCCTAACGGAGAAAGTCCTGGTAGGCAACACACCGTGCAGAAAGATCGTGGGATTCGAAGGCATCTTAGGTCGCGAAGAGCTGCCCAGGAAGTACTTGGGAGGGTCGCCGTCGTTTTATCAAGATAAGACGGCGGCATCTCATTATGAATTCGATGGAAGGGTCAGATGGATTCCCGCCGACGGTGAAACGATCGGTGTGTCATATCGCATTCCATCTCATCCAGACCCCGAAATCGTGCTCGACACATTCCCAATGCACATGTTGACCATCGGTGATATCTATTCAGAGGCTGCCTTCCAGAACATCCTCGTATGGCTGAAGCGCGCCGGTGCCCGCCTCGCAAAAATCCGCACGCATGAGAAAGCTGCATGGTCCGGCAAGGAGGCGATTGAGATATGATTCAGGACATTCGCCGGGTGCAAAAATCCGGCAAAGGCAGCTTGTATGTCACGTTGCCCAAAGACTATTGCGAAGCAAACGGCATAGAGGTTGGGACGGCTTTGCGAGTTACAGAAGAGCCCGCCGGGCTGTTGCTGACGAAGGTGATTTAGGTGAAAATCGAAGATGTCAGAATAGACGGCCAAGTAATGACCAAAACGGGCAGAATTGGCCGGGTCGCCGGTGCCTGTGACAATGGCAGGGTCTATGTGTTGTTTGGCAGTGAAAAGTTTTCTCAGAACCTATCCGTATGTGACATAGAGCCCATCGCACGCGAATTGCGCGTGGGCGATAAGGTCCAGGCAACTGGCAGGTCTGTCACGTTCCATGAGAACGTGGACGGAAAGGTCGGTGTGATAAAGGCATTATCCACTTCGGTTGGCGGCATTCCGTATGCCGATGTGCGTTACGAGGAAGGCGGCGGCAATTGCATAGCATTGACGCAATTGACCAAGATCGATGCATGTGAATCCTGCGAAATGGCACCGGTGATTACCCGCCAGTGCAAGCAGATCGCCGAACTGGAGCATGAAAAGCTCGCCGCTTTTTGGGAAGGCAAGGCGGTCGGATGCAAGGAATCCGAAGAGAAGATAGCGGAATTGCAGATAACCGTGGATCATGAAAAAGGCATAGCGTTCTGGAGAGGCCGCGACTCGCTTAGTGCCGAAATCAAGAGAATTGAGGAAGAGTGCGATCAATGGCAGACAACCGCTCAGAACAATATCCGAAATGCAGCATATTGGCGCAAGGAGCTGGATAAGTTGCAAAAAGAAACCCTGGCAGAAGATATGCGAATTGCAGACGCATACCAGGAGGGCCGGAAAGACGAACGTTTGGTACAAAAAGAGAGGGCCAAGTTGCAAAAAGAATCCATGGCAGAATGCAATGAGCATATCCATCCAGCCATCTACATCGAGGATTTCAGGAAGAAGCCACTCGGGAAGGTGACAAAGATCTACATCCAGATATCGCCCGATGTGCTGGCCAGGATCATATCGGAGAGGGAGGAATAAGCAAATGACAAATGAAATATTCGCAAAAGTGCTAGCGATGCCCGCACTCGATTCTGAGTGGGGTGTCGAGGAGCAAACCGATGACCAAATCATATTCAAGGGCGAGTTTGGCCACGCATGCGTAAAGGCCGATGGTAAGGTAATCAGCCAGGTCCCCCCATATGTGGCGGCATTGGAAGCAGCAATTCGCGGCGACGAATTGCCTGTAAAGCCCGCCAAGTCGCCAAATTTGCCCGCAAAACGCCAGGGCGGTATAATGAGTCGATCTCAGGCGGGAAGTGTCCCAGGCAGCGCCCTGGATGCCGTCCGGGAATGCCAGAGCACGGAGAAAGCAACCTATTCCACCGGCGGGAAGAGAATGGCAGCCAGCGCCAAGACAAACATCGCCGCGCTCATGGAAGCAGGGGGATCGCTTTCGATTGTCGGTCGCGAGCATACACCCACATACATCGAGGTCGTTGTTCGGGCAAAGCTTTCAGAAACTCGATACGTGGATAGCTCTCTGTCGATCTGGAAACAGGAATACCTGGCAAAGAAAGCATGGGACTGGATAGTCAAGATCCTGATGGAAGAGCCTGGCATTGTGACTGGCACAGACGAATATGGCATGCCAGAGTTTGCGGCCAATGCCACAATCAAAGTGCGGATTTCTGATGAGGGCAGAAGCGTCCTGGTGTCCTTGCCCGCTAAGATCGCTTTGTGGAGGGAGCTGGCCAGGGAATGGCAGTTTGCTGGCAGGGTGTGTGAGAGTAAAGCGATGTCAAGAGCCGCAGACATGCTTTTACGTGGCTCTTTTCAAACGTCGGAAGAGTTAAAAGAAGAAAAAAGCGAAGTTGATGCAATAAATAATAAGGAGCATGCCAATGTCTGATTGTCGCGAAGCGATTGTTGGAGGGGATTTAGCATTAATCCCTTTAGGACATGATAGATTTTCTATTGTAAGTCCTATTGATTCTGATCTAGCAAAATCATGTCATTGGTATAGGTCTCAGACTCCAAGAATGTCAAAAGTGAATGCTCATATAGGATATGCTAGAAATGGATTTAGAGATCATCCACAATTAATGCATCGGGTGATTTTAGAAAGAGTTCTTGGAAGAGGATTATCCACGAACGAACATGTTGATCACATCGATGGAGATGGTCTTAATAACATGCGATCGAATCTGCGATTAGCGAGTATATCTGACAACACCGCGAACTCTAACAAATACGTTTCTACGAAGAGAAACGTTACCAGTAAATATAAAGGAGTTACGTTCTTCCGATGGGAACGGCATCACTTAAAGCCTTGGCATGCACGGATTTATGTACGAGGTAAAAACATGTCATTAGGATATTTTGCAACTGAAATAGAAGCTGCCAAAGCGTATGATTTAGCAGCCAAAGATCACTTCGGATTATATGCAAAATGTAACCGCGTGAAAGAGCAGAGCGAAATAGACAAGGTTGCTGAAGGAGGAAAGGCATGACGCCTCCTCTTTCCATAGGCGATGAAGTTGAAATCATCGGTCCATCGAGTCGTGAATATTCATTCAGTCTCGGACAAAAATTCAAGATCACTGAGATATCGCCAACAACGGTCGAATATTCGACCGGCTGCGTGCCCTGGTATCCAGCCAGTAGCCTGCGATTGGTGGTCGAAGAGCCGAAGATAGGCGATTTGGTTAAGATCATAAGCGGCGGTTACATGGATGGACTCATCGGAAAGATCGACGCTGGCAAAGATCCGTGTGGGCAGTTCTTGGTTAAAGGCGCGTGGTTCAATCCCAATAGCCTGCGAAAGCTCACCCCGGAAGAAATTACGCAACACACAGCGCCCAAAATCGAAATATCACATGAAGAAAAAATAAGAATCGGCAATTTGGTTCTTGAACATATGGTAAAAGAGGCCGGTCATAGAGATGAAATTGAGGAGTGGCTATCTAACATTGAGAAGAGCATGCAAGACATCGTAAATCGGCAGGGCGATCAGAAAGGCAAACTGGATGACATCGAGCGGCGTCTAAGTAATCTCGGTCCATCGCATGCTGAGCTCATGACAGATGTCGAAGCATTGGCGGAAAAGATAGGTGCTATGCAAAAAAGCATTGATGTCTTAGAAGGCATCCAGCGAGGCGAATTGCCAATATCAAAAACAGGCGCGCTCGCAGCACTTGCTTCATTCGGCCCGCCGTCGTCGTTCCTTGCGGCAATGCAGAAACGCGAATTGGAAGAAGCCGAAAAGCGAAAGCAGAAAGAAACATGTGATGAGGAAGATTGCAAACCAGCCGAGGGCCGGATCAACATATCAATCCAGCGAGGAAAGAATGAAGTGCATGGCATTGCAAACAGCAATTGTCCGGCGGAATGTCTGGAATGGTGCGAAAAGGTGCTAGATAGCATGAGGGAGGGATAAAGGACATGTTTGATTTCAATCGATATTCATTGGCGGCGCTTGCGGGATTTGTATTGTGGGCGAGTATCCAATATATAACGTTAATGCAATCCGCGATATCACATGGGCGGGATTTCAATGAGTTTTTTTTCTCATCTCTCATAGGATTTGTGGTTTTCATGATGCTGGTAACTAAAGTACAGGATATGGGGTCCAGATGACTGCCC
>Ga0172381_10005863_pt1 | contig 12383 bp, 10 predicted proteins | sample Leawel6488metaG_FD_119754 | JGI IMG/M metagenome (GOLD analysis project Ga0172381, IMG submission 119754) | Leachate microbial communities from a municipal landfill in Southern Ontario, Canada - Leachate well 64-88 metaG | ecosystem: Engineered > Solid waste > Landfill > Unclassified | place...
AGAAAATATACCTTGATCATGCTGCTACTACACAGCTTGATCAGGAAGCATTTGAGAAAATGATGCCATTTTTCAGGGATATTTATGGTAATCCCTCATCGATATATGAGACAGGGAGACAGGCAAAGGAAGCTATAGAAAATGCACGTGATACTGTAGCAGGTTGTTTCAACTGTAAAAGCAGCGAGATATATTTCACATCGTGCGGGACTGAAAGCGATAACTGGGCCATAAAAGGCACTTGCTCATTCAACAGGCATAAAGGGACACATATAATAACTACCAATATCGAACATCATGCCGTACTCGATACATTCAAGTATATGGAAAAGTTAGGATTTGAGATAACGATCGTACCTGTTGAGACAAATGGTATCGTAGATCCTGACAAAATCGAGCAAGCCATCCGCAAAGATACGATACTTATCTCTGTGATGTTTGCGAACAATGAGATTGGAACTATTCAGCCGATCAGGGAAATAGGGAAGATAGCAAAGAAACATGGTGTCATATTCCATACTGATGCTGTCCAGGCTGCCGGAACGGTCAAAATAGATGTACAGGATCTGAATATCGACCTGCTTTCAATATCAGCACACAAATTTTACGGACCAAAAGGCGTAGGTGCATTATATATAAGAAGAGGGATAATGACAGATAATCTATTCCATGGAGGAGCACAGGAAAGAACAAGACGTGCTGCAACAGAGAATATTTCTGGAATAGTGGGAATGGCCTGCGCATTGAAAAAGGCCTGTGATAATATGGAAGGATCGGATATCAGTATCAAAGAAATCAGAGATGCTGTCAAAAAGGGTATTGAAGAGAGAATACCTTATATCATCTATAACGGAGATCCTGAAAAGCGTCTGCCGGGCAATATCAATTTCTGCTTCAGATTTATTGAAGGTGAGTCTATAATACTGCTTCTGGATTTTAAGGGAATCAGCTCGTCATCCGGTTCAGCATGCACATCCGGTTCGTTGGATCCGTCCCATGTTCTTCTTGCTCTCGGATTACCTCATGAAGTCGCGCACGGTTCATTAAGGCTTACCTTCGGAAAAGATAATTCCATGGATGAAGTACCATATATAGTTGATTCAGTTGAAAGCGTTGTAAAGAGGCTCAGAGAAATGTCCCCTCTGTATGAGAATTTTATTAAATCAAAATAATTACTGTATATGGATAGGTCAGTTTAAATGATGTATAATTATTAAAAAGGAGAGAAAATGTATAGCAGTAAAGTAATGGATCATTTTGAACATCCGCGTAATGTAGGGGAAATACCTGATGCGAATGCAATAGGTGAAGTAGGTAATTCCAAATGCGGAGACATAATGAGAATTTATATGAAGATCGAGGATAATATCATTAAAGATGTAAAATTTAAAACTTTCGGATGCGGAGCCGCGATCGCTACAAGCAGTATGGCTACGGAAATGGTCAAAGGCAAATCTCTTGATGAAGCTTTATCATTGACCAACAAAGCAGTAATGGAAGCTCTTGACGGGTTGCCTTCGGTCAAAGTCCATTGCTCGGTCCTTGCTGAAGAAGCTATAAAAGCGGCAATAAATGACTATCATAAGAGAAGGGGCGAGGAAGTATCAAAAACCGCTAGCCACTGTGATGTCTGCTGTCAGAACAGTGATAATACATGCTATCAAAAAAATAAGGATAAATAAGGGGTATATCATGGTAGAAAATAAAGATGCTAAAAGTACACTTTTTTATGAGAGAAAGAATGTATGGAAGGAAGTAGGACTGGATTCATATGATCTGGTCAATGGATTCAGTGAAGATTATAAGCGTTTTCTGGACGAGTGCAAAACGGAAAGGGAATGCATAAGATACATTCATAAATTCTGCGAAGATCATGCTTTCATATCTTTAAAAAGCGCTTTTAAGAAGAAACAGGATCTTCATCCCGGTGACAAGCTTTATTATGAAGAAAACGGGAAAACTGTACTTCTTGCGATAATCGGAAAGGAAGGGCTTTCTCAGGGTTTAAAGATCATAGGATCCCATATCGATGCACCAAGACTTGATCTTAAACCTCTGCCTGTTTTTGAAGATACCGAACTGGGATACTTGAAAACGCATTATTATGGCGGAGTCAAGAAATATCAGTGGGTGAATATACCTATGGCTTTACATGGAGTCATTTACAAAAATGACGGCACGCAGATCGAGATAAATGTTGGTGAGAGTGATGATGATCCTATTTTTGTAATACCTGATCTTCTTCCTCATTTATCAGCTGAACAGAATAAACTGACACTTAAAGAAGCGATACCGGGTGAAAGCCTCAATATACTTGTGGGATCTGTGCCATATACTGAGACAGAATCAGCTGAGAAGGTCAAATACACAGTTTTAAGCCTTTTGTTTAAGAAGTATGGGATTACTGAAAAAGATTTCATAAACGCGGAACTAGAGGTCGTTCCGGCTTTGAAGGCAAGGGATGTCGGATTCGATGCATCTATCGTTGGAGCATACGGGCATGATGACAGGGTATGTGCTTACACATCGCTTAAAGCATTTGCCGAGGTAGGTAACAGTCTTCCTGACAAAACATGCTATTGTTATTTTTCAGATAAGGAAGAGATAGGCTCAAATGGAAACACAGGAGCACAGTGCGACCTTATAACATATGTAACTGAAATGATTTCAGCTCTTCTGGATGTTTCAGCAACTAAGGAAAAACTGAATCTTAATATCAAGAGCGTTATGCGTGATTCGGTAATGCTTTCGGCTGATGTCACCGCAGCATTCGATCCAAACCATAAGGGTCAGTTTGAAGCGAATAATTCTACATATATCAACAGGGGAATAGCGATCGCAAAATATACAGGTTCAGGCGGTAAAGGCGGAGCAAGCGATGCAAACTGTGAATTCGTCAATAGTATAACGAAACTCTTTGATCAGAGCGATGTCATCTGGCAGATAGGTGAATTAGGAAAGATAGATGCCGGTGGAGGCGGAACGATCGCAAAATTCGCAGCTCAGTTAGGTATCAACGTTCTTGATGCCGGGGTACCGCTTCTGTCAATGCATGCACCATATGAACTTGCCGGTAAAGCGGATATATATATGTCATACAAAGCATTTAAAACATTTTATATAAATCTATAAAGTGAAAACTGTATTATTCGTTGTAAAAGCCGCACATTCATGTGGCTTTTATTTTATATAAAAATGCTTTTCCTTCCTTGCCCACATACTCAACAAGGCCGATATATTTCAATATATTGATCGCTGTCTGGCATCCTCGTAAGCTTAAACCTGAAGCTTTTTTGAAATCCTTCACTTTGAATACCGTGGGCATATCACATGGCATCAGATTCATATAGTCAGCCAGCACATTTATGTGTATCTCGTCGATTATATCGACCGGTACGCGTTCATATCTTGAAGACCCTTTTTTCAGATCATCACTCCAGCCATTCAACAATCTGTATTCATCTATATCTAAAAAAACAAGATCTATACTCAGATTGGGATTTGTAAGCACCGTTTTTATTTTATAGAGCTCGAAATATGCCTGATACGGAGTACCTTTTTTGGGGCTTTTCCGTTTCTTAGTTATTTCACCGGTCTCATCATTTATCCATATAAGCCATTTATTATTTTCTATCGGATATACGATTTTAACTTTATTATCAATAAGAAAAGAATCAAGCTTTCTTCTCATCTTATTAAAATTGCCTGTCTGTATCTCAATAATGCCATTTTCATTTTTAATGTCAGCAACAAAACCATTGACTCTGATCTCATGAGCATTCGTATCTGGTTCGAAATAGTATTTCAAAACCGAGTGAAGGCTTTTTTCAGCAAGGGTACCTATCCCTTGTTTTATCGTATCCTTACTTATTACTTTATCTCTGGCTTTTATGAATCTGAGCTTATCCATGATCATCCTTAATACGAAATATCATTTTTAGGTATTAAAAAAGGCTATGTATGACACGCCTTTTATATTAGTCATATTTATATATTACGTCAATCGAGTAATATATTAAATGAATTCTTAATGATCGTAGCAGTTGCAGGAGCATCTATTTCATAATGATCTCCCAAAACAGATGACACATATGAACCGGGAAGGGTATACCATTCGATTCCGCTCCATACGAATTTATCGCTGCTGTCAGTCGGTATCATCTCAAGGACGGTATTAAGTATGTTTTGTGCATCGGAAAGCGTAATGTAAAAATCTATATCATCATACATGAGTGAGAGAAGGTTTGTAAGTTTACTTATGAGATTCCTTCTGCTCATTTCAAATACCTGCTCAAGGAAAGCATTTATGATCTGCTTATCCATTTCGATCCTGTTAAGGTCTGATCCTTCACCATAGTATTCTTCAAGCTCGCTTGAACTTGTACCTTCAGTCGCTTTTCTGAATCTGAGAAGTTTTACCACATCAGATCCGGATAAGTACTGCTGTCCTTTTTTAAATTCGATAACAAGCTCCAGATCGGGATCGTATACTCCGGTCGCTGCATCTACTCCGTTGTCATAATATGTGATATCCGCCGGTATATAGAAGTCCAATCCGCCAAGCGCATTTACTATATCTGCAATTACATTGACATTCATCCTGACAGTATATTTAATATCGGTGCTAAGGAATTCCTCAAATATATCTATTACTTTTTCATCTTCAAGTATCGTGTTTGTTGAGCTTTCATAAATCGATAAGGCTTTCTGCTGGTTTTTTATGATCGTATCCCTTGGGATGCTCATCGAACTGATCTTACTGTTAACTGAATCGATGTTGATCAATATAATAGCGTCGGTATCGGCACCTTTCACATCAGAAACAAAAAGAAGCACATTAAATGGTTGAGCCTGTGCATCAACATATCTGTCAGTCCAGTCTATTTCATCATCACTGATATTAGTATTTCCATTTGTACCGTTATCAGTTGAAGCATCTACCTGTTCCTGTTTCGCATTTATTATAATTACAGCAATAAATCCTGTTAATATCAGGACGGTGAACATCGCTGTCGCAAATACTGTTAAAAACTTTTTAAAGATCATTATGCCTCCTTCAAAAAATATAACCTTGTTTATTTTACACTAATTGATAACATAATGTAAAGTAATACGAAAACGTCTGCATATTTAACGTTTTAAATGCTTAGTTGGTTCCATCATTCGTTTTCTTTCCTGTTTTTCTTAAATTCTGATAAAGGGTTCCTGTTTGTCGCTGTTCTTAGCTGTTCTTCGTCCGTATGAGTATAAATTTCCGTCGTAGAAATACTCTCATGCCCTAATATCCTCTGCAGTGCTCTTATATCCACATTACCATACTTATACATAAGCGTGGCAGCAGTATGCCTGAGTTTATGGGCAGAATACATGTCAGTATTTATCCCTGCATTATGAAGCTGGTTTTTGACTATCACATGCACTGTTTTTCTGCTTATCCTTGTGTGCCTATCACTTAAAAACAAAGCATTTTTATCTTTAGCGGTATCATTCGGGCGTACACTCAGATAATCAGTCAACGCTGACTTGCATGCATCGTTTATATATATCGTTCGTTCCTTATTTCCTTTTCCATATAGCTTTATCGTATCATCCCTGTAGTTACTGATATTGATATTTACGAGTTCTGAAATACGGATCCCACAGTTTAAAAATAATGTTATTATCGCATAATCCCTTTGAGTATGTTTACTATGGACTGAATCGAGAAGCTTCTCGCTTTGTTCAAGGCTGAGATAGCGGGGAAGTGCCTTCTTCAATTTCGGGGTTTCCAGTTCCAATGCAGGATTGGATTTGATAAGCTTCACTTTCTGGAACAGATATCGGTATAAAGAACGGATCGATGCGACTTTTCGAGCCCTGGTTTTTGCAGAATCACTTCTTTCCCTCGTCAGAAAAGTCATATATGCATAAAAATCGGATATATTAATGTTTTCAAGATCTTTTACTGTTATATCATCGATCCTTATATTATCAAACTCATCATTACATCCATATTTGGTTTTTTTAATGTATTTGAAAAATATACGTAGATCATAGTAGTATCCATTGACTGTTTCAAGAGACCGGTTTTGTATAGTTTCTATATAAGACAGAAAATCCCTGCAGAATCCCGGCAGGCCATCATATTCTATCATCTTTTCACTGCAATCCTTTTATGGCTTCATCAAGCCTTTTCAGTGATTCATCCTTCCCTAATATATCAGCAAGCTCAACTGCTCCACCCGGTGTTACCAGAAGCCCTGTTAAAGCGATCCTTGCAGGCCACATAACTAACCCGTTCTTAACTCCCAGTTCCTGAGCAAGGTTTACAAACATATTATACAGAGAATCATGGTCAAATGAAGGAAGCTTATCCATCCTGTCTCTTTCTATCGGCAAAAGTTTTTTTGCCTGATCGATCGTAGATGCGCTTTTCTCATTTATATACAGCTGTACATCTACTTTAACGGGTTCTTTCAAAAATCCTATCATGTCCTGGATCTCACTGAGGACCACCACTCTTTTTTGTATCATTGATGCGATTTTAGCAACATCAAATCTGTCACCCAGTATCTTTTTGATCCAAGGTGCTGATACTTCACAGAATTTCTCAGGCGTGAGTTTTCTGATATATTCGCCGTTCATCCACCTTAGTTTTTCCGTGTTATATATTGATGGTGATTTGTTTATCCCCTTAATATCAAATATTTTTTCAAGCTCGGCAAGTGTATAGAATTCCTGTTCCGTACCTGAACTCCATCCTAAAAGAACCAGGAAATTCACAACTGCTTCAGGAAGATAACCTGCATCCAACAGATCGGAAAAATATGCGTCTCCGCTTCTTTTGGATATTTTCCCTCCGCCTTCTTTAATAACCAAAGGCAAATGCACAAATACCGGAGGTTCCCAGTCGAATGCATTATAAAGATGGATATATTTCGGAGTGGATGTGATATATTCGCTTCCTCTTATCACATGACTTATCTGCATAAGATGATCATCTACGACATTGGCAAAATTATATGTTGGATACCCGTCTGATTTGATAAGTATCTGATCTTCAAGTACATCGTTATCAAATGTAATATCACCGAATACTGAGTCATTATACGTGATCGTTCCATTGTCGGGAATAAGCTGCCTTATAACATACGGTTCCTTGGCTGCTATTCTGCTGCCAATTTCCTCTTTAGATAAATGATAACACTTTCTGTCATATTTGAATTGCAGCTTCTGTTCATCTGCAGTTTTTCTAAGTTCATCGAGCCGCGTTTCATCACAGAAGCAATAGTAAGCTTTTCCTTTTTCAATAAGTTCTTTAGCATAAGGAAGATAGATATCCTTTCTTTCCGATTGAACATACGGTCCGAAAGCACCGCCTATATCCGGACCTTCGTCATGTTTGATGCCAACGATATCCAATGTCCTATAGATAACATCAACAGCACCTTCAACATATCTCTTCTGATCCGTATCTTCTATTCTTAATATGAATTTGCCGCCGTTTGCTTTTGCGACAAGATATTCAAATAATGCTGACCTTAGATTCCCTATGTGTACAAACCCGGTGGGTGATGGTGCATATCTTGTTCTAACTTCCTTAATAGCCATGATAACTCCTTAGAAATGATTTTCATTTATACTTAATTATAACATTCTGACCATATATTACAATGTTTATAAAATCATTGAGCTTGAAAAATATCTGGCATTTGCACATTTTTCATGTATCATAATGTATAATGTTACGGGTAAGGAGTTGGATATGGCTATAAAAATCATAACTGATACTAGAATTTTTGAATTTGATACAGAATCCCTGCATCATCCTAATGTTTATTCTTTATTAAAGGATATCCCTGAAATTACTTTCGTTGCACCATGCGGAGGTGGCAGAAGATGTGGTAAGTGTAAGGTCAGAATAACGGGTAGTGTTATACCGATAACAGATGAAGAGAGTAAATTCCTCTCTAAAGAGGAAATAAAGGGTAACATACGTCTTGCCTGTTTCATGCCTTTGAAAGACGGTCAGGTCATTGATCTAAGCGGTTCAAATACAAAACAAAGCATAATGACTGAGGACAGGCTTGGAAATGGCGCTGTAACGCTTGATCCTTACATAAAAGAAGGTTTTGGAGTAGCTGTGGATATAGGAACAACTACAGTAGCGGCCGCGCTTTATGATCTTGGATCGGGAATAAAAATATCGGTTGCGTCTGATATCAACAGGCAGGCACGCTTTGGTTCTGATGTTATTTCACGTATACAGTTTGCGAACTCAAGTGAAAATCTGAGCATTATCCAAAATACGATACTTCTTGAAGTGAACTCGTTGATCCTTCAGTTATGTAACGAAAATCATTTGGTTTCAAATGATATATATGTGGTGACAATAGCCGGTAATACGACAATGCTTCATCTGTTTATGGGTCTTGATCCTACCGGTATAGGTATTGCGCCCTTTACTCCTGTTACTCTTGACATGCATATTTTAGACCGTGATGATCCGTCTTTAAATAACATGATCAGTATAAATGAAAAAGGAAAGATACTTGTTTCAGCATCTATTGCCAGTTATGTTGGTGGGGATATACTCGCAGGGATATTAGCCACAGGTTTATATAAATCTGAAAAACCCTGCATCCTCCTTGATATCGGTACTAATGGAGAAATGGTACTGGGTTCTAAAGATAGGATATTATGCTGTGCTACTGCAGCAGGGCCTGCCTTCGAAGGTGCTAATATTTCTTGCGGAGTCGCAGGTATTGCAGGTGCCATCAAGTCTGTAGGCTATGACTCCGAACATGTAATTACAACTATCGGAAACAAGCCTCCAATAGGGATATGCGGTTCAGGTTTGATAGATACAGTGTACAGTATGCTGTTAAATGGAGCTATCGACGACACAGGGCATCTGGATAATGATGATTTTAAGTTGACTGAGAATATATTTCTTAATCAGAAGGATATCAGGGAAGTACAGAATGCAAAGGCGGCAATTGCTGCAGGATTGAAGATACTTATAAAAAGATCCGGCTATGATTATGGGGATATCGATAAACTATATCTTGCAGGAGGTTTCGGCACGGTGCTCAATGTGGAGAGCACATGCGGTATCGGCCTTATCCCGCCGGAATTAAAGAGTAAAGTCATACCTTCAGGTAACACATCATTAATGGGGATCAGCATGTTATTGCTGAACAAGGGTTATTTTTCTGTAATGGATGATATCAAAAAAATCACAGAATACGTTGAACTAAGTCAGGATATGGAGTTCACGGATCTTTATGTCGATAACATGTTTTTTGAGACACAATGTTAAAATGCGAACTGCGTAAAATCATGAGGAATAAGAGACATCAGTTATCAGAGTCGGATAGAAAGGAATTATCCGGTAAGCTTCTTCATTTCTTCATTGGCTCTGATTTGATACATCACGATAGTTATATGGTATACATGCCGATCGATAATGAAGCAGATACCAAGGATTTGATCGAGTATCTATTTTTTCATGGCAAACATGTATACATTCCATATATAAATAACATGAATGAGATGCTTGCGGTTGAGATTGACAGACAAACTGAATATATTACTGATAGTTTTGGTATAAAAATACCAAGGGATCCGGTCATAGCCGATAAAAGGAAACTGGACGCAATAATAATACCTGGTATCGCTTTCGACAAAAATGGTTACAGAGTAGGATATGGAAAAGGGTATTATGACAGATTTCTTTGTGATATTGATCCTATGACTTTAGCATGGTGTTACGATTTTCAGATCATAGATAAAATCGATGATCTAAAAAATACTGATATACCCGTAAAAAGACTCCCGGTATTTGAATAAGTTTATTTCACGTTACTACTTGACTCATATTTGAAAAGCATGTATATGGAATTAAAAAGAGCATAAATGAATGACGCACATAATATACAGAGCTCAAATACTGATGAATAATTATTATATATAGAACCTAACAATCCGGTTATTATCTGAAATGCATAAATAATGTATAAAGAACCGATGATAATAGCAACGACTCTCATCAATCTGCTGCCATATTTTGAGTAATCTATTTTTTCAATAAAGAAACATACAAACAACGCTAAGAAATATATGCTGCTCCATATCACATACATATCGAAAATCCATCCGGTCACTTCACTTTTGAAAAAGAAACCGGTGCATGAAAGAGCAACATTCATTATTATCTGAATGCCATGCAACAGATATGATATCCTTGTCCTGAACATCCGCACTAAACCTATATTGAAGACTATTGAAAGCATACCCATGAATATAAGAGAAAAATACATTACATTCAGTTTTTCATCAACAGGGGGCAGAAAAATGCTTTTTGAAAATAACAATTGCAGATCAGCTGAAATATAATAATAAATCATTATGCTTATCATCAAAGAACAGTATAAAAAACCGAATAATTCAAATTTGAATCTGCTTTTCCTTTTATGTGTTCTTAAATATGTGATCTTATCCATATTTCTATAGCTCCGCTTTCAAAATACCTTCAATAAGATTTATTAATTTCCCTGATCTGTTTTCTGCATCAATCATATCATATCCATATGATGAATAATATACCTTTATTTTAGGCTCTGTCCCACTGGGCCTGACAATTGCGATACCAAGATCAGTAATATCAAACTTAAGTACATCAGCTTTTAAGTCACCATCTTCAAGCATATAATCCTTGTAGGGAATATCTGAAGCACGGAATCTGCCCATTATCGTTCCTATGATACCGTGGCTTCCTGAACAAGCGAATTCATAATTGCCAAGATGAGTGACAGACATTCCATATTCCTTGTATATTTCATTAAGTTTGTCTTCAAGTGATATGCCTTCTGACTTATAATGATCTGCCATTTCGCACACCAAAAGGCTTGCATTTACGGCATCTTTATCCCTGACATAAGTACCGGAGAGGTATCCGCAGCTTTCCTCAAACCCAAAGATGTATCTTTCCTTTTCATGCTTTTCTTCCAGAATACCTATCTGTTCGCCGATATATTTGAAACCGGTAAGTACTTCAATCATCTCCACTTTGTATTTATCAGCGATTTTTTTTGACAGATCTGTAGTCACTATCGTTTTAACAACAACAGGATCTGCCGGCATACGGTCCAAAGCTACCCTCATAAGGCAGATATAGTCAAGAAGCAGAACACCTACTTCGTTTCCTGTCAGTAAACGGACATCTCCTTTTTTCGTTTTAACAGCAACACCGGCTCTGTCGCAATCCGGATCAGTGGCAATAAGTATATCCGAATCTGTCTTTTCCATATCTCTGATCCCCAATTCCATAGCTTCATTCATTTCAGGGTTCGGATAAGGGCAGGTCGGAAAGCGTCCGTCACAGTCCTTCTGTTCTGCAACAATGTGTATGTCTGAAAAACCATTTTGGGTCAATGCTTTTGTAACGCATTCAAGACCTGAACCGTTCAATGGGGTATATACGATCTTCAGGTTTTTTTTTCCTTTATTGAATCCTTCAGCACTCACAGAATCTATATAGGCATCTATCACTGATCCATCTATATATTCGATATTTCCTTTAGCAAGAAGCTCATCATAACCTGATTCATCTTCCGCTGCATGAAACATATCTGTCTTCATCATTATGCTCATTATCTTATCAGCAGTACTTGGATTTATCTGGCAGCCTTTAGCATTGTAAACCTTGTATCCGTTATAATCAGATGGATTATGGGAAGCTGTGATAACTATACCGCTGTCACATTTTTTAAATCTTACAGCGAATGAGAGAAGGGGAGTAGGAGCTACCCGGTCAAAGATATATACTTTAATACCGCAGTTTGCCAATACTTTTGCAGCTTCTTTTGCAAATAAGTCAGATTTGATCCTGGAATCATAAGCAATTGCAACGGATTTTCCCTTTCCAATATGAGAGGCTAAAGCAAATGTAGCTCTTCTGACAGTATAAATATTCATTCTATTCGTTCCGGCGCCCAAGATACCGCGTAAGCCGCCGGTTCCGAAAACAAGGTCACCCTCAAATGCGTCTTTGATGTTGAGCGGATCTTTAATCATCTTATCGATTTCAGTAACAAGATCTATATCTGCTAGAGAAGCTTCACTCCATTTCAACAATTGTTTTTCATCCATGAATATCACCCCATATCAGAATTATACGATAATTGTATTAAAAATAGTATCATTTTCCCAAGCTTATATTATGTTGTTTTTATATTTTTTTTGTATTATTATATTTATCGGAGGATATGCTTAAATATGCAAAATGAATCTGTATCATTACGTGCTCACAAGGAATGGAAAGGTAAGATCGAAGTCATATCAAGAGTATCTGTTAAATCCAAAGCCGATCTCTCTGTCGCCTATACTCCGGGAGTGGCTGA
>Ga0172381_10005864_pt1 | contig 12382 bp, 10 predicted proteins | sample Leawel6488metaG_FD_119754 | JGI IMG/M metagenome (GOLD analysis project Ga0172381, IMG submission 119754) | Leachate microbial communities from a municipal landfill in Southern Ontario, Canada - Leachate well 64-88 metaG | ecosystem: Engineered > Solid waste > Landfill > Unclassified | place...
CTTTACTATTGATCCAGAAGTGAAGAAAATCGGTTCAAAAGCATTCTTTGGTTGTGCAAGCATGAAAGAAATTGATCTTCCTGAAGGAATAGAAGAAGTTGGAACATCAGCGTTTGCAGGATGTTCTAGTTTAGAAAGTGTCCTTGTTCCAGAAGCCATCGTCGTTATTGTTGATTCATTATTTGAAGATTGTAGCTCATTGAAAGACATAATGTTCCAAGGCGAAGTAACAGCAATTAACAATAATGCCTTTGCAGGATGTAGTGCATTAGAAGAAATTGTTCTGCCAAATACAGTACAAGTCATTCACTCGGCAGCATTTAAAGACTGCATGTCATTAACAAGTGTTGTTTTCCCAAAAGACTTAACTGAAATAATAGACAACGCATTCTTTGGTTGTATCTCATTAACAAAACTTGACTTACCTGCTAAACTAAAGAAAATTGGTAATTTAGCATTCAGTGGGTGTATAGGATTAACAGACATTAACCTTCCTGCTGAAGTTGCGGAAATTGGGCAAGATGCATTCAAAAATTGTAGTGCGCTTATTGAAATATTCATTCCTTCAACAGCAGTAATAATAGGTAAAAACATTTTAGCGAATTGTCCAGCATTGACGGTTATCTATACGAGCTCAGGCAACGAAGAAGCTTTAGCGCAAATCTTTACTGATAATGGGAACAAAACATATGCAAATTTAATCGCAATTAGATAAACAAAGGGGATATTTTAAATATCCCTCTTTTTATTTCTAAAAAAGTATAAAATGTAAGCGTTTTAAATGTTAAAAACAAGGCAAAAGTCAATATTTTCAATATTTTCAAGCGCTTACATTAAAAAAACATTGACTTTTATCTTTCAAGCATTTATAATAAGAATAATCAAATCACTAAATTTGATAAACAAAGATGGAGGAAAATAAACTATGAATTTCAAGAAATTTATTATGTTCTTATTATTAGTATCTTGCATATTCGTTTTCATCGGCTGTAAAGATCCAGATCCAGAAGATCCAGATGATCCAGATGATCCAATTGTAGATCCAGAAGATGAGAAAGATACTGTAGAAGTAACGGCAACAACTGAAAAATTAGAATTAATTTTCAATTCTACTGTAAAGGGAAGTGAAGCAAATAAAGGCCAAGTTGAAGCAACAGGTCCAAGTGCTTTACTATATGAGAGCTCTAACACAGCTATAGCTACCGTTGACGCTGGTGGATTAGTAACAGGTTTGGCTGCTGGAGAAGCAACAATTAAAGTTATTAGTTCTACTGATGCAACAAACTTTGTAGAAGTTCCTGTAACTGTTTCAGGACTAAAACAAGCTGGCGGTGAAGAAGGATATTTATTTAATTATAAATATGCTAATTTAGAGACAAGAACAAGTATCTTAGCTGCTCTAGAAAGATGGCTATTAAATGTTGGTTATAGTATTCCACTATATTCAGGATTGAGTTTCACTTTATATAGCGAAAGAGTTACTCCATTATCAGAAGTATACGTTCCTAATATGGGATTTGGTACTTTCTATGGATCTGTTTCAACAGGTACTGCTGCAGGTACTGCAACTGACCCTGCTTATAGATCATATACAAGTGCAAGTCCAAAGACATTAAACGCTTTAATGTATTCAGATTCAGCTGAAAGTGATATCTTAACAATGGTATCTGATGCATTATTTGTTATCGATTTTAATTCTAATGTAGATGGATTCCAAATGTATCCTTCAATGGCTAAAACATTGGCACAACCTGCTAAATTAGTAAATGGTACATATGTTCCACTAGAAGGAGTTGATGATAATACATTAGCAGATACATGGCTAATCACGTTAAGAGAAGACTTAGAATTCACTGATTATCAAGGCAATAAACTTGCTGAAATTGATGCTGATGACTTCATCTATACTTATCAACAATTATTAGATCCAAAACAAGTTAACTCACGTGCCGATGATGTTTTCTTTAGTTCAACATTCAAAGTTGTTGGCGCTGAAGATTACTTTAAAGGAAATGCTACTTGGGATCAAGTAGGAATCAAAAAAGTAAGCAAATATCAATTTGTGTTTGAAACAATGACAAAATTTAACTCTTGGGATTTCCATTATAGTACTTCAAGTTTCATTTTAGGTCCAGTTTATGACGTAATGTATGAAGCAACTAAAGTTACAAATACTAATGGAACAGTTACTGCTGGCTGGGGTAATATTACTGATATTCAATATGATAAGACAAATATGATGGCTTATACAGGCCCTTATCTATTAACTTATCTTGAAACAGGTGTTGCTTATCGTTTAGCTAAGAACCCTAATTGGAGTCAAAATACAGCAATTCCTTTCAACTATGCGTTTGACAAGATTGAATTCTCAATAGTTGTAGATGCTAATGCTGCATTTGAATTATGGGAAGCTGGAAAACTAGATGTTATTTCTATTCCTTCTACTAAGTTAGAAGATTTCATTGATAACCCAGGCTTAAAGAAAGCTCCTGGTGCAACAGTATTCCGTTTGAACGTTAATGCTGCTTCACAAGAACAATTAGAAGAAATCTTTGGCTTTGGTCCAGAAACATGGGTAGCTAATCCATTATTACAAGAAGTTGATTTTAGAACTGCATTATATTATGCAATTGATAGATTAGATATTACAAGCACTGTTGCTAAGACAAGAAATCCAGAAATTATTTATATGAATAGTGCATATGTTGTTATGGATGGAACAGCTGGTAACATTTATCGTGAAACTGAAGCTGGTAAATCAGTAATTAATGGTATTTATGTAAATGACCTTAATTTATTGGAAGAATCATTTGGATTCAGTGCTACTCTTGCTAAAGAATATTATGTTAAAGCATTAACAAATTTAGTTAAAGCTGGAACAATTGGTCAAGGTACAGAAGCTGAACCTGTTGTATTAGGATTAGAACTATCACTATTTGATGGTGATGAACAAACTAAGATAGGTCAATATTTGGAAAGTGCATGGGAAACTATTTTCAATGAACAAACAGTATACCCTAACATTCAACTTGATGTAACAGTAATCAATAATCCTGGTATGGACGTTTACTATCAAAAACAAATGACTGGTAAATTTGATATTGGTATTGGTGGTATTTCTGGTTCTGCATTAGATCCACTAGGATACATGGATGTATTCTTTGATACTACAGATGGCTCTGCAACTAAGAATGGTCTTCAATTAACTTGGGGTGTAGATACTAATGCTGTAGAGATTGAGTGGAATGGTATGATTTGGAGCTATGAAGCATTATCTCTAGCATCTAATGGACCAACATTTATCGTTAATGGAAATGAAGGAGATAGTTCAGCATTTTTAGCTATAACAGAAGCGGGATCTAAATTATTATCGAAACTAGCAAAAGAAGTAGCAGGAACTGACGAATTGTCTACGGAAATGCAAGCAAAACTAGACGTAGCAGTAGATTTATTAAGCAATTCAAAATCATTTGATGATGCTTATGCAAACCTAGATTCTGGAATTGCATCAATTATTGGTACAAGCGGTAAGGATGCTACACAATTATCTAAACAAATTGTAAAAGATTTAATTGCAGAATATGGTGAAGAGATAAAAGAAGCATTCCAAGCGGATATTGACTTAGTTAAATCTGATGAAGGATATGCATCATATCTTCCATATATACCTACTTGGGAAGAGCATATTGCTGTAACAGTTCCTAATACTGTATTAGAATGGCAACCAAAAGTTGATGCTGAAACTACAGCACGAGGAATGCTTGGAGTTTATGCTCAAGCACAAACAGCGCTAGATGCAGTATACAATGGTTAAGAAGAATCATAAAAAATGATTAAAGTTAATGAAGCCAACAATCAAAAATTGTTGGCTTTATGTTGCATAGGAGGAAAAAATGATTAAATACATTATAAAGCGTATTATCTTGATATTTTTCACAATGTTCTTGATTTTATCATTAACATACTTACTAATGAAAAATATTCCTAGATATCCACCGCTAGATCCAAATCTTGATGAAGAAACGTATCAAATGTATGAAGAAAAATATGGATACAATAAACCAATTATTGAACAATATGTTCATTGGTTGAAGAATATTGTAACGGAATGGGATTGGGGAGTATCTACTGTTTATCGACCAGGGTCAAACACGTTTGTTGTTCTAACAAGTAGATTGCCAGTTACATTAAAGTTGAATTTTTATTCTTTGTTTGTGTTCATACCATTTGGTTTCTTGTTTGGTATTGTCGCTGCATTAAGAAAAAACAAACCTCTAGATCATGCTATATCACTTGGAGTAATTATATTCATATCAGTACCTTCATTTGTAGTCATAACATTGTTAATGATTTCAGCAAAATATGTTAATTTACCGCCTCAATGGGAAGCAAGTGACCTTTTGACTTGGCGACATTTAGTTATTCCAATCCTCGCGTTATCCTTAGGACCTATTGCAGGACTAACCCGATATTCGCGAGCAGAGTTATCGGAAGTGCTAACTTCTGATTTCATTTTACTAGCACGAACAAAAGGTTTAAATAGATTTCAAACGACAGTTAGACATGCTTTGAGAAATTCAATGGTTCCATTAATGCCAATGATTATCGGAAGTTTTGTTAGTATTCTAAGTGGATCTTTGATTCTTGAAACTATTTATGGTATTCCAGGAGTTGGAGGTATATTCAAAGCTTCTTTGGATATGCAAGATTACAACTTAACAATGACAATCCTAGCTTTCTATACCGTCATTGGATTGTCTGCAACATTACTTGTTGACATGTCATATGGTATTGTTGACCCTAGAATTAGAATGGGGGCAAGGAAATAATGGAAAATATTAGAGATATTGACAAAAGTAAATTTAGTCTAGTCCAATTAGATGAAAAGATTCATGATACCAAATTTGAAACAAAAGCAATTGGCTATTTTGGGGATGCTTTAAGAAGATTTTCCCGCAATAAGTCAAGCGTTGTTGCATTCATTATTTTGTGTGGTGTTATTTTTCTTGCCATTTTTGCCCCAATGATAAGCAAATATGATATTGATGAAATTAATCCGCGATTACAATATTTAACACCAAGAATTCCTATCTTAGAAAAACTTGGCATATTAAACGGATATAAGACATACAATGTTCAAACAAACACAATTGTTAGCCCTGAAGATGATAATTATAGTACATCTAAGGTGGCAAATAAAGAACAATACGACACGACTTTTATTGTCAAATATGGTGAAAAAACAGTAGTTATTCAAAATGGTACAGAGTATGAATATCAAGAAATTGTATATGACACATATAAATTTTATGCTCAACCTTATGTAAAGTTAAATGTTACTAGTAGTGAATTCGAGCGCTTGAATGCGATTGAAGGAGCAATTTTAGAAGTTAGAGCAATTAAGGGTATTGTAGGTGAGGATGCAGAATATGATTTACTAATTGATCCTGCTGTTGCGGAAGATTTTAGTGTTAAAACATACTATGTTTTCGGAACTGATGCTTTGGGTAGAGATATGTGGACTCTTGTATGGAAAGGTAGTAGAACATCTCTAATCATTGGTTTGTTTGTTGCTGCTGTTACCATCACAATAGGTATTATTTGGGGATCTATTTCTGGTTACTATGGTGGAACAGTCGATTTAATTATGGAACGTTTTACAGAGGTTTTGGGAGGAATCCCATGGCTAGTTATTATGACTTTGATGAAATTGTATTTTGGTGGTAGCGTAATGACAGTAGCTATTGCTCTGGTCTTAACCAGTTGGATAGGAACCGCCAGTACCGTTAGATCCCAATTCTATCGGTATAAAGGTCGAGAATATGTTCTTGCATCACGTACTTTAGGTGCGAGAGACAAACGATTAATTTTCAAACATATTCTACCAAATGCGTTAGGACCAATCGTTACATCTTCAGTTTTAATTATACCATCAGCGATTTTCTTCGAATCTACAGTATCCTATCTAGGAATAGGTGTAACATCGGATACTTCTATTGGTAACTTGCTAAGTAGCGGACAAGCCTTAGTTACTACATATCCTCATTTAACCATTGCTCCAGCGTTGATAATTTCTATTTTAATGATTACTTTCAACTTATTTGGTAATGGTTTACGTGATGCCTTAAATCCAACATTGAGAGGAGTTGAATAATATGGAAGAATACAAGAATGTATCAACCAATGAAGAAAAAACCACTCAATTGTCAGAAGACACTATTTTAAAAGTAGATAACCTTACTATTTCATTTCGAACCCCAGGAGGCTTGGTAAGAGCTGTTCGTGGTGTTGATTTCGAGTTAAAAAAAGGTGAAACACTTTGTATAGTTGGTGAATCTGGTTCAGGAAAATCTGTAACAAGTAGAGCAATCATGGGTATTTTGGCAGGAAATGCAATTGTTGACGATGGCCATATATACTATAAAAATTTAGATTTAACTCGTTGTGAAGAAAGTGATTTTTACCAGTTAAGAGGGTCAAAAATAGGAATGATTTTTCAAGATCCTTTATCTAGTTTAAATCCAATTATGAAGATAGGTAAGCAATTAACAGAAGCTCTTATTTTGAAAAACAATATGCATAAACACGAAGCTAAGAAAAAAGCTTTGGAGTTGATGCAAGATGTTGGTATCCCACAAGCAGAAAAAAGATATTATCAATATCCATTTCAGTTTTCTGGAGGAATGAGACAGAGAATAGTAATTGCAATTGCGTTAGCAATGGAACCAGAAATTCTAATTTGTGATGAGCCAACTACGGCATTAGATGTTACTATTCAAGCACAAATCTTGGATTTAATTAATAATCTAAAACAAAAAAGAGGATTGTCAATTATCTTTATAACCCATGATTTAGGTGTTGTTGCTAATATGGCTGATAGAATTGCAGTTATGTATGCGGGTAAAATCGTTGAATACGGCATGTCAGATGAAGTATTCTATGATGCACGTCACCCATATACATGGGCTTTACTAGAATCAATGCCAGCACTAGAACGCAAAGAACGATTAAATGCTATTCCAGGAACGCCACCAAATATGTTATTCCCACCAAAAGGGGACGCATTTGCAGCACGAAATAGGTATGCAATGCAAATTGATTATGAAGAACATCCTCCATTCTTCAAAGTGAGTGAGACTCATTATGCAGCAACATGGCTGTTACATCCAAATGCGCCGAAAATTGAATCCCCAATCAAAGATAGAGCATTTGCAAGTAAAATAAAGGAGAACTAATATGGCTAATTACACAAAAGGCGAAAAAGTTTTAGAGTTAAAAAATGTTAGACAATATTTTTCGAGCGGGTGGGGCCGTAAAAAAGTAGTTGTAAAAGCAGTACACAATATTAGTTTTGATGTTTTTAAAGGGGAGGTTTTTGGTTTAGTAGGTGAATCTGGTTGTGGAAAAACAACAACCGGAAGAACCATTATTAAGTTGTATAATATCACGGATGGTGATATTTACTTCAAGGGCCAAAGAATTGCTTCAGGAACGCGTAGTAAAAAAATAGCAATTGATAAAGCAAAATTGGATATTCTTGACAAAAAAGAAGAACTTACTAAATTTCTAGCAGAAACAAAAGCAGAAATGAGCAAACAAGACGAAAGTTCAAATGAATATATTCGTGCTCAAGAAGATATGAAGTCTGCTCAAGAAGATTTAGACAAGTTTATTGAAGATAAAAAAATTGAAATTGAAAACATAAAAAAAGACATTTTAAAAAGTAAAAAAGATAACAATCCTGCTATCGATTTTATCACCAAAATGCAAATGATTTTTCAAGATCCTATTGATTCTTTGAATCCACGTATGACTGTTAGAGAAATTATTGCTGAGGGTTTACTTATCCGTGGTGAGAGAGACCAAGAAGTTATGACCAAAGAAGTCGAAAGAGTTCTTGGCTTGGTTGGATTATTACCAGAGCATGCGAATCGTTATCCTCATGAATTTAGTGGTGGACAAAGACAAAGAATAGGCATCGCTCGAGCATTAATTGTTAATCCGGAATTAATCATTGCAGATGAGCCGATTAGCGCTTTGGATGTATCTATTCAAGCTCAGGTTATCAATCTTTTAAATGAATTAAGAGAAAAATTTGATTTAACAATTCTTTTTATCGCTCATAATTTATCAGTTGTAAAATATTTTTGTGATCGAATTGGTGTAATGTATTATGGAAGGTTGGTAGAATTAGCGACAACTGAAGAGTTGTTCAAGCATCCACTTCATCCTTATACGAAAGCATTGCTATCAGCAGTGCCACTACCAGACCCTGATTATGAAAAGAACCGTAAAAGAGTTTATTACAACCCTTCTTTGAGAAAATTTACTCCAGATAAACCAGTAATGGTAGAAATAATTCCTGCTCATTTCGTTTATGGAAGTTCTGATGAGATTGAAGGATATCGTAAAGAATTAGCAGAAAAGAAATAATAAAAAAAGCATTAGCATAAACGCTAATGCTTTTTAACAACTTATTCCTAGTATTCTTAAAATGATATATATTGCAATCGGAACTAAAGCTACAATCACTGTAGGTAATACAGGAAGTTTTGGTTTTTCTCGCTTTATTTCAACATACTCGAGGAATGTTTTCGGAAATGGGTCATCTTCTCTTCTCTTTGTGAAAGACTTAAAGAACCTCTTGGTTCCATAAATGAGGATATCAAAAGCCCCTTCTTGTGAGACCCACACAAAACAAGAAAATAGAATTGCAAAAAATCCCGAAAGACTTAGAGCATCAAGGAAAATAAACTCATAACTAGGATCATTTCCTTTTTTAAGATATCCAAGAGCTACAAGTATTCCAAACAATATAATGATTACAGAAAAAGAAAAAAGCCATTTTTTCATAATTATCACCAACAATATTGTATCACATTTTTAAATTTATTACAATAAATTAAAAAATGACATTAAAAAAACATTTTTTTCTTTCAAAAAAAGGATAAATATAGTAGAATTATAGTGTTAGGAGATTTGATTATGTTAAGAGTATATACATCACCAAGTTGTGCCTCGTGTAGGAAGGTAAAGAAATATTTTAATAATTATAAGATTCCATATGTTGAAAAAAATATATTTAGCACGCCACTTACAAAAGAAGATATTTTTAAGATGGTCACAAGAAGTGAAAATGGGTTTGAAGATATCATTTCTACACGCTCTAAAATATTTAAAGAAAGAAATTTAAATGTTTCAGAAATGAAAACAGGAGAATTAGTAGACTTTATTATTGAAAATCCAACGATTCTGCGACGTCCTATCATAGTTGCTGAAGATGAAATTCAAGTTGGATATAATGATGATGATATCACATTATTTTTACCTCCTGAAATCAGAGAAAGAGAATGCTTTCATTGTTTTGATGAAAAAAATTGTCCATACATTGATGAATTAATCAAGTTGAAAGAAGCATAAAAAACATGGGATTATTTCCCATGTTTTTAATTTTATTCGTTTGTTAAATCAATAATCACATTCTTATTTTTTACCATTGCTTTCTCTGCTTTTAATCTCCTAAAATTGTGATAGATGATAAAGGAGTAGAAGCCAGTTATGGTAACACAACTTATAATACGATAAATTAAGAATACATTAGTGCTTGAATAAGCAAAGAAATAGGTATAATTGGTATACGAGTCTAGTCCTTGTGATAAATTAGGAATATTTATATTAACGAAAAATTCAGAAAAACACAGCCCAATAGTAGAGACTACAAAAAGAACCCAAGAAATAAAGCAAAAAACATTAAATTTATGGGGATTAAATTTGCGATGCTTTTTACTGAAAAGCATAACAACCGCTGATGCTAAGAAAGTAATATAAAGCAAAATAATGTAAATGTTTGCTCCTATTTTGAAATTCCCAAATTGTGTAGATATTTCACTATTGATAGCCATGCGATATGGATTCGTGATGCCTATATAGTAAGCTGTGGTTTTCGCAGCTTCCATTGATTCAGCAGCGTAAATGATAAATTCTTCTCTACTCAAAAATATAATAATTAAAAAATTAACTATAATGATACTTAACATTTGATTAACAATAGATTTTTGTCGCTCTTGTTTTTTAAAAAAACGATATTCTTGTGTCTTTGGTACAGATACATTGTCTTTAATAATGATTACTAATGCAGATAATACAGTGAATGTATTCAATGCAACAAATGTATAACTGGCAAGCTTATGAAAGAATGTAAGATTAACGCTTTCGTTCAAAGCACCAACGCCAAATTTCCCTGCATAGACTAAAACTCTAACATGATATAAACCATTTGAAAGTAGTGTGACTTCATTCGTAACGAAAGAAGTATTACGATAAATACTTTCATAATGAATTCTTGCCTGATTTTCAGCAATAGATTTAATCAATTCTATTGGAGTTAAAAAGACACCAAAGAGCATAATACCAACAATTCCAACGGCAAACAGGACAAATGAAATATTTTCATTTTTCTTATTTTTTAAATAAGCGATAAGAAATCCGCAGCTGATAATATAATATAACATAAAAATAATTGGTAAATTGAGAGCGACTAAAATTACTCCCACTAAGACACCTAAAAATATAAGAAACATAATATCACCTTTTTTACTATGTAAGTATAGCATATTTTTTCACAATTTACAACGACTAAAAGCAAGATAGGGCATGCTTTTGGGATAAAATAAATCAGTATCTTCTTATTATTGTTCATAGATTATAAATTAACTTGAAAAAAAGGTTCAAATAATGTAAAATAATACAATATAGGAGAATAATAATATGGATTATACAAAAGCAGCAAAAAAAATCAAAAAGGATAGTAGTCAATTATACAATATTTTAAAGATTGTGATTGCGGGAATTTGTTTACTGACAACGTTAACTATGTTTTTACCATTATTTAAAATCTATGGAACATTTACAAATGGTTTTATTGAATTAATGAAAGTTGCCTTTCCAGATTTTGATTTTAATAATGTAACAGGATTAGCGATTACTACTTATGGGTTTGAATTTGCTTTTGGTGTTAATGAAGTTAGTTTGAGCCAGCCTTATCATTTAGTAGCGGATGAATTTTTGATCTTTTGTTATATGTTACCATTAGCAATGGGTTTACTATTGATTCCATTTAAAAAGCTAGATCATAATAAACTATATGCAACAATCAAATATTGTGTTATGGGAATGTTGATGGTTACTTTTGGACTATTATTTATGATTTATATTGATGGAGCAACAGAGAGTTTTAGAAATATGTTGGTAGGTGTTTCTACGGAATATGGATTTGCTATTTATGCTAGTGCGGTAATTAAAAAGGTTACTTTACCAATACTATTACAGTTACTATATATTTTTGGCGGTTTCCTTTGTCTTTATTTGGCAACGAATGTAAGCAAAATGAATCAAGAAAATAAAAAAAAGGGGAATTGATTTCCCCTTTTTTAACTAATGCGCTTATAAGCATTATAAGCACGTCTTACTTTTTTCTCTGACTTACGATACTGGATTCCCAGCTCATTAATGATTTGTACAAATTCTTTTTTTCCTGCATGATAGCTCTTAGCTTCATATTCTAACTCATAATCCGTGATGCCTAAATATTGACTCTTATCAATAAATAGAACACCATTATTATAAGCAAAAAACATTCTCAAAGTTGAAAGACTCAAAAAGTTATTGATTTTTTGTTCACCGATTAAATTATTAAGTTCATTTTTTAATTCGCCTTCAGGAAGAACACCGGTAGTTCTTATTTCTTCAAAAATTTCTTTGTTGATTGGTAAATTGAATTCTTGAATGATATATCCTTTTTTCCTTTTTAATGTTAATTCTAAACTTTCCCTTTCCCTTACCCTTAAAGAAGCATCAAGAGCTTTCAATGAAAAACGTGAAGTGTCAAAATAATGATTTGTTTGTAAATCCATACGATTCCCTTTGAATTGATCCATTAGGCGTTCGTATTCTTCTTTTGAAAGAAGGGTTTTGAATTCTACTTCTACAGATTTTTGCATTGCTACCTCCATTTGTTTAATTCTATTATATTATACACAAAGAGAAACAAAAATCAATAGTTTTTTCTTTTTTTATATTTTAGTTTATGTTAGAATATAATTGTATGGTAAGAAGGAAGGAAAATATGAATCAAATCTCAGATTGGAAAAGTTTTTTATTACCTTATGAACTAGCTGTTGGTGGTTTTATTATTAAATTAGAAGCGATAAAAAAGGAATATATTTTAAAAGGGGAGCGTAGTCCCATTGAAATTGTTTCTGGAAGAGTGAAAGCTTTAGCAAGTATTTTGGAAAAAGCAGAAAGATTGGATATTCATATCACAAAAATCCCTGAAGAAATTTATGATATCGCTGGAATTCGTGTTACTTGTAAATATGTTGAA
>Ga0172381_10005867_pt1 | contig 12378 bp, 24 predicted proteins | sample Leawel6488metaG_FD_119754 | JGI IMG/M metagenome (GOLD analysis project Ga0172381, IMG submission 119754) | Leachate microbial communities from a municipal landfill in Southern Ontario, Canada - Leachate well 64-88 metaG | ecosystem: Engineered > Solid waste > Landfill > Unclassified | place...
AATATAATTATCATATAATCCTGGGAATAAGGCATCAAATCTTACTTTTAACTTTTTTGACGATAACATATTTATCTGCAATGGGTAAAAAGTAAATCCCCAGACATTTATTTTTTTCAGAGTTCTCATTATCCCCGATAATTCTTCCATAAATCTATGATAAATTACTGGGCGTAAATTAACAAAGACAGGATAACCTAGATACTGTATATACTCAATATACTTAATTCTCTCAAAAGCACTAAAAGAAGGCTCTAATTTTGAGATAAAATCGGAGTCTAATGAAGATAGAGATATATTAACAGCTATATTGCTATTCTTAGGTAATCTATTGAGTACGTAGTATACCATTTTTGCATTCTTAGACAATATTCTTACTGGGTAGTCATACTTACCTAATATTCTCAAGAAATCCTCTGTAATGTGCTCTTTTTGCTCAATAACAGGGAAAGGATCAGATTTTGTTCCGATTAAAATAGGAATTCTATGTTTAAAAAATAATTTCTGAGCCGGAGTAAGCCCAAGTTTAGTACTTTTATCCCAAAAACTCAATAATTTTGCAAATTTTTCAGGATTATTTTTTTTTAACTCAGTAAATCCAGTTTTATAGTAATGAGAGTCCTTTGAAAAGCAATAAAGGCAATTAAAAGTACACCCATGATAAGTCTCAATTTGAAATGGATTAGGGCAACTGGCTGCCGTTGAAGAAATACATGGTGGAATTAATTTATTTTCCATTAGTACCAATATTTTTATAGTTTTTAATAAAATACCCCAGATTTATTACCACACTGAGGTGCTATGCCTACTTACGATTAGGAATCTAATTTGTGCTTGCTTACAACGTATCATAAGTAGAGGCATAGATTGGCTACGATCAGAGCGTCCTCTGAAATTTTACAAAAATATACTGGTTTTTAGACTGTAGGATTTCCAGCATCCTACGAATACACACATAGGAACAATATATGTTAGTCTATTTTACTCAGCCATTGAGTAAACTTATAAATATCTATCAGGACAGTGCCGGAATCGAACCGACTACCTTACAACTGCACCAGCGAGTAATACTGCCACTGATAGATATAAAAATATAGTGATGGCAGGACTGGAATACCTGCAAAACTCAATATATTAAAGTTTCTAGAAAAAGTTAATATATTGCTACATAGTTTAAGAGGAATTATTAAGTTTTTAACGTAGTTACATAATCCCAATGTGTCTTTAGTATAGGCGGGCTTGCTCTATACTAATCTTCCACCACACCACTATAAGTTATTTAGTTAAACCTTTTCTGTATTCTTTTACTGTCTGTGTTGTTATCTTTTTACGCTCATCAGAAATAAGCCCCTCTATTATTCTCCCCCTAGATTCAAGAGTTTTTATATTATCATAAATAATATCATCTTTTTCATCATATAAAATATAACTGTCTTCATGATAGTCAGCTAATTGCTCTTTTATACCACCACCCCTACTAATTACCAATCTTCCATCCTTTCTTACCCCAATAACCTCAGCAATTTTACCCGAATGCTTGTCTCTAATTTTAAATGGGGTAAAAGAGGTATTTTCTTTAAAATAATCATCAATATTCTTTTTACATGCAGCATAGGATTGTTTTTCATAGAAACTACCTGCATCAAATGAAAAGGAAAATCTTTCCGATTTTGTACTGAAAATAACTTCTACACCTTTATAAGTCTCAATTAAAACTTCACTCATAGCATCATTCCTTTCTTTTATTTATTCTTACTATCAGTTAAAAAATGGGGAAAAGTGAACTATTCATTTTACCAGCTATATATTTACAAATTGCACATTTTCATGTGTCATTAGCTAGTAGTTTACCGATCCCCCTTAATTTTTTATACAATCCTTTTACCAAAAAATAACAAAACTGTCAAGCTAATTATTTAGAAAATTCATTTTCAAATTCATCCAATAAATATTTTACATCATTATAATTTTTTATTTCTCTGTGTTTCGCTTGGACTACTACATCGTTAGCCCCTTCTCCTGAAGAAGTATTTTCAGTATCTACGGTAAATATTTTATCTTCAACATCATACTTAATTGCTATTACAGTCCTAATTAAAGTCATTGGTTCCCTCCCAGCCTGTATAAGAATTTTTAATTTTTTCCAGTAAAGTTATTGTACTCAATAAAGACATATCTGAAGCAAGGCTGCCTCTATTTAAAAAATATTTTAGAGTTCCGATATTTCTATTAATTGTGGCCATATCATCCAGGCTAATATCTAATTTTATTTGCACTATTCTTTTCCTTTCTCAAGCTCTCTCAAAATTTCCTCATAACTTATTTTTCTCTTTAATAACTTTTCTATCTTTTCTAATTTTTTATTTGCTTTGTGAAATCCTAAAATATATTTAGAATTATCCCCGATTTGATTTATCATACTTTGTTGATATTTTATAAATCCTGCCAGTTCTAAAATTTTTGGGCAGTCTTCCTCAATAAGATTTACTAAAAAATATTTTATGTATTCCTCTAAATCTTCCTCTTTCGGCTTTGTTTCCTTTATGTAGTCAAATAGCATTTATTTTTCTTTCCTAAAAATTAACTCAAAATCCAATTTATTATCATTAGTGTTAAATTGAATTAAAGACAAAATCCCTGTATTTAGGTACTCTTTAAATAATTCCAAGCATTCTTCAGGAGTCCATTCATTATAGCACCTATCCCCCGGTTTATGGTTGCTCATATCATGTTTGTGGAGTAATTTATTAGGAACTACCATAGTAAGGAATCCCCCTACTTTTAAAACCCTCACAAATTCATGAATAGAACCTTTTACATTTTTTAAATGCTCAAAAGAATGACAAGAGGATACTATATGAAAAGTCTCATTTGGTTCATTAATTCCGGTTCCGTCATAGTTCGGGTAATCACTAGGCCCTACCACATTTAAAACTTTACATTCATCGGCTGGAAATTCATTTTTAGGGCCACCAACAATTAAAGCTTTAATTTTAGATTTAAATAAATATCTTGCCATATTAGCATATGTAATAAATAATTTTTCTCTTTGAATAAAAGACACAGCATTTCCATTTATCCATCTGTGCCTGGAAACACCATGATCCCTACTAATTAAACCTGAGTCATCTATTACTGCCTGTATTGCAAATTCTTTATCTGATAGTTCCATATTAAAATTCTTCCTCTTTCTGCCCTGTAGAAAAATTATCAGCACTATTTAATATTGGCAAACCTCTACCTAATTTTTTTGTAACTTCTGCTACTTTTTCATTTAAGTACTCATTAGCCTTTTTCTTTATTTCTTTAAAAACAGTATCTGGGTTATCTTTCCCGTCCAGTTCCGCAGTTAATTCTACCCTCTCATTTTCAAATTTATCACTAGGCATTTTCTTTAATCTTGCATAAGTAATATTTTTAATTATCATTTCTATCTTCCTTTCTTATTTTCTTTTTTATCTTCTCCATCTACCATTACTGCCATCAAATTTGTCAATAAGTCATTTACGGAAGTATCTAAACTGCCATCTGGAAAAATTAATTTAAGCAGAATTAATCTTTTATAAAATGTTTCTAGCTGCTCTTCAGAAATTCCTAATGCGGTTTCCATAAGTGAAAAATCCATACTAACGTTATCCCACAACCAATACCACCTATCTAAATAATTTTCTGGTATGGTATCGTATTCTATTGGTGTAAATTTTGGAGGGAATAAATGAAAAGAGGAACAAAAATCAATTAAAGAGGGATTACTACTCAGTATATTAACTGAAAGATTTACCCCTAGTTTAAACTCTTCACAACACTTATTAAATTCTTCTTGAGATAACTTGGGCATTTCTACTCCTTTAATTTAAAATCTATTACCAAAAAATACTAACTAAGTCAACAAAATTTTATCTATTTGAGGTAATCATTGGGACTTTTACAGTTTCTATATTCAGTATAGTTTTATCCACTAAATTCATTACAAATTCCTTGGTTAATCTACCTTCAGAAGCATTCTCAAACTCGCCCCTCATAAATCTCAGAGAAGACACAATTTGAACTACTACAGTTTTCATAGCCTCCAAGTCAAAGTGCCCGGATTTTATTTTAAAAGCCTTTTCTTTTAAGTCAGAAGATATTTTTAACATGTCGGAAAGTTGCTTCAATAACGCCATTTTATCTTTCCCTGAATTTTCTCTTAAATCCAAGTCTTCCTTTAGCAATGAAATCATAGCAACAATAGTTGTTATATCATACTTAATATCCATAAGATTAGGATTTTCTTCTATCTCTTTTATCCTATCTTTTAGTGATGTGCCTTTTACCTTTAATCTTTCCTTGGCTAAAGCAATCTGGTCTTTTACAGGGCTATTACCTGTTCTATCAGAATTAAAATTTCCCCTTCTTAATGCCATCTTACCCTACCTTTAATTTAATTTTTATTGGCCTGTGATCTGACAAACTTTTTGAGCAATTTTTTAATGTTTTTTCTGTAAAAAATATAGTATCTAAACAAATAACTTCTTTACTCAGAACCTTTAAATTACCTATCTGCTTTATATTGTCATAAGCAGATATACTACCAATAGTCGTTTTTTCATTAAAAATAAAAGATTTATCCAATGTTTTTACTGGTAAATTAAAATCTCCCATAATAAATAAATTTACTTTTTCATAGGAAAATTCTTTTACTGCATCAGGTATTTTACTGTATTCTGCTAATCTCTGCTTCTTGCTGCCCCAAACTAAATGAAAAATAACTAAACCTATTCTTACATTATTTTTAGTTTTAAACTCAAAGTATACTGGAAATCTTGAAAATCCTATTTTATTGTATATTTCTGAAGTCTGAAATTTAAAAATATCTTTATTAAAAAAAACTGTAAATCTCTCAGGATCTGTTTTACACTTTGATATATCTTCAGAAGAAACGTAATCAAAATTTCTATTAAAATCCCCATTTATTATATTTTCTATTTTATCTACTGAACAAATATCATTTATCTCTTGGAGTCCTATTAAATCGTAATCCTGGATTACCAAGGATATCATACCTAATTCGGAAACAGATCTGCTGGTATAAGACAGATTTCTAATATTCCAAGATCCTAGAGTAATTTCATTGGGAAAGCAAACTAACGGGAATAAAAATAAGATAAGAAATTTAATTAACATTGGGTACTGGCTGATATTAGCATAACACTACCAATTCGATCCGTAATTATGTGCCGTGAATTTACATATCCCATCCGACATTACAGTCACATCTATACAAAATGCAGATGATGCACATGATGGAACTGTGTAATAAGTTACTCCGTTCAATATCGTTTTTGTTGGCTCATGATAATGTCCACTGAATACCGTTGTCACGTCACCATCAGCCTCCAATAAGGCCCTGATAGCCTCGGAGTTATAGCAGTAAATCGATAGTGGCTCCGTAGGCCACCAGTCCGCAGGATCTCCATAATTTTTGTCAATCCGGTGATGGATAAAGACAATTGTTGGCAAGACAGAAGCGGCCAAGTCTGACTGAAGCCAGTCAAGTTGGGCCTGTGTCATCGAATAAAAAGTATCCTCGGATGACTCAAGGCAAATGAAATGAATCCCATTCACATCAAACGAATAATAAGCGGAAGGCATTGTTTTTGACGCTGACACAAAATCATCAATTATTCCATGCTCATGATTACCTAGGATGCTATATGCAGGTTTATTACATCCATCCATGAGCGTATCCACTGCTAGAGCGTCTGCTAATGACTCTGCGTGCGTTGGTGCAACACCTGTAGTCTGATCACCCATGCACATAATAAAATCAACGTCAACGTTGTTATTCCAGAAACTTGTTATCATTGAGGACACATTTGCATACCCTGTTTCATCTTCACCATTCGACTCATAGTGGACATCAGCAAATACTCCGAAAGTCACAGCCGGATAAGTTCCGGATCCTCCAAAAATCACATCTTCGACCTCAACTTTTTCGAGTGACAAACTGAGGCATGAAAAAGAAAAAAGTAAGATTGCAAGAAGTTTATACATTACTTCTTTTCCTTTAAAATCTCTTCAAGTCTTTCTTTAAGGATTTTTATATCCCCAATAGTCATATAAGCATAGATTGGAACCCCAGTACTATAGTCATTAAGAAGTAAAACATTTTCTCTGGTCTGTTCTTCGTCGCGCCATCCAACCTGAAATTTTTCAGCTTGTGAAATTTTTATTTCATGTAAATCATTTTTTGACTCAAAAACTAAATCATTTTCCGTGATTTTCATATCTTCCGAAAAAACAGGTAACGAAATCAAAAACAAAACTGTGAATAAAAAATTCTTCATAAATAAATCCTCTTTTATGTATATTCGTTTTTTAATTGTGTTCCACCCACATCAATAATCTCGTAAACTTTTGAGTCATCCGAATCTTTCCAGTATGCCGTTGAATCATTCGCAATATCTGGTTCTGTCGCTTGGGTGAATATCAAAGGCTTAACAGTTGTGGCCTTTGAATAGTCGAAGACGTAACTTGCAATCGCATTGTAATTTAAAATCATTCCTAATGCCCCGTCCCACTGTAAGCGAAGCAATTCATTTGCCTCCGTGGCATTCATAGCATTTGCCCCATAGCTGAATTTTAAAACACCGATTGCCTTCACTGCACCCTTTTCAGGCGCAACAAAAATATCACATGATTCCCATTGAGTACCGCTGGCAGTGGAATATCCACTCCCACGTAATGAATAAACAGGGGAATAGCAGTCAGTTGATGATGTTGCAGATCGGGAATTAGCTACTCCAAATCCATACACCCTAGTCTCAGATTGATCGTCTCTTGTAGTAGATGCGCCGTTCTCTGATAATTCAAATTGGTGTCTATTCCAATTACCCGATCCATTTTTATATGCAAAAACTAGATCACTCCTATCTCCAAGTGGCTTACTCTCACCCCAGAGCGCCCACTTTGTAACGATATCAACGCCATCGTCCCATGTATGTGAGTTAAAAATTATTGCGGGACTGTCCTGATACTGTGAGTCTACAGTTGTTGGGGTATTATTATATAACTCAAACCCTATCGGGGTTGATGTGTTACCTATGCCGTTTCGGTAGGCATATAAAGCCTCTGTCCCGTTCCCCTGCAAAACAAGCGGCTGTCCAGTAGTGGAGTTGATTTGCGAGTTGGTTCCGGTGATGGTGATGGGGCCTTGGAATATTCTACCAATCCCATCCCGTATCATTGGATTACTAAAACAATATACAACAAACAAGAGTATAACAGAAATAAGTCCTAATTTTTTAAATTTCACAGCACCCTCCAATAATATTTAAATTTACCAATATAGTAGTAGAATAAAACTGTGACAAAATAAAATTACTATTCAACAAGTGCCTCTATATCACAATAATTTACCACTAAATAATTTTTATCCGCTACTACAATATCCTTTCCAGAAAACTGTGCAAATAATACTTTATCCCCTACTTTTATATCTGGATACCCATACTCAGGTACAGCTACAACTTTACCTGTAGCCCCTTTTTTTTGGTGTACATCCGGTATAATAATTCCACCTTTTGTTACTTTTTTACCTTCATCCTGCTCTACAATTAAAAATCCTGCCATTGGTATTAAATTCATTCTACTTTTCCTTTCTGTATATCTTCTAATTTTATTTTCTGTATATCTAACCCTTTTGGGATAAATAAAATATTATTTTCACAGCCTACACCCTTAAAACATTTTATAATATCCTCTACTAATTCCTGAGTTTTATCATCATCATTATCTGTGAATCTTACCAAAATTATATCATTTTTACCTAAAGCTATTGTACTAATTTGCTTAAAGAATTTTTTAAAATTTCTCATATTACCCGCCTTGATTCTAAATCTACCCAAGTCATTACTACGGAATCTCTATCTTTAGGAAGCTTTGGGGGATCTATCAAAATATCCTTAATATCTAAATCAATTCTCACTTTTCTCTTTCTCCTAAATAACCAATCTAAAAATGAAGGTCTTTCAAAGGTAAAATCCACCTGTTTCTTTTGCCAGCAATGCTCAAGCACATAAGCTTCTAAGTTAAATTGTATCTGATCTTGGCAATACTCTTCATTTCCAGGGTCTGATTCCCAAAATTTCTTATCAACAAGCATACTACTTTTCAATCTTCTTTTATTAAAAATTAATTGTTTTGTATCAAATTTTACATCTTCTTTCCAAAATTTGTCTAGTGGGGTTTCCATATTATTCTCCTAAAAATATTCTTAAAATTTCTGTTATTATGTTAAGCATAATTGATAATTTTAGAGCTAAAAAGGTAAAAATAGCGGATAGCCAAAATGGGAAATTCTGTTCTGCTTCTTTTAAATAAGAAAGCCAAAAATCTAAAGATCTGTCAGTCCAAAAAGAAACTATAAAACAAAAAATAATAAGCAGTCCTAAAAAAATAAGACTCGCCCAGCCCTTGCTATCAGCATCTGTCATAAAAACTCCTTAGTTAATTCTATCTTCTGTAATTGTTATCTCATTGCATAAATCGCAAAGGTAAATAAATTCCTGGGAAACTATCTTCCCGTTTGACTCACCTTCGCCTTCTGCTATTAATTTTAATTTACCATGTTCGCATTTAGGGCAAGCTATATTTCTAAAAAAATTAATTGAATATGCACAATCCGTACATTTATAAGTTCTCTTTTTAAAATAAGGTGGAGAACTTAATTCTAAAAATTTACCACATTTCGGACAAACTCTCTGAATATTAGTTCTCATAAAATTCCTCTTATATTTTCCTCAAAATTTATATTACTTATTTTGTACTGCATACCACAACACCCTAAAAAAATTAAAACTTTAGTCCCTCTGTCAATATTAAAACAGGTACAATTTGCTCCACATTTTCTGTTCTGATCGTAAATACATTTCTGAACAAATTTTTTGCCATCTACCCATCTTATAAAATTTTTAGTCTCAGTTAGTCCTGCTTTCTCGCAACATTTCTCATACATCCTGATTCCTTTCTACTCTTTATTACAAACAATAAGCCCATCCTTCCATTCAGATATACCAATTTTCCCCTCTTTAATTTTACTATACAATATAGTCTGCAAATTATCCTCGTTATCTACCAAAGCTTTTAATAAAGCCTCGGAATTTTCAGCCCGAATTACAAAATCAATTGAAAAAGAAAGCCCTGTATACTTAAAAACCTGCTCTTTTATTTCAGCTTCTTTTTTATTAGTGAAAATATAAAAGTTCCCTGGAAGCTCATAAGATAAAATTGTTTTTGCTATCTTTCCAGCTACAATGCTTAGATAATGATACTCCACCATCTTCCTCTTCTCCATAATTTCTCCTTTATAATTCCACTACAGTTTTATTTGTATTAGACATTCGCATACATTTAGCACAAATTTTAGTATGAAAAAAATCAGAAGAAACCGCTGCCTCTTTCTCATTTCCACATTTCCTGCATCTTACCAGCTCGAACTTAATTCCATCCGATACAAAGCCCCTATCATACATCTGCAGGCACTCATCTTTTGTGTGGGCGTTTGGGTCTACAGTATTATGCTTCCCTTCTGCCTTTTCCTGTATTCGCCTTGCTGACTCCTCTGCAAGCTCTCTCTTCTTTTTTTCCTCTTCCGGGATAAAATTTAAATTAGCCATTAGTTATTCCTCATACTTAAGTAAAAAATCTGGATTTATAACTTTAAATGAAATATCATTATCTCTACTCCTGATAACCACACCTTCTCTATGAATATTTCCTAAAGTAGATTTTCCCTTAGAGTAGTCAATCATTGCATCTACGGAGTCTTTTAGTACAAAATAGTGGTCTAAGTAAGGCACATTTTTTAATCCAATATACTCACAAACTGATGGAATATTTATACAGGAATAAGAACTTAGTGAAGTTAATATATTAAAAACAAAAAAATCTAATCCTTTTAAATTATATTTATTTCCTTGTATACCTTCCCCTATTATCTCTCCCTGAATAACTAAATACTCTATTTTATTTAGATTATTTAACATTTTGATATACTTTACCATTTTATTTTCTATATCTTGGTCTACAGCAATTCTCCACCAATATGAATTATCTTTTTTACCTTTTAAAAAGTTCCTAGAGCAAACTCCAAAAATATAAGGTTTCCAGAACTGCCATTTTTTATTATTTTTAATTACAAAAAAAGTTGCAGAGCACCCATCTAATTTTTCACTAACTGAAAATTTATGAGCTTTGGCAGTTTCTAAAATACTAGGAATATTCTGTATTCGAGTTTCATCTGTTTTAGAAATAAAACTAGGCCAATGCATTCTATCTGAAAAAAATAATCTCCTAATAAAACTATACCTCATGAAAAACTTCTTAATTCTGCTAGATCTTACTTCTTCTCTAGTCCGCTCCTGTCTTTCACTTGGAGTCTCGTATTTTGTTATCTCTAATATTTCTGTAACGTCCTGCCCTTCTGTGTAACTTCCTTTTGGAAGAATACCTAAACTGAAAACAATGCCTTGAGATACTTGTTTTTTCATTTTGACTGTTCTTACTCTAAATTTTCTTTCCCGCATAAACTCAAACTCAGGCTTTTCAGGAAGGACTGAATCAATCTCTACATAAATTATTTTATCACCAACACTAAATTCGTTCTTTTTTACAATAACTTTCCAACCTAAAACGGTAGCTACTGATATAAAATCTGCGCCAGCAATAGGGTTAATTTCTTTTATAACTTGAATACTTGCCAAATTTCTCATTAGTTTTTTACTTCCTCTTTTAAATGTTTTTTCCTGTAATCACTAACAGATTCCCCTTTTAATCTCTTATGCTGTATGCTTATTTCATGACCAAGTTCTGTTATCTTATCTTTAATTCTCTGTATTTCTTGCACAATTGGTTCATCTTCTTCATTGTAGATTACATAATGAGCCTCTCTAGACCTGTCTATTAAATTTCTTCTGCCCTCTATTTCAGTAACAAAGTATCCTGCTTTAGTTATTCCTACGATAGGAACGATAACATCTAATTTATTTTTTTCCCGTAAAAAGAATTTGCAGAAATTCTCGTCATAACAGTAATCAATAGATTTCTTTACTTCTTCAAAGCTATTATTATCTAAATGTTCTCCTTTTATGCAGCTAAAAAATTTACTATTGTCAGTATTGAATTCGATATCGAAACCTTTGTAATTCATAATAAATACATTGCCCATAAAATTTCCTTTCTTTTATAAAATTACACTTTTATTTCTAAGAGCTGGAGGATCAATATAAACACATTTTTTATCAAAAAATACAGGCTCACCTTCTTCTCTCTTCATATTTGAATAAAATAAAATAGCTCTGCTTTTTAAATCTTCATCATTGTCAGAAAGCAAAGCCAGATCTCTTTTCCTTAGAATATCGTTTTTTATTTTTTCTAATTTCATTTTATTGTATTCTTCCAGCCAGCCTCTTTTCTTAAGAATAAGCTCCAATCTTTCTTCACATCTGGATAATCTGTGGTATTTTCTAATTTCTAAATTATCTATGTCAGGATTAAATTCTTCAGTATGCAGGTCTCGCCAAGATACAAATTCCTCTGCGTACCCTTCTTTTTCCATAATAAACCACAGCATGTCCTCAATCCGCTTCTCTCTCGTAGTATTTGTTGCCACTTAAAAGATCCTTTCTAATTCTAAAATTTTTACTTCCTTATCACCAAACATAACTTTAATAAATGGAATTTTTTTAAATCCGGGTCTTATTCCTATAGCAGACCATTTTTTTAACTCAAAAATATTATATGTGCTCACATTATTTTTATAATCATAACCAAGAGAATCACCACGAATGGCATATACTCCGTAATCCTCCCTACCATACAAAAAATGCACCAGCAGCCAACCTTGTCCAATATCCAAATTTGAACAGATTTCTAAATTTATAACCTGGTGTTCCTCTATCCTGGATAACGGAAAAGAAGTTCTTGAATTTATAACTTTAGCTTCTATCAAACATAATTTCTTTGACCATACTGGAACATACCAGAAATCAGAAATTAATTTTTTATTTGAGGCAATATGCTTCTGTGGTCTATCCCAAAAATTAGCTACAATTTTATTTATAGACTCATAATAAACCAAAGAATCTCTAATTATGTTTTGAAACTCTGCTCCTCTTCTCTGAGGATTTAATTTCTTTTTTTCTTTAATTTCTTTTTTCATGCTTAATTTACTACTGTACTTTTATCATTTTGTTTTATCACTGTAATTTTCCCGGATAAATTCGCTGAAATAATATCCTTTGCAAATGTACTATGTGTTATAATATAAAGCTGCTCATTATTTCTTTTAGCTAATTTCCCTAATAATTCTAAACAAAGTATTGTATTCTCTGTATCTAA
>Ga0172381_10005869_pt1 | contig 12378 bp, 8 predicted proteins | sample Leawel6488metaG_FD_119754 | JGI IMG/M metagenome (GOLD analysis project Ga0172381, IMG submission 119754) | Leachate microbial communities from a municipal landfill in Southern Ontario, Canada - Leachate well 64-88 metaG | ecosystem: Engineered > Solid waste > Landfill > Unclassified | place...
CATAGGTGGGAACTGCGTATCCGGAAGTAAACCCCCTTAGTTTTTCCATAATATTGATCCCTGTGGCTACGGGGGTGCGGAAATGCTGCGTGCCTCTGACCGGATCGCACTGATAGATGTAGTATGGCCGCACGCGGATCTGTAATAATTCCTGCATAAGTTTTCTCATGATAAAAGGCCGATCATTGACCCCTTTTAAAAGCACCGTCTGGCTTCCCAAAGGGATCCCCGCGTCGGCCAGCATTTCACAGGCGATACGGCTGCGTTTAGTAATTTCCTTGGGGTGATTAAAATGGATGCTCACCCAGAGAGGTGAATATTTCTTAAGCATATTTACCAGCTTTTCGGTAATCCTCTGCGGCAAGGTAACCGGCACCCGCGTTCCCAGTCTCAGGAACTCTACGTGCGAGATAGAGCGTATTTTTTGCACCAGCTCTTCAATCTGCTCATCTTCCATGATCAAGGGGTCTCCGCCGGAAATAAGCACATCCCTGACCTTACGGTTGCTTTTTATATAATCGATCGCCGCGTCAAATTTACCGGCAGAGTTTTCTGCTTTTTCTTCGGTCTGACCGACCAGCCTTCTGCGGGTGCAATGCCGGCAATACATGGCGCAATGTTCCGTGGACAATAAAAGCACCCGGTCGGGATATCTGTGTACCAAATGCGGTGCCGGAGAATCCCTGTCTTCGGCACAAGGATCGGTCATTTCATGGGGGGCGACCAGAAATTCCGCGCTTACCGGCACCGCCTGCCGCCTGATCGGGCAATTTGCATCATCCGGATCCATCAGGCTTGCCCAATAAGGGGTAATCGCCATCGCCAGCTTGCCTTTTGCCTTATCCGTCCCCTTGTCCTCCTCGGGGGTCAGCTTGATGATCTGGCTAAGCTCCTCTTTGCCGCGGATCCTGTGTTTAAGCTGCCAATGCCAATCCTCCCAATCCAAAGGGTTAACATCTTTATAGATCGCGATCTGCTGATAATCGCGTATCCGCCTGATACTGCGAATGGGCAGAGAACTAATTTCCGGGGAGACTTTCTGCTGTTCGCTAACGGCGGTATTATTATTTAGGCTGCTCAACTCTGACCTTTCTTCTTTCCATGGCGCTCATTAAGATGGCATTGATCAAATCTTCGTATTTCATTCCGGCGGCATATGCCATTAGAGGAAAGTTTGATTCCTTGGGATCCAGTCCGGGTAAAGGATTTATTTCCAAAACATAAGGGGCATTATCCGCGGTCAGGCGGATATCCGTGCGCGAAATATCAAAACAACCTACCGCCCGATGTGTCCTTAAGGCCACATCCTTGACCCGGGCCTCTGTTTCCTTATCCAAACGGGCGGGACAGTAAAATTCCGGCGCCAGGCCCAGGGCGGTAGCCCCCTGGAATTCCTTCATCCGCCAGGAATAAAAAAACTCGCCGCTGTTCTTGCAATTAGAAAAATCTATTTCCAGCACCGGCAGTATCACGACCTTGCCGTTTTCCAGGATCCCCACCGTAAGCTCTCTACCATCGATAAACTCTTCGACCAGGGCCTCCTGCCTGTAGATGTTGGTGATCTCCTGGATCTTCTTATAAAGATCGATTTTTGTAAAAACAACGCTTGAGCGGTCTATGCCTTTTCCGGATCCCTCGCAGTTTGGCTTGACAATTAAAGGAAAACGCAGCTCACGATCAAGCTCTTCGCTGTCTTTGGAAAAAAGCTGAAAGTTCGGAGTAGGGATATTCTCTGCTTTAAGGATTTTTTTCGTTAAAGCCTTGTTCAGGGCCAATGCCAGGGAAAAACTCCCCGAACCCGTGTAAGGGATATTCAGATGGTCCAATATGGCGGGGACCTCTGACTCACGGAATTTTCCAAATTTTCCCTCGGCAATATTGAAAACCATATCTACCCGATTTTGCTTAAGGTAAGAGATCAACCGCGGATGGTCGACATCAACAGTATCGACACTATGCCCTTTGCCCCGCAGCGCCCCGGCTATCGCATCGACAGTTTCCGTGGAATCAAACTCGGAGAAAAAATCCGGGGGCTTGGAATCGTCTTTCTTCTTCAGATTGCAGGTCAGGGCTACTTTCATGGATTATTCTAAATTATACCTTTTTAAAGCGCTTTTTAAAATCCTGCCGATCATTTCTTCGTATGTAATTCCTATCCTTTTGGCGATCAGCATAAAGACGTCTTCCGTGGATAATGAAGGCAACGGGTTAATCTCCAGGACATAGACATTGCCCCGCTCGTCCATCCGGAAATCGATCCTGCCGAAATCGCGGCATTCTACCGCCTGATAAGTCTTTACGGAGTAGTCCCGTATTATCTTCTCTGTTTCGGCAGGGATCTCCGCCGGGCAGATATATTCCAGCTTATCGGAGGCAATTCGGGCGAAGGTATAGAATTTTTCGTTTAACTTTACCTTGCCGTCTATTTTGATCTGGACAACCGGCAGGGCCTCCGCGGGGTCGTTGCCGATCACCGCCACGGTAAACTCCTGCCCGCTGATGAATTCCTCTACCAGCGCCGGCTGCTTATAGGTATTGATGATAATCTCTACCTGCTTCTTCAGCTCCTGCGTGTCCTTCACGCGCGAATTCTCGCTTAATCCTTTAGAGGAACCTTCAAAACGCGGCTTAACGATCATCGGGAACTTGCAATGGTCGGTATCCGAGAGTTCCTCCATGGTCTTAATCTCGAAAAACTTCGGGGTAGGAATTTTTTCCGCGATAAAAATCTTTTTTGCGATCACCTTGTCCAGCGTCAATCCCAGTGTTAAGGCGTCTCCACCGACAAAAGGAATCCCGGCCATCTCCAGAAGTATGGGCACCTGTGATTCGCGATTCCTGCCTTCTATTCCTTCCGAAATATTAAAAACAATGTCGACCTTCAGGGAATCCAGCTTTTCCAGAAGGTTAGAGGCATTTCCAATCCTCTCGACCCGGAATCCATTTGATTCGATTGCCGTGGCGATAACGTCAATCGTGGAAGGATGGTCAAACTCTGCATTCGCGTCCAGAGGATCCCCTTCTTTAAACTGGTAATCTGTCTTTAAATCGTAGGTTAACCCGACTGTTTTCATCTATACACAAAAAAAGGGCTCTTCTTAAATCATTGAGCCCTCACTCCCTTTCTATTTTTTCACTTTTTTTATTTAAACCCCTCTTAAAAAATATTAAAAACGGTTAGCGATCAACTTTTATACTTGTTTTTTATCATAACATCTATTCTTTGTCAAGAGTTTTTTATCGACGGGAAAACCGTGAATTTCATACTTTTTTAAAAAAATCGTGCAAAATCTCTTTTTTTATCCGAATTTATCTTTTACGCCGGCGGCCAAACGCCGCAGCAATAACCCCGAGAACCTCTTTTTTTATAAAGCCGGGCCGAAAAAACATAATATGCGTCCAACTTAAGCATTCGTAGAGCAGTATCCCCGGCAGATGCAGCAAAAAATCTAAAAAGCTTTCGTTTTTGATCAGTGTCAGATAACGGTTTTTCACGAGGTCCCTAAAGAGGCCCTCATTCAGGTATCTTCTGGCAAAAGGCCGGTTGACCCCGTCTGCCCTCCTGACCGTGCCACCACGAATATGATAGGCTACCGCAGAAGGGACATAAAATCCAAGCCACCCCTTGCGTTGCGCCCGCCATGATACATCCAGGTCCTCATAAAAAATCCTGAACCGCGGATCGAAATATTTCCCGTTTTCCTTTATCGACTCGAGCATGGCACGGGAATAAAAAGCCGCTGCTCCGTTTACACCGAAAACATATTCCGGTTTTTCAAACTGCCCCTGATCGGGTTTTCCGTATCCCCTTTCCCGCGCTGTGCGCCAATAACTCAAAAATAACCCCGTGCTATCGAGTGTTTTTTTGTCCGCGCGCATAAGTTTACCGCTGACCATACCGACTCTTTGGTCTTTTAAAAACCCTTTCCGGGCCTGCGAAATATAATTTTCATCAAGCACGACATCATCATTGAGGCAAAGCACGTATTTCCCCCGGCTTTTTGCGATTCCGAAATTCAATGCCTGGCAATACAAAAGATTCTCCCGGAATGAATATATTTTTATCCCTTTAAATGAATCCGCTATTTCCCGGGCGGTGCGCTCATCCGAGGTATTGTTGATTACGATGATTTCGAGATCTGCCCCCTTCTGCAGCAGCAATGACCGCAGGCAGGGATCAAGATAATCCCTCCTGGCACAGGTAACGATGATTACGCTGATAATTTGTTTTGACGTCGATTCCATCTTGAACTAAAATTATAACATAATGTATATTCCGCTGCTACTCTTAATCTTCCTACGCCCCTTTATCAGTTCCCTCGCCTTTGTTTATGTAAACCTCATTTATTCTTACTTTTTTATAGGCGCGGCCTTACTCTGGTTCTTTTCAAAAAAAAGGGCGGGCTTTCCGGAAAAGGAGGTTAGCTTCCCCCTGGTTATATTTTTACTTGCCGTGGCCCTGTCTTTGTCATTCTCGTCTTACAAAATAAACGGGGTAAAAGAACTCTACGGGTATTTTACGAGCGCGATCATCTTCCTTTTCGCCTTCTCCCTAACGCAGAAGGAAAACGAACAGTTAAGAACTGTCTTAAGCGCTTCTGCGTTCGCCATCGGGATCTTGGCTATCTACCAATATTTTTTCGGCTTCCGGCACGTCCTGGAATACATGCAAAAAGAGGGAGTTACCAACGAATTCGCTTTAGATTATCTTAGCCGCAGACGGGTATTCTTTCCTTTTGTCACCCCAAATATCCTCGGGGTATATCTGGCAATGTGCATCTTCCTGGTGCCGAAGAACAGAAGCCGCTTAGCGGTCATCCTGCCTTTGGCGATTGCCCTGCTTTTAACTAAATCCCTGGGAGCAATAATCAGCATCCTGCTGGCCAGCCTGGTGGTTCTTTATTGTAGAAAACACGCAAAGAAAAAAGAGCTGGCCATCTGCATAGGGATCATCTGCGCGGCGATCATCATATTTTTCTTAAGATCTTCGCAGGAAGGAACGCACCGCCAACCGCTTTTTTCGGGTTTGATGCGTTTTAACTACTGGCAGGAGACTATTTCCCTGGTCAAACAACATCCCCTCTTGGGGGTGGGACCCGGTAACTTCAATCTTCCGGAATCCCGCTATGCCCATAACTCTTATCTGCAACTCTGGGCAGAAACCGGGCTCCTGGGGCTTGCCTCTTTCCTCTGGCTGGCCTGGGCAATATTGAGAAAGGGGTTAAAAGAAGAATCTACCATTCTGACCGTCTTTTTAATCTTCCTCTTCCATAATCTAATCGATTTTTCTTTTTTTCTCCCGGAAGTTTCTTTTATCTGGTGGCTGGCGGGCGGATTGATAGTCGGCAAAACTAAAAAGGCCGGTTAATCGCCTTGCGCAGGGGATTTCCTGTAGACAAAAACTTGCGATCCGTCAATCAAGTGCCGGTCTTCCAGCTTGAGGGCCATCCCCAAAGATTTCATAACGGAAAGAGAGTTTTCGTCCAGGCTACCATCCCGCTCCCACCCCGAATAAATAACCCATAGCCTTTCGAAGTTAAGATGCTCAACCTTATGATAGGGGATGGTGAACTGATTCTCCTGTATCATCCTGCCCCAACTGGAATCGGGAATTTTCGGATCGAAGAAAAAGAGGGGCTCCGGCAGCTTTACGCGGCTGTAATATCTCGCTGGCCCAAGGACCGCGTCATTGGTAAAAGCGACCAAATCTTTTTCTGCCAGATTCTCCTGGAGAAACTTGACCAGCGGCTTGATAGGTTTTTTAGTGTAACTGCCCAAATGATAATCCAGCCCCATAAACATCCGGTCGCTGAAATAAAAGAGGTCAGCAGCCAAAGTCAAAACCAGCATCGCGGCGATGGTCAGGAATCTTGTTTTTTTTCCCAAAGAGAATACCCCAAAGGAAAAAAAGAGGTAAAAATACGGGCTAAAAAGGATCAGGCAACGGTTAAGATAAATGGAGAAAAATGCCCGGGAAAAAATAAAAATCGCCAAAAGCGGCAAAATGAACAAAAAGACGCAAAAGGCCACAGCGGGATTACCCCCGCGCCCCTTATTTAATGAGCGCAGCGCCGATAAGGAAACTAGTATCGTCGCCAAAATGACCAACGGATAAAATACGGGAAGCCCGTTATAACCCAGGATGAAATTTTCAAAAGTGATCGCCGCGGCCCCCCAACCGGGCTTCGGGATCCAGAAACCATCTCCGATAAAATAGAATTTTTCCAGAAAACGGTTGAGGTACAGGCTGAATCCGAAAAAAATGATGAAAAAGGGAACGATCTGCCTGGCCAGGATCCTATCTTCCTGGGAATAAAAAATGTAAGCCAATTGTGAAAAAAGCAAAAAAAGGTAAAAATAATTTGTATAGACCCCGCAAAGAGAGAACAACGCGAAAGATATCCACCAGATGATTTTTTTCGAATTAAGCGCGCGCAAAAGCAGATAAGAAGAAAAGGTGCCGAAGAAGAGAACCGCGCTGTAGTCCCTGGCCTCCTGCGCGTACCAAAGCTGAAAAGATGATAAACCGATTAAGGCCGCAGCGAATATCGCCACCTGCCTGTTAAACATTAGCTTGCCCATTTTGTAAACAAAGACCACGCTTAAGAAATTAAAAATCGCGGAAGGGAGGCGCAAGCTGAACTCGGAAAAGCCGAATAACCTGGTCCAGAGGTGGAGAATGATCCAGTAAAAAGGGGCATTCCAATTCTGCCAGGGGTGTTCGGCGTAGCTCAGCGAGCCGATCTCGTCGAACCAAAAATCCCTTGCCCCCAGGCGATAAACCCTCATCAGAAAAAAAATGGAGAAAAGGGTCAAAATAAACCAGTGGCTTTTAAGAAAAACGCCGATCCTGTTTTTTATCTGCGGCATCTCTTGAAATGCCTCCTTAGATGAGGGTTATTGAAAAATAAAAAGCAAAATCGCGGTAAGTCGTAAAAAAGAAACGGAAAGACTTTCCCCAGATAGCTATGCAGCCCTTCATTATTCATTATTGCGTAAAAACGATTTCGGAAACAAAGATATTGCCTTAATTTCTTATCCGTTCCCGAACTGTTACCTTGATGATAACAAACCAGTTCGGGCCGATAGACCCCCATCCAGCCTTTGCAACGGGCGCGCCAGGCAAGGTCCACGTCTTCTACCAGAAAAAAGAACCTTTCATCGAAATATCCGTTAGCCCCTTTTGTCTCTTCCAGCATTTGCTTGCGCAGGAAGCTGGCTGCGGAACAGCCGCCCAGTATCAAACGAGGTTGCGCAAACTCTTGATTGTCAGGGCGACCCATCCCGATATCATAAAACCTGCGCAGGAAAGAAACAAATATCCCGGTAGAAAAAATGTGCCGGCGGTCGGATTGGAGTATTTTTGCCTGGACCATACCGGTCTTAGCGGGCAGGTCTTTGGCGATTTTTACGAACTCGAGAAAAAAGTCTTGTTTAAGCTCCACATCGCAATCAAGGGTTAAAATCCACTGCCCGCGGGCGATCCTTATCCCCTGATTTCTTGCTTTACAGGCACCCAGGTTGGCGTGATTTATAATCAGCTTCGCACCGGGAAAGACGGCCCGTACCCGGGTTGATGTTCCATCGACTGAACCGTTATCGATGATGATTGTTTCAAAATCCCGGTAAGCCTGCCCTTTTAATGACTCCAGGCAACCAGTGATAAAACGCGAACTGTTGAAAGTCGGGATAATTACGGATATGCCAATCATATTCGGGAAAATATCTCACAAAGCCTCTGCCCTAAGACCCGCAGGGAATAATTGCTTTCAACGGTTTTCCGGGATCTTATTCCGATCTCCCAAGCGAGTTGTCTATTTTCAATCAGCATGCGCATTTTAGAGAAAAACTCCGCCTTATTCCTTGCCAATAATCCGTCTTGGCCGTCTTTAATGATATGGCGGCATTCCCCGATGGGGGTGGAAACCGTGGGCTTTTCCATAGACATGTATTCAAAGAGCTTGGTAGGACTTTTTGCCTCGTTAAAATTATTCCTCTCGGCAACCGGGAATAACCCGATATCCACGCTGTCCAGATATCCCGGGATCGACTCCGGCGCGATCCACCCCTTGAGGATGATATTTAAATCATGATAATCGGCAACTATTTTTTCGAGGTCCTTCCTGTGTATGCCGTCTCCGACGATTTCAAAGTAAATATGGTCGTATTTTCTTCTTAATAAGGCAAAACAGCTCAAGGCCATCTTCAGGTTATTAATGTGTTCTTTTCTGTGGAATGTCCCGATCCAGGATAAAACGATCCTGTTCTTACGGATCGTTCCGGGCCGGGAAGGCTTAAAAAGTTCAGAGTCGACCCCGGTGGGGATATAATGGACGTTTTTATTGAACTTTAGCAAAAAATCATGGAGAAAGCGGCTGGCCGCTATGCAAAAATGGCTGCGCCTGGCGATGTAGGTGGTTAAAAAATGCGCCTTGGAAGAAGGATAAAAACCCAGGTAATAACGGGGATCCTCCCTCATCTCCCAATCATCGAGGTCCAGGGAAATCATCCTCTTATCCAAAAGATGTGCCAATAAAGGAGCCAGGCAATGGTAATTGATCCTCTGGATATAAAACAGGGCGTCTTTCTCCCTGCTGATCCTTTTAAAGGCGGAATAATTATATTTTAATTTATCGAACAGACTCATCTCGGCCTCGCGATGGCCGTCCTTGGCGCCGAGATGGTCGCAATAGGAAAGGATCTCTGTTTGGATCCCGCACTTGGATATTTCCCGGGCAAAGTTATAGCACCTGATCCTCGCGCCTGCGAGGCCATAGCCCTCCCGGGTAATAAAAATAATTTTTTTCATAGAATTACGCGCTGGGGATAGGACGCGCGGATTACCTCGCCCGCGAGCACAGGTCTTCATAGGCCTTCAATAAGGACGAGGCCGTCTTATTCCAGTTATAAGTTTTTTCTACCCTTTGACGCGAGAATCTGGACAAGTTGGTTCTTAGCCGCTCGTCCCGTAAAACCTTGATGATCCCGTCGGCCAGGGAATAAAAATTGTTTGGTTCTACCAGGATCCCCGCCCCACCGAGCATCCTTCTTGTCTCCCCGACGTTACTGGCCACGATCGCCTTGCCGCAGGCCAGATATTCAACGATCTTTAACGGGCTCTTGCAACGGGTTACCGGAGTGTCTTTAAAAGGAGCGACGCAGACGTCTGCCGCCGCGATAAAATACGGTATCTTGTGGTGCGCCACAGAACCGGTAAATACGACCCTTTGTTCAATCCCCAACTCACAGGCTAGCCCCCGCAGGTATTTTTCCATAAAGCCCTCTCCCACGATCATAAAAACGACATCCGGGATGCGATGCAGGATCACGTTGGCGGCTTTAATAAATAAGTCGATGTATTGCGCGCCATGCAGCTGGCCGATATACAAGACCAGGGGGGAATTGATCCTGTATTCTTTTTTAATCAGGGTGCGGTCGATATCCGTGCGGAATTCCGCAAGGTCGGCGCCAACCGGGGCCTCGTATATATTTTCGTCCTTGACCCCGAACTGCTTAGCCAGGTCGCGCAACCCCTGGCTGGCAACCGAAACACTGTCGGCTAATACCGGCAGGAATCTCTCCAAGATTTTAAATGAAGACCCGATGAATCTCGAATGCAACCCCCTCCCGCAAGATTCATACCAGATCATCTCCTCCCAATCGTCCCAGTCATAATGCAGGGGTTTTCTTTTAAAATAAGAGACGATTATCGCGGGGACGGCCGCGTAATGATGGCATTTTTGAAAATGCACGACATCCGCCCAGTCGGCCAGAGGCATCAGCCTGCGTATATTTCTCATAAACACCAGGGGTGAGGAGGAACGATTAAAAGGGATCTCCTGGTAATTCAAGGAGCTGCCTGGGGCGGACCGCTTAAAGCTCAAAGGGAAATAAACCAGTTTTACTTCGTGGCCCGCGGCAACGAATTCCTTGGCCAGGCTCTTGATCCTGCGGGTCCAGGGCTCCCTCGGCGAATGGATATCATGTGGATGCACCAATAGAATACGCATTATTCCTCTCCCAGGATTGACTTACCCTTAACCTTCTTGATTGCCCAGAAATACAATATATAGAACAGCGAATAGAAAAAAACCCACCCTAATAACAAAAACTTATAAAAGGCATGGGGCATTATTTTTGCCTTGCGCTGCCCGGTAATTTCGGGAAGCTCCTGCAATCTGTTTATTTGTTGTTTTAGAAAATCAAGCGATGGTTCCGCATTGAGCGAATCATCCGGACCTTTCTCTTTTCCCTCCTGAATATTAGTTTCCATTACGGGCATCCCCAAGCAAGCGGCTAAATCCACTAAGGCCCGGGCCCTGGCCTTGCGCAGCTCGTAGGTATTCCCCTCCCTGGTCCTCCAAAGATAATGCCAGTTCTCTTTAGGTAATTCTTCCAAGCCGTAATCCCGGTAATGTTCATAGATATCCGTGCCGGCGATCAGGTGCAGCGTGTTAATGGACTTAACCCTATCGATGAACCTACGGTTTCTTTTCAAGAAATCGCAGGTTTTTTGGAATTCCTTTTGGCCTTCTCCGGGAAAACCGATCATAATAAAAATTTCCACTTCCATCCCGGCCTTTTTAGCCAGGCGGATATTACTTTGGGCGGTGGCGGAAGAATAGATCTTGCGCATTGCCTTCAGGACGCTGTCGGAGCCGCTTTCAACGCCGATCTGGATCTTACGGCAGCCGGCACGGTACATCTTGCTGAATAAATCAAGATCCATCTCTTTACGCGGCGCGATCTGCCCGGACCATTCAATGATGATATTCTCCTGGATTACCGACTCGCAGACATTCTTCAGCTGGGCGATATTTCCGTTCAAGAGGTTATCACAGACGGTGAATTTTTTTATACCGTGTTTCGAAACCAGGGTCCTTATCTCCTCCATGACGCGCTCCCCGCTGCGATGGCGGTATCCGCTGGTTAAACGGTAATTTTTGCAAAAACTGCACCTGCCCAGGCAACCCCGCGACCATTCCACCAGCAGGGATTTTTTCGCGACATAACTATCCAGGTTAAAACCCTGATAATCCGGAAAAGGCACGCTATCCAAAGGCTGGATCGGTTCCCTGGCCAGATAGCTCCATTTTCCGTTTTTCTTTATCGCCAGACCGGGCAAAATATTGTTTTTGGCGTTAGTGCTCCCGTTTTTGATGATCTGATAAAGTGTCTCTTCCCCTTCCCCGACTACAAAATAATCAATCCCCCGGGGTACATGCCTGATAAAAAAATCTCTTTGTTCCTCGGTTGAACATGCCGGCCCTCCCAGGATTATTTTTTTCCCGGAAGTAATTTCCCTGACCCGGTTAATTACCTCGGCGGTTATTTTTTCTTTAGGGTCCACCACTGAAAACCCGATCAGCTCCGTATCCATAGCGGCTATTTCTTTGACCGCCTGCTCAAGTTCTTTTTCGAACACCTTCATCACTAAAGGGAACGTCTTTTCATTGCTCCAGAAATTTTTATTCTCGAGATGCCAAAGTTTTTTATACTCCTCTTGGGCGGCGTTATGAAAAAGCAGATTAAGGTCCATTACCCTCGGATGCAACCCCTTGCCCCTGACATAGGCCTCGAGGTACCCTAATCCGATGGGTGGGCTGTCGACTCCCCAGGGTGGCAAGGTCACTAGAAGGATATCCGTTTTCCCTTCCGGTTTGCGGCACGGCTCATCTGCGGAAGGGCTGGCCTCTTCATCATATAAGTTCACAATCCCTACCTGGATATTCATTTTTCCGGCGGCCTCCAGGATGGCTTTGGCGCGGCGCTTGCGCAGATCGTAATTATTCCCCTCTAAGGTATACCAACGGAAATACCCTTCCTTTTCCGGCATAATGATCCCGTATTTCTCCTGATTACGCTGCAGGTCCGATCCCAGGGTAATCAAACAGGGGGCGAGGCTGGAAATACCCTTTAAATAACCGCTTAATTTTTTAAGTTTATCGACGGTATCCTGAAAGTCCGCCTCGCTCTCCCCGGGAAATCCGGCCACGATATTTACATGGACCGCGATCCCGCTTTTGGCGGCATTTTTGATCGTCGCAAGGGCCAGATCGAAATTATAGGGCTTGTTCATCAAAGTCAGTACCTTGTTTGAAAAACTTTCCAGCCCGAAGGTCACCGCGGTAAAACCCGCCTGCCTAAGCTTGGAGAATAACTCCTGGCTCATCCCTTCGCGGATCGCCATCTGCCCGGACCAGGTAATATTTAATTTTTTCCTGATGATCAGGTCGCAAAGGGATTCCAGTTCTTTCAGGCTGCCGTTAAGTATCAGGTCGCAAAATTCAAAGTGGCAGGCGCCATTTTCCCGGATCCTGGATAACATCTCGGAAAACACGTTAGAGGCGCTTCTCGTCCTGAATTTTTCGGAGACAA
>Ga0172381_10005871_pt1 | contig 12371 bp, 14 predicted proteins | sample Leawel6488metaG_FD_119754 | JGI IMG/M metagenome (GOLD analysis project Ga0172381, IMG submission 119754) | Leachate microbial communities from a municipal landfill in Southern Ontario, Canada - Leachate well 64-88 metaG | ecosystem: Engineered > Solid waste > Landfill > Unclassified | place...
TTAGAAGGAGATTTATCTTTATAAATAACATTGTAGACTTCACGGATTATCGGCATTTCTACTTTATATTTAATACTTAGCTCATGCGCTGATTTTGCGGTCGGCACGCCTTCCGCTACCATCCGCATATGGGCTTTGATCTGTTTATATGTCTTGCCTTTGCCTATCTGCTCGCCCACAGATCTATTACGGCTATATCGGCTGATGCAGGTGGTCACCAGGTCTCCCAATCCGCTTATACCCGCGAAAGTTTTAACATTGGCGGACATCGCTTTGCCTAATCTTGAAATTTCAACTAAACCTCTGGCAAGAAGCGCGGCCTTGGCATTTGTGCCAAAACCCAATCCGTCAGCTATACCGCAGGCAATAGCAACCACGTTCTTTAAACTTGCGCCGATTTCTACGCCGATGACATCTTCATTGGTATAAACTCTAAACCTGTCGGTCATGAAAATTTCTTGCAGGTATTTTCTGATGCCCTCATCTTTAGATGCTGCCACTGCCGTTGTGGGCTGGCCCACGGCTACTTCATGCGCTATGGTTGGCCCGGAAAGCACCCCCAGCCTGACAGGGCCGAGCTCTTCATGGATCAACTGTGACATCCTTTTTAAAGAGCCTATTTCTATGCCTTTAGTTACGCTTACAAAAATAGTCGATTTATTAAAACCTGATTTTTTTATTTTCTTGAGGACCTGGCGCATAAATTGCGAAGGCACAGCTAATACAACAACATCCTTACAGCGCAAAGCCGCTGTAAGCTCATGCGTAATATTGATGGCGGACGGGATCTTTATGCCAGGCAGGAACCTGGAGTTAACCCGTTTCTTATCAAGCACCGCGGTATAATCCGCGAACGCGCCCCAAAGAGTGACCGGAAAACCCTTCTTACTCAACAATATAGCCAGGGTAGTACCCCAGCCCCCGTCTCCGATAACCGCTATATCCGGTTTATTCATCTTTAAGACCTTGCTCAATAAAATGGAATGTAGAATAAATATTAGTTAAATTTTTTTCTTCTCTGGTTAAAAATTGGATACCAATATGAAATTCATTGCCATTCCTGGATTCGATCCTGACTACCTTACCGATAACGCCGTTTTGATAAATAAGGCTGCGTTTTTCTATTTCAGTGCACATAATAAGCGCTGACCGCTCCAGCGCCAGCCAAAGAATGTCGCCGATATTCACTTTTTCCGTTATCCGGCATAACGCGCCTGCAGGGCTTATGTTGGCAGTGTAACCCTCCAATAACTTTGATATCGTGGTTTCCTTGCAAACCTTAAATGCCAGCGGCGACACACAATCAAACCTGACAAACTCTCTTTTTTCGGCCCCATTAAATTTATCCAGGCTCATTTTATAATCAGCTCCGTTTTATTTGTCCTGATCTTTGCCAGATCCCAGCTGTAATCATAAAGGTGTAAACCTTTACTGACCGCGATTATTTCGCCGTCATCTACGCCTATTTCATCAGCCATATACTGTTTGACCAACTGAAGCCCGCCTATATTGGAAGGAAACCCCCCCCAGAGATCCCAAGAACGAAAATATAAAATGAAATGCAGCTTACCATAGCGTATGCGTGTATCGATCAAGCGCAGGCATGGCGGATCATTTAACTTGATATCCGAAGGCATCCCTATTTCCATTATTGCCTGGTTAGTGCCATGGCCTTTTGTCTTATACAAATTGATCACTTCCTCCACCTGATTTACATTAAGAGGAATATCTTTAACAAGGCCTTTAGGGTCAGAAGGGTCTTTGATCTTAACTTTTGCATCGACTAATCTCTCGCCGTAAGTATAATCTTCAGTCTCAGTTTTGGTCCCGGTAAGAAGATAATGCAAATACCCTTGGACATAATCCATATCCGTCGGCGCGGGAATACTCATGCCTTCCGGGATCATGGGAATTATCTGATGCGACGGTTTTTTTATCCTGATAGTCACAAAATCAAATTCCAGCCTTTTCTCGCCCTCATAACTACCGCGAGTGATCGTATAAACATGGCCATGGTCAAGTATCTGGGATAAAGCCTGGAACCAGGCGTCATCCGCATCAAAAGCATCAATATGCACAGGCTGCAAGAATTCTCTCTCCATATTATTTTTTTCCCTTTTCTTTGGCCGCAGAAACAAACATATGAAAACTGCTCATTATCTGGGATATCGGCATATTCTTTCCAATATACCCGGAACAGCCGTATTCTTTGGATTTAGCGATCAAGCCATCATCATAGCCGAAACCGGTCATCATGACGACCACGGCATCATTCTTTTTTTCCCTTAACTTTTTTAACACATCCAGGCCTGACATTCCTACAAGTTTAATATCAAGCAGCACAACGTCAAAATTATGCTCCGAAAAAACGCACAGGGCCTCTTCACCCGCGCCAACACAAGTTACATCACATTTTGCTTTTTTTAAAAGTTCTCCAAATAGTTCTCTTACCGGAGCTTCGTCATCAACGACCAGAACCTTATAAGACATATATTCCCTCCTTATAGAGCTTTATGCAAAAGGCAATCTGACAGTAAAAGTGGTCCCTTTATTCAGTTGAGTAACAACAAACATATCTCCGCCATAATCTTTAACAATATTATAACATATGGGCAGGCCTAATCCGGTACCCTCTTTCTTTGTTGAAAAAAACGGCATAAAAATATCTTTAAGATGCTTACTATCAATACCTACACCGGTATCACCCACTTGTATTTCTACGAATTTATCGTTGATATTCTTTGTAGCAATACCTAATCTACCGCCGTTTGGCATAGCCTGGAAGGCATTAATGAACAAATTCAAAAATACCTCCTGGAGCTGATTCAGGTCCGCTTTGACAGGCCTTAGATCAAGCGCAAAATCTTTATTAATTTCGACTTCGTGGGAAGGAAGCTTATGGTAACCGATCAACGACAATACTCCTTCTATTGTATCGTTTATATTTACCTCTTGTAGCTGCTTTGAATTATGGCGTGAAAATTTAAGCAAGCTATCAACCAGCTTTCTGATCCTGTCTGCCTGAGAATTAATTATCTCGATATCCTTGCGTGCTTCCTGGCTTAGGTCAGTACCCTCTAATAACATCTCAGCCCTGCCGGAAATAACAAATATCGGATTATTTATCTCGTGTGCCATGCCGGCCGCTAGCTGGCCGATGGCTGCCAATTTCTCAGCCTGAAATATCTGATACTCAAGTTTTTTACGTTCGGTTATATCTTTAGCGATAAAAATATAACCTTTTAATTTTCCTTCCGCATTCAGGAACTTACTCACTGTCAAGGTGACCGGAAAACTAAAACCTTCTTTTTTCACCAGCTCAATCTCTACTTCATACTTGCCGGAAATATTAACCTGTTCAAAAATAAAGGGCAGGCTATTCCGGCTTTCCTCCGGATATAAGATATTTACATCTTTAAATATAATCTCTTTTTTAAGCCATCCGAACATAACCTCAGAGCCCATTCCATAATAAGTGATCTTACCCTGAAGATTAGTCACATAAAGAGCGTATTCTTTTATGCTTGCAAAGATATTCGAAAGTATGTCATCGTTCTTTTTATGCGAAGCTTCTTTTGCCTTTAGCAGAGTGAGGTCATTTCCGATCAAAAGCGTGCCATCATGGCCTCTGTCTGAAGCAATAGGAGTGATATTCCATGATATAAACTTATCTCTTCCTGATGAGTCCCTAAAAAGCCCTTCAAAATTATTATTTCTCTGATAAGTTACAGAGTCTTCCATTACGGATTTAAACATCTGCTTCTTTATGTCGGCGCTATCGCTACCATACAAAACATCCAGCCAATTTTTATTTAAAATATCTTTTCTTGCTAATCCGGTAAGATCCTCCGATTTCTTATTGCACATCGTGATCTCGCCTTTATTATCAAGATAAAACATGAACGCATTAGCGTTATCAATGAGCTTATTGCAAAGATTCTCAGCTTCTTTAGTAAAAAATTTCATATCTAATTGGAGCGGGAGACGGGAATCGAACCCGCATTCGCAGCTTGGAAGGCTGCTGTTCTACCATTGAACTACTCCCGCGTCACTCGCTTTCAAATAATTGGGCAGGGAAGGATTCGAACCTTCGAAGCACGAAGTGCAACAGATTTACAGTCTGTCCCCGTTGGCCACTTGGGTACCTACCCGAATTGATTATTCTTGTTAATTTATCAAAAACTATGAATCAATTTAAAAGCTGGCGGCCCGAATTGAACGGGCGACCCTCTCATTACAAGTGAGATGCTCTACCAACTGAGCTACGCCAGCAATTATTAACGCTCCAAAAAATCAAATCTTGATTCAAACTGCGAAGCAAGAATTATATTCTTCAGCTGATTGTTTTTTGCTCGGCTTAATCTGAGCTTGCAAAGACTTCTATTTTTTAACCCTTTTAAAGGAATAAAATAAATTTTCCCTTGTTCTATATCAACAGCAGCAATAATATCCACATCCCGAGCAGAATAGTGTATAACATTAAAATTATTGGAACTCCTGATACTAACCTGTAAAGCTCCGTTCTTTGAAGAAACATATTTAACCTGGATCCTCTTAAATACGCCTTTTTTCTCGCTAACCAGATCATAGCGGTTATCTTCACCCCAGGGAACGAGAACATTGAAACCGTTTCGCTTTAACTGATATACAGCATAAACTTCGGCTAAATCTCCCTTTTGTTTTGTAGCGGACATTAGCTGCTCCTCTTTACCACTTCCGGAATACTATCTATTATATCCGAAGCGATCATGCTGATTTGAGTCTTTCTTTTCGCTGCTAAATCACCGGCTAAGCCGTGAATATAAACCGCGTATTTTGCGGCACTAAACGCGTCTAATCCCTGGCCCATAAACGAAGCGATAATGCCCGACAAAACATCCCCGCTTCCGGCAGTCGCCATCCCAGGATTACCTGTCTTATTAATATAGATATTGCCTTTGCCGGAGGCCACAATAGTATTATGGCCTTTTAGAACAACCGTCACATTATAATCTTGAGCGAATTTTTTCGCAACTTCTTTTCTGCTATTCTGGACAAATTTTACGCTCTTACCCATAAGCCGGGCCATCTCCGCAGGATGCGGCGTAAGTATCATCTCTCGTCTTTCATCCCTCGTCCTTCGTAACACGCTAAGACCAAAAACCAACGCGTTCAGGCCATCGGCATCAATAACCATAGGCTTTCTGATCGTCTTTATGATCTTACGCGCCAGCTTCTGCGTAGTAAGCTCTTTTCCCAAACCCGGGCCGACAATGATCACATCCACATTCTTGGCAAAATCATTTATTTGCTTAAAACTATCCAAACTTAAATTACCGAGCCTGCTCTGCTCCAAAGGCAAAGTCATGGCTTCAATCGGCTTTATCTTTATCAAAGAACTATTTATGCCTTTAGGGATCCCCAAAGTAACCAGCCCGCTACCGGAACGCATTGCGGCTTGCGCCGTTAAAATCGCAGCGCCGGAGAAACTCGGTGAGCCAGCGATAATAAAAACATGGCCAAAATCACCTTTATGAGAATTAACTTTTCTTTGTAATAATCGCGTTGGCAACCGCATAAGTTTTTACATGAGAAATAGATATATGTACGCTGACGCCCTTACCCTTCCCGTTTAAAAGAGAACAATACGGCTTTCCTTCTTTGTCATTTAGTATCTGAACATCCTGCCAGGTCAGTTCTTTCTCGCCTAACGCTTTAAAAATCGCTTCTTTCGCGGCAAATCTTCCTGCCAGATGTTGATAAAGACTGGCGCGGTTTTTAGCCTTCTCCAACTCTACTTTAGTAAATACCCGTTTTAAAAAATCATCACCCCATTTCTCTACCGCCCGCCTGAGGCGCCCGACTTCGGTAATATCTACGCCTGTGCCAATTATCATATTAAAGCTTTCATTTCCTTTACCGCCGCGGCTATTCCCACGATGGCCGCCCGGCAGACAATAGAATAACCGATATTAAGTTCTTCTATTTTTTTGATTCCGGCGACCCTGGAAACATTATAATAATCAAGGCCATGCCCGGCATTAACAGTCAACCCCAACACACTGGCATAACTCGTTGCCGCGGTTAATTCAGCAAAATACTTATCTGCCTGTTTTTTACTCTTTGCGCCAGCATATCTGCCCGTATGCAGCTCAATGACTTTCGCGCCGGTTTTTTTAGAAAAATCTATTTGGCGCTTTTGAGGGTCAATAAAAAGACTGACTTCTATACCCGCATCAACTAATTTCCTGACTATATCTTTGATCTTATTAAAACCGGCTGCTACATCAAGCCCGCCCTCCGTGGTCACTTCCCTGCGCTTCTCAGGAACTAACGTTGCCTGATCCGGCTTAATAGCGCAGGCAATGTTGACGATATCTTTAGCTATAGACATCTCTAAATTAAACCTGCTTCTTACAACTTCTCTCAGGATCGTAACATCACGGTCATTGATATGCCTGCGGTCTTCGCGCAGATGCGCTACTATACTATTTGCCCCCGCCGTTTCAGCGATGATCGCCGCGAAAGCCGGTTCAGGCTCTTGCGCATCCCTGATCTGCCTGATTGTGGCAATATGGTCGATATTAACGCCAAGTTTCATTCTAGTAATTAAACCTGCTAATTTCGGAGCGCGCGTAAAACCAGATCATAATAGCCAAAGCAAGCGAAATTATCTTGATCCAGGGATGAGTGATGATTGCGGCCAAGATTTTTGTTAAAAAGCTGGCTTTCTTTTTCAACATCTTAATTCTCCGACCTCATTAGTTCTTTGATCTTAGCGATTATCTCTTCCCTTTTTAAATCTTTTACTAGTTTACCGCGGTACACTATGGATATATCCTGCCTTTCTTCCGAAGCGACTATGATTATCGCGTCTGTTTCTTCGCTTAATCCCAGCGCCGCCCTGTGCCGCGTGCCAAATACCCGGCTTAACTCATGGCTTTCAGTTAAAGGGAACAAACATCCGGCGGCCACAATACGCCCATGCTGAACCACTATCCCGCCGTCATGAAGCATACTTTTAGGAGTAAATATAGTTTCTATCAGGTCGGCAGAAACCCTGGCATCGACCAACTCTCCGCCCTCAATATAAGCGTTTAAGGGGTCTTTTCTTTCCATAGCTATAAGCGCGCCTGATTTCTCTTTGCATAGATTTTCTACCGCCCTGATTATCTGATTTAACACATAATCCAGTTCTTCTTCGCGTAAAGATGTCGAGAACATGTGCCTTTGCCCCAGCCGCGCCAGGCCCTGCCTGATCTCAGGCTGAAAGATTATCAAAAGCGCGATTACTGAGATTCCGAAAAGTTTAGTAAATAGCCAATCAAGTATTTCGAAGTTAAATCTCTGGATAATAAAAAAAGCGAGTAACAAGACTACTATGCCTCTTAGCACCTGAAAAGCGCGCGTACCCTCAAAGAAGATCATGATCTGGTAGGCCACAAACCAAAGCAGCAATATCTCAACGATCGGTTTCCAAAAAATGAAAACATCTAGCATGTTCATATATTCCTTATCCTTTGCGATACATCCAGGGCCTGCCTGACCTGTTTAATATCGTGGACCCTGACAATATTTGCGCCGTTCCTAAAAGCCACCAGGCAAGAAGCCACAGTGCCGAAAATACGTTCCTGCGGCGATTTATCCAGTATTTTGCCGATAAATGCTTTTCTTGACGTGCCCACCATTATCGGCAAGCCTAAGGCTTTGAATTCAGCGAGCCTTCTTAATATTTCCAGGTTTTGTTCAAATGTCTTGGCAAAACCTATGCCGGGATCAATAATAATTTTATTATTACTAATGCCGGCATCTCGGGCGATCCGCACTGAATCCTTAAGAGAATTTATTATATCATCAATCAACGAATCATATTTGGTGAACTTGCACATATTTTTGGGCGTACCCCTCATATGCATGATCACCACAGCTGCCTTGTATTTCGCAGCCAACTTGGCCATACGCCTATCGCGCAAACCAGTCACGTCGTTTATTATATCAGCCCCGCTGTCCAAAGCCGATTTTGCTACTTCAGGCTTATACGTGTCTATTGAAATAGGGGCTTGAATTTTTTTTCTGATTGCCTTAACTACCGGACAAACCCGTTTGATCTCTTCCTTGACTGAAACCCTTTTTGCTCCCGGACGGGTTGATTCCCCACCCACGTCAACCACATCCGCTCCGTCACTAACTAATTTTTGCGCCAAGGACGCTATCCCCAGATCGCCCCCTCGTAACAACCCATCCCCACTGAATGAATCAGGGGTCAGATTCAATATTCCCATTATCGCGCAAGCCTTACCCAGCCTTAATTTCCTTTTCCCTAAATCTACAACAAAACTATCTTTCAGAAAATTAGAAAGCGTATCGGATATCTCTTTACCTAAAACCCCAAGTCCGAATGGCTGGCGCTTTAACTTTTCGCAGAGCCGGACGTATTGAGATAAAGTCCCTATTAAGAGGCAATCAGTAATCTTATCTTTTCCGGTAAGCGTATCCCGGGAAACCGCGGCATCAGCGCCTATTGAAAGCATCTCTTGCTTCAAAATATTAGCGCGAATACTTGAAACGGAGCCGATCTTTATCACGAAAGATTCAGCTTTAGGCGCCATTATTTTAATTCCATAAGGATCTACCTTGATCCCTCTAAAAAGTTGCCTCAACTCTTCAGCATCCTCAAATCGGACTACACGCATCATAAGCTTATTACTAAACAACATCGCTCTTTTCAATATTAAGAAGCTTCTTGACTTCTTCGCCGTTTAAAACTTCCTTCTCAAGCAAAGCATTGGATAAAATTTTAAGCTTATCCACGTTCTTGATCAACAGGGCCTTAGAATCAGCATAGGCATGCTCAACGATGCTTCTTACTTCTTCATCGATCAGGCGAGCAGTGGAATCACTGTAATTTTTTTCTTCCATCAGGTCTTTCCCTAAAAATACCAACCCCTCACGCTTACCCAGAGTAACGTTACCTAATTTTTCCGACATTCCAAACTGCGTAACCATACGCCTGGCCATTTGCGTAGCCATCTCCAGGTCATTCTGGGCACCAGTGGTTACTTCACTTAAATTTATTTCTTCAGAAGCCCGGCCGCCGAGCATCATAGTGATCTCTCCGATAAGCTCTTTTTTTGTCCAATAATGCCTATCTTCCATAGGGGGAGTAAAAGTATAACCCCCCGCGAGGCCGCGCGGAATTATTGAGACTTTCTTCAAAGGATTGACTTCCGGAATGACTAAAGAAAGCAGAGCGTGCCCTGACTCATGGACAGCGGTAATTTCTTTTTCACGCTTAGAAATAATATGGCTCTTTTTTTCCGGCCCCATCAAAACTCTTTCTATAGCTTTTTCAAATTCAATCATATCAATAGATTCTTTATTATGCCGGGCTGCCAAAAGCGCTGCTTCATTACACAGATTGGCGATATCCGCTCCGGAAAAACCGGGAGTCTGGCTAGCCAGGGATTTTAGATCCACATCGGTTCCAAGCTTTAATTTGCGGGTATGCACCTTGAGGATCTCTTCCCTGCCCTTTATATCCGGCAGGTTAACTACGATATGCCGGTCAAACCTGCCTGGACGCAATATTGCCGGATCCAGGGTGTCGGGCCGGTTGGTCGCTGCTATCAGAATAATGCCTTGCTGCGCGTCAAAACCGTCCATTTCAACAAGAAGCGCGTTTAAGGTCTGCTCTCTTTCATCATGTCCGCCGCCGATCCCGGAGAATCTCAGCCGCCCGACCGCGTCGATCTCATCAATAAAAATAATCGCGCCTTTTCCCGAAACCTTGGAAGCGCGCCTGCCCTGCTCAAACAGATCGCGCACACGGCTGGCGCCTACGCCCACGAACATTTCAACAAAATCAGAGCCGCTTATAGAAAAAAACGGGACGCCCGCTTCGCCCGCAACTGCCCGGGCTAAAAGCGTCTTGCCTGTACCCGGCTGTCCAACCAATAAAACACCTTTGGGGATCTTACCGCCGAGTTTTTGGAATTTTTTCGGATCCTTTAAAAATTCGATCACTTCCATCAGCTCTTCTTTGGCCTCATCCACGCCGGCGACATCGTTATAAGTCACCTTTTCATTTTTTCCGTCTTGTATTTTAGTGCGGATCTTGCCAAAAGACATCAACTTACCGCCTAACTGTTCTCCGCGTGAAGCCATCATCCACCAGAATCCGATTAATAATATAATTGGCCCAAGATTAAACAATAAACCTGCCCAAAAAGTACGCGGCGGTTTGACTTCGAATAATTTAAGGTTTTTACGCATCAGATCAAGCAATTCATCATCTTTATCTGGAATATTTACGAAAAATTTAGAGCCATCAGCCATCTCGCCCTGCAAGACAGTCTCGGTCTTGGCCACAGATTTGATCAAATCGGGAGAGGTCTTCAACATAGTATAAAACTTACTGTAAGGCATCTCTTTGGGCACGCCATTAACAGAAATATTCAATGAAGATATCAGCAGGTAGAAAATCAAAATACCGAATATCCAGCCTAAAGGAAAACGCTTAAGTATGTTATTCTTCTTGGACTTACGATTATTATTAGCCATTATATTGCCTCTTAGTTTAGGGGTTGTTTAGATTAAATATTATATATATAATTATATAATATAGCAAGCGAATATTGCGGGTTTATCTACCGACCGCACAATAACAACCTAATGCTCATTCTGTTCCAGGGGTTGTTCGCGTGTTAAAACACGCTCACAACTCCTTGCACAAAATTAGGCTATAATAAATATCATTGTAAAGATATTTATAAAATACTAACGATTACCTGCGGTAAAAAGAAACAGATTTGAGTGATTTTCGGGCGGAAATACCTTGCGGAAGGTCGACGATGGAATTGGATGGACGGTTAAAAATCAAGTCTTCAATTTCCCTAATATGCACAAAGCCTATGCTACGGGTATTACCTTTAGCGCGGGAGATAGCGTTACGCAACAAAAGCCTCCTGATCGCCGGATGCATCGCCTTTAAACGCTTAAGCGCTAATGTTTTTCTGCCGGATTCGGGAAGCTTTGCAACGGCCTTGCTTAAATAATTATAATCGCTTGCCGAAGAATCCGCCAGATTTGCCAAAACCTGACGAATATTCCTGTTATAGTTCTTCTCAAGTAACGGCAAAAGTGTATTGCGGATCTTATTTCTTAAATAGATACCGTCAAGATTAGTTTCATCAAAGCAAGACTTGATCTTCTTTGACCTTAAAAATTTTTCAATATCCTTACGACGGGTATCAAGCAGCGGACGGATAACAGCCAAACCATTGATCTGTCTTTTTGGCTGTATCGCGGAAAGCCCGTAAAGCCCCGAGCCCCTTAAAAGCCGCATCAAAACTGTCTCTGCCTGGTCATCGAGATTGTGCCCTAACGCGATCTTTTTAGCTTTAAAAGATTTCGCGACTTTAGAAAATAGCCTGAACCGGGCATAGCGCGCGATCTCTTCGATTGAACCGTTACCGGTTAAAGCTTTAACATTGACCCTGGTTATAGTTGCCGGAATTTCCAACTTTTGGGCCAGGTCTTTAACAAACTCCGCGTCCCGGACAGAATTTTTTCGCAGCATATGATCCAGATGCGCTACGCGAAGCTTCAAAGCAAACTGCCCTTTTAAGCTGTTTAATATATAAAGCAGAGCAACTGAATCCGGCCCGCCGGAAACTCCGACGATGATCCTGTCGCCTTTAGAAATAAGGCTATTCTGCTTAATGGTATTTTTTACTATATTAGTGATCAAGGATAGGCCTTTGCTCTATGCCTGCACTCGCGGATGTTTAATGCCGGTTTCCTGGAACAGATCTTTATGCGAATGCGGCGATGATCGTTTCGTTTTTAAACAATGGTGTACGTCGCAGGCCTTTTTCTTACTAACCCCGAATGCTTTTCTCTTTCCTCTATTCGACATGTCTATCCTCCCGCTCTATTGCTAGCTCTTCCCATTTTACCGTAGGATTATGATAACGTTTTCTTGTTTTGGTATTCTTGCCGTATTGGATCGCCTCAACCGGACACCACTGCAAACAGGCAAAACATTGCTCGCAATGATGCAGCCAAACCGGCACCCTATTGACCAACTTCACATTCTTTACCGGGCAGACCTTAACGCAAGTTCCGCAATGAATGCAATTTTCATCAACCCAGAAATTTTTATCCATCATCGGGATCAATGGAGACATTTTTTTATAAAGCGCCGAAAGTATTCCACGCATTAAAAACGCATCCCGCTCAATCTTATATTGATTATTGCTTCTGACTATTTCCGCGATCTCTTTTATCCTCGACTGTTCTTTCGCGAATAACTTATTCTGCTTATTCACAGGCAAAGCTCCATAAAGAGGCGTATAATTCCCCGGCATGCAGACAATAAAACCCGCAGCCAA
>Ga0172381_10005873_pt1 | contig 12370 bp, 18 predicted proteins | sample Leawel6488metaG_FD_119754 | JGI IMG/M metagenome (GOLD analysis project Ga0172381, IMG submission 119754) | Leachate microbial communities from a municipal landfill in Southern Ontario, Canada - Leachate well 64-88 metaG | ecosystem: Engineered > Solid waste > Landfill > Unclassified | place...
AACATAACAAACAACACAGTTCCAGATGACAATTCTTCTAAGAAAATATGCATGAACCCCCTAACTATTGAATTTATATGTGAACCAAACTGGGAATGTGGTGGATGGAGTGAATGTAGTGAAAATGGAATTAAAGTGAGAACTTGTGAGGATACAAACAATTGTTCTTTAGATTATGGTAAACCCATAGAAATGACCAACTGTGAAATGCAAAAATCTCTCGTCGTAAAAAAAGATAATTATTTTTTAAAAATAATGGTTGAAATAAGTTTAATATTAATCTTAATTTTGATTATTTTATTAATCATTAACAAGAGAAAATAAAACCCTAAACATTTTATTTGATTATACCAATATATCTATTATAGGGGAATAATGCTTAAATAGAAAAGATAGGTGTTTCTAAGATGCCATTTGTCAATCTTGAAAGCGAAATTTCAGATGAGGAATTCTATAAAGTATGCACTGAAGAACTTGCAAGTATTCCTTCTTATCCTATTTCTGATGAACAAAAATGGAATTTAAAATGCACTATTTATGATACTGTAATACGTTATGAAGAAGGAAAAGAAACAGGCGCTGAACTCAAAAAAAGCACAGAACAAATAGGAAAAAGCCTTGATAATTTAGGAAAGTCATTTTCTGCAATGGGAGAATATATGGGGAATATCATTACAGGAGTTGAAGGACTTGCTAAGAGCAGCCTTGAAATATCTGCAAAGATTAAAGAAACAAAAGAATTGCAGAAGAAAACACTAAAGACTGCTTATGAATGCAGAAATAATATGAATGAAGCAAGATATAATTTAGATGATGCTCAAGAAAGACTTGATGAAACAAAAAAAGGGATAAAAAAGCTGAAAAAAGATGTAAGAAAAATAGGGGAAGAAGCTGAAGAAATTAAAAGAGGATATGAAGGAAAACTTGCAGCAAAAGATATTATTGCAGAAATAGGAAATGGTATGAAGGGGCAAGGTAAAAATAACTAATTCTACTATGGAATATGCTGATAAAGACGAACAATCTGAACAATATATAAATCAAAGATTAAGGGAAGTAGCAAGACTTCCTATTTCAGATAAAGAAAAAAATAGAATTTATGAATTAGGGCATTCAATGATTTATGCCTGCCATGAAATAATAGAAGGGGAACAGGCTGTATGTAATTCTTATCTTGTTGATGCTCTGGATACTATATTAGGTTTTTACCAAAAAAAGGATGAAGAGGATGCTCCAATAGCAGGAAAAATCTTTGTTTATTCAAAAAAGATAAGTGAATTGGTTCTTCAAATAGACATTCTGCTAAAAGAACTTGAAAACAGCAGACAAACCCTTGAAAAAAGAGTTACATCAAAAGAGATAATTAAAGAGATGAAAAGAGAGAAGTGAAAATAAAAAACTATAAAAGGTTTTGAGTATATTCGTTTTAATGTCCAAAGATTGTTCTGAAGAGCTGATACAATTGATTGAAAATTATAAGGAAAGGGGATTTGAATGGGGAAAGCCAATAGATTATCTTGAATTCAGAAATGGGTGTTCTAAGGAAGAGATGGAAAGGGAAATACTTAACTGTGAAAATGTTGAATTCACTGAAAAACAAAAAGAAGAGGGAGAAACAAGATATAAACTCTATTTTGTTTACAGTTCAAAAACAGGAAGAGTTTATGTCTTAAAGTTCACTGAAAAAATAAGGGTAATAACAGTTTATCCAATTGGCAAACAAACCTTTAGAAATTATAAGAGAAAATTTAAAAAAGACTAATTAACTATAATAATCATGACACTAAAGACCCATTATGATAAAGAAGACGATATTTTCACTATTTATGATGATGAATATAAACCAAGCGAAACAGTTGAATTTTCAGAGTTTCTTAATATAGATATTGACAAAAAAAGAGGTATTGTAGGACTCGAGATATTTTATGCCAGTGAGTTCTTTTCTGCAATAAATAAGATAATTACAAAGAATTTGTTAGAGTCTCTCACAGAAGTATCTATGGAATATAATAATAGAAGAAATAATTGGTTTATCACTTTAATCTTAAACAATAAAGGAAATGAGATTAAAGTGCAGATGCCTCCTTTGAGAAAATCGGATTATAGAAGTCCGTTAATTGCTAGTTGTGTGAATTAAATCAAAAAGACAAGCCTTAAATATCCTTAATTTGTCATATTTCTGTAGACTAGGTTAGCGGGGTAGCTCTCCGCTGTTTGCAAGTGAGCTTTATGCAGACTGCAAGAAGGCGAGTGATTAAATGTCAAAAGGTCTTTATTCCTACGTTGACGCTTTGCCTGTTTTGATCTTGCATATGCGAAATGGGTCAGGTCCTGATCGAAGCAGCCCTAAACATTTGTTAAGATGCTTAACAGAAAACAGAGCCGAGGAAGAATAGAGGAAGCCGATTGGTTTTTATGAGCAAACCTTCGAGTCTACGCGAGACAACCTACGGTTTTCTTAGCATAGTTTTCCCTTTTAGGAATTTTAAACTTACTAATTAAATTGACATTTCTGCGTCTACACTTATTTTTATTTCATAAGGTTTAAAAGACCTGAATATTACGAAAGATTATGAAAACACAGGATAATACTTATGACTATGATGGAAGAGCACTAGCCTCAATGATAGCAGTTAGTCTGCTTGCAACAGGAATAGGACTTGCAGGACTTTTTAGCTGTAATCAAACTCCTGAACTAAAAAGGGAAAACCTTGAAGCAGTAGCAGAAGGATATTATGCAGGAAATGATTATCTTAAAGATTTGAAAGTAAGAGACAAAACTACAGGAAAGCTTTACTTATATAGAGGAACTGAAACAGGATTCAAGTTTGAAAGAATGCTTGAAGAATAATTCTAAAAATTTCAAAAACGCAATGTTTTTAAAATAATATCAACTGATATGATTATGAAAATGGCACTAAAATCGGAAATCAGATCTCCAACTCTTCAAACCGTATTGATGGTTGAAAAATTTATTGATGATAACAGCGGTGCATATAAAAAAACAGAGTTATGGAACAAGCTCCCAAGAAAAGTGATGTGGCAGACATTTCAGGTAATTGTAGGATATCTTGAAGAAAATGGAAAAATAGCATATGACAAAGAAGGTTATATTGTTTATATCTGGAATCCAGAGTTAGTTAAGAGATTCAGAAATAAACCTGAATTACAATGGAAGATATGAATCATAAAGAATATGAGAGGCTTTTCAAATTTTAATAATAACCCAATTTATCCTTGATTAAACGATTCAAATATTTTTTTCCTTCAATTGCCGGATTTTCCATATAAACAATATAATCTATTTTTTCTTTTTCCAGCCTAATAGCAACTCCTGGCTTGTATCTTCTTTCCCAAGTATCTTTTCTTCTCCCGTCTTTATGCTTTGTTATTACTGTTGCATTTGGCAAGGTAGGATAAAAATCTATATGCGGTTTCCTTCCAAAATGAGCTGTTGCTACAATTTCAGAGTCAGAAATAAAAAAATTCTCATCAAAAAAAGCAGGAAGAAAAGAATCAAGCGTTTTTCTCTGCTTTTCTGCATTTGTTTGATCAATTATTTTCTTAGTGACTTCTTCAGGAGCCATTATTCTTTTCATAAATAAGAAAGAAGTTCAAAGTTTTTAAGAATTTATGTTTCTTATCACTAATTTTATTAAGTCTTTTTCTTTGAGAATAATATTAAAAGATGTGGCATGCACTTGAAAAAAAAGAGGTTTTTGAAAAGCTTGAAACTAACGAACAGGGTTTAAGCGAAAAAGAAGCTGAAAAAAGACTTTTGAAGTATGGGAAAAATGAGTTAAAGCAGATTCATAAGATTCATCCTTTTATGATTTTTATTGAGCAGTTCAAGTCTGTTTTCATAGGAATACTTTTTGCATCAGCAATTTTTTCTCTTATCATACAGCATTATCTTGATTTTGGCGTAATAATGGCTATAGTTTTTCTTAATTCAGCCATAGGATTTTTTCAGCAGTACAAAGCAGAAAAAATAATTTCAAAAATGAAAGAGCTTCTTGTTCCGAAAGTCAAGGTTATAAGAGATGGAAAAATAAGTGAAATCCTTTCTTCAGAAGTTGTTCCAGGAGATATTTTAATTCTTTCAGAAGGAGATAAGATTATTGCAGACTGCAGAGTTCTTCACAGCAATGAGATACAGGCAGATGAATCTTCTTTAACAGGAGAAAGCTTTCCGCAGGATAAATTTTCAGAAAAAATAAATGAAAATGTTCTTCTTGCAGACAGAAAAAACATGCTTTATGCAGGAACTTCAATTGTAAGGGGAAATGGGAAAGCAATTGTTGTCTCAACAGGAATGAACAGCGAATTTGGAAATATAGCAAGAGAAGTCCAAAAAATAAAACCGGAAAAAACCCCGCTCCAAAAAAAGCTTGATGCATTCTCAAAAAGAATTGCCGGGATTGTGATTATACTTACAATATTAATTGTAATAGTTGGAATTTACAAAGGAGAGGAAATTTTCCAGATGGTTCTTACAGGAGTTGCACTTGCTGTAAGCGTTATCCCTGAAGGACTTCCTGCTGTAATATCAATAACTCTTGCACTTGCAATAGGAAGAATGCAGAAACACAAGGCATTGGTAAGAAAACTTCCTGCAGCAGAAACCCTTGGAAGAGTTACAGTAATATGCACAGATAAGACAGGAACATTGACAGAGGAAAAAATGAGTGTTACTCAAGGATATTTTGGAAATAATTTTTTTAAGATAAATAATAATTCTTTTTACCTTGAAGGAAAGAAAATTTCCCCTAAAACAAATGAAGGATTAATTGCATTATTAAAAACAGGAATAATGTGCAATAAGGCAAAACTAGAAATAAATGGGAAGAAAATAGAAGTGTTTGGAGACCCAACTGAAAAAGCTCTTGTTCTTTCAGCATACAATTCAGGAATGAATAAGAAAATAGAAAGCGAGAAAGAGCTGAAGATAAAAGAATTTCCTTTCTCCTCTGCAAGAAAAATGATGAGTGTTGTAAGAGAGAATAAAGGAAGATTTGTAAGCTATGTAAAAGGCTCTCCTGAAATGATAATAAAAAATTGCTCAAAAGAACTGGTAAATGGAAGAATAATTAATTTAGGAGAAAAAAGAAGACTTGAACTTACAGGAATTTATGAACAAATGGCTTCTGATGCATTAAGGGTTTTGGGATTTGCATACAAAGAAGTAAGCGCAAAATTTAATCAGGAGAATGCAGAAAAAGAACTTATATTTTTAGGATTTCAGGGAATGCTTGACGCCCCAAGAAAAGAGGTCAAACATGCTATTCTTGAATGCAGAACTGCAGGAATAAAAATAAAGATGATTACAGGGGATTCTATTATTACTGCAAATGCTATTGCAAGAATGATTAATCTTGAAGGAGAGTCTGTTGAAGGAATTGAAATTGAAAAAGCATCAGAGGAAGAATTTGAAAAGATAGTAAGAGAGAAAACAATTTTTGCAAGAGTGACTCCTGAAATAAAATTAAGAATAATCAGGATTCTGAAAAATGACGGGGAAATAGTTGCTGTAACAGGAGATGGGGTAAATGATATTCTTGCTTTGAAAGCAGCACATATTGGAGTTGCAATGGGCATTAGGGGGACAGATGTTGCAAAAGATGTTTCAGATATAATTCTTCTTGATGATAATTTTGAGACAATAGTCAACGCAATAAGAGAAGGAAGAAGAGTTTACGACAATATGAAGAAATCAATAAAGCTTCATATTTCAGCAAATATAGATGAGATGCTTGTTGTTATAAGTGCAATTGCTCTTTCAATGCCTCTTCCATTTCTTCCACTTGCAATTTTATGGATGAACCTTATTACAGATTCTCTTCCGAGCATTGCCTTAAGTGTAGAAAAAGAAGAAGAAAATATAATGAAAAGGGGACCGATAAATCATAGCCACCACGTGTTAAGTGGAGTTATGAAGTTTATAATGATTGCAGGATTTTTGTCGTTTGCAGGAACAATTGCATTATTTATCCTTAATTATCAGGCAGATTTAGAAAAAGCAAGAACAATGGCGCTTACTGTTTCAGTTTTCTGTGAATTATTTATAGCATTAAGCTGCCGTTCAGAAACCAAACCAATATGGAAGCTGGGAATTATGAGCAACAAATTTATGATTATTGCAATTATGGCAGCAGCAACATTGCAGATAATTGCAATTTATTCTCCTCTAGCCGCTATTTTTGGGCTTAAAGCACTTTCAATAGGAGAACTTGGGCTTTCAATAGCAGTTTCTTCAATTGGATTTGTCTTTTTTGAAATAGCTAAAGCACTGAAAATAAAAATTTAAAATGAAATATCCAAAATTAACTGCGTTTGTTTTTGTAATCATAGCTGCTTATCTTCTTTTCAAAAATCCAGTTATATCTGGATTTGTTTCGCATTTAAATTCGTTCAGCAATTTCGGCTCGTTTATTGCGGGATTTTTTTATTCATTTGGCTTTACTTCTCCTCTTTCTGCAGGATTTTTCCTTACATTAAAGACAGAAAGCATAATATTTACAGGAATTATTGGAGGAATAGGAGCAATGCTTGCAGATTTATTCATATTCAAATTTGTCAAAATATCTTTCAAAGATGAATTTGAAAAGCTGAAAAAAGAAAAGATATTCAAGAAAATAGGAGCTTTTACAAGAAAAAGATTCAAAAAAAGTGTGAGGGCTGTTGTTTCTTATATTTTTGCTGGAATTTTAATAAGCTCTCCTCTTCCAGATGAAGCAGGAATTACAATTCTGGCAGGATTCTCAAGACTAAAGGAAAAAGCAATAATGATAATGGGATTTATACTTAATACAATAGGCATAATCATCCTTCTTCTTATCTAAAATAATAAAACCCACCCGCCATACACCCTGATAAAAAAATAAAGTTAAACAAAACGTATCAGTTTAGTTTTGTTTTGAAAAAGATTACTTTTAAAGAATATTTCTTCTTATTCAGAAGAAGATTCATCTTCATTTTCTTCTTTTTCTTCCTCAGATTCCTCTTCTTCAGAAGTCTCTTCTGAGGTTGTTTCAGCTTCTGATTCTGCACCAGGAGCTGTTTGATTTTCCTCTTCCATAAAAAGCAGAAATCTGCAGCCTATAAAAAGATTTGGGATATTCCTCTTTGCCTGTTTAAGCTGATTCTGCCTGTTTTCAAAAAATTAATAAACTCATTTATACTTTTTAATCTATGAACTCAAAAGGGATGATGAATAAAGGCGGGCAGTTCTTTCTTATTGCAGCAATTGTAATAATAATTGTAATTGTAAGCGTTGTCACAATATCAAATTATACAGAAAAAAAGAATGAGATAAAACTTTATGATTTAAAGCAGGAAATGGGGATTGAAAGCCAGCAGGTTTTAGACTATGGAACTTACAACAATCTTAACAGCGACGAAATGAGGGGGCTTATGGAGAATTTTATAGAAAATTATGTTGATTATATTGAAGAGGAAAAAAATATTTATTTTATATTCGGAAACAAGCAGGAGATAAATGCTTTGGGATATCAGGAAATAAATAATGAAAGCGTATGCATAAAATTAAATCCTCCTTCAGAAGGAAGCAGTGAGAATGCCGAATGCATCCCTCTTCAGATGCAGGAAACACAGACATTTTCCCCTGACAACACGGGGGCGATAAATGTTGTTGTCATAAGAATTGACAGCAATGAATATCAGTTCAGATTAAAGCCTGGAGAAAACTTCTACTTTGTCATTTGGCAGAAGGCAGGAGGACAGAAGAATGTTGTTACGAGCAGCGGATAAAAGAGGATTAAGTATAATCATCGGATATGTTCTTCTTATTGTAATTTCTATTGTTATGAGTGTTGTTGTATATCAATGGCTTAAGACTTATGTTCCTGATGATGCAATAGCATGCCCTGATGGAACTTCAATGTTCATAAAAGAAATAAATTATGACTGCACTGCACAAACAATCACAATTACTGTCAAGAACAACGGAAGATTCAGCCTTGACGGGTATTTTATACATGCTTCAAACAGGTCAGAGGAAAAACTTTCAACAATTGACCTTTCACCTAAAGTAATTACAGCTTCACCAGAAGACAGGGCAGAAACAATTTCAGGAAGCGAGATAAGATTTGCGAATCAGGTGAATTCTCTTTCTCCAGAAAATGAATCAAATACAAATATTAAAACATTTGACGTCTCTGGATATGGAACAATTTATAAAATTGAAATTATTCCTGTAAGAATAGAAGAGATAAATAATCAGCGAAGAGTCGTTGGATGCACGAATGCAAAAAGCAGCGAATCAATTTCATGCAATTAAACAAAGAATTTAAAAGCAACATTTGCGTTAAAAAAAGATGAGAAAAAAGGTGATGAATGAGAAAGGGCTTTCGCCTATTGTAACAACTATTCTTTTAATAGCTCTTACTATTGTAATTATCGCAATAATTTTCCTTTGGTTCAGAGGAATGGTCAGCGAGGGAGTTACAAAATTCGGAAAGAACATCCAGCTTGTATGCGGAGATGTTGTATTTGAAGTAAGTTATGATTCTGGAACATTGAGTGTTGTAAACAGCGGAAATATCCCGTTATATTCTCTTGACATTAAGATGGCTGGCGACGGAGGATATCAGACAAAGAGCATAAGGGATTTTAATTCTGCAGACAGCTGGCCTTCATCAGGTCTTAAGCAGGGAAGTGCGTTCTCTGCAAATATCGGCCCTGAAATGGCTTCTCCGACAGAATTGCAAATATTCCCTGTTTTAATTGGAACATCCACAAGCGGAAAGAAGACATTCACATGCGGAGGACAGTATGGACAGAAGCTTACGCTCTAAAAAAGCTGACAAGAAAGGGCTGTCAACAATTGTAATAACTCTTATTCTTATTGCATTAAGCCTTGCTGCTGTTGTTCTTGTCTGGACATTTGTCAATTCAATGATTAAAGGGCAGATAAAAAGTAGTGAAGCCTGTTATGGAAATTATGACAAGATAAAAATCAATGGAGAATATACATGCTATGAAAGAGTTGGAAGCAATTATTATCTTAGATTCTCAATTGGAATTTCAGATGTAAGGCCTGAAAAAGTAATTGTTGCTGTTTCATCTGCAGGAGAAACAAAGAGCTATACAATAACAACAAATTCAACAGCAATTGCAGGACTTGCAATGTATCCGTCAAATAACAGCGCAATAATGCTTCCGGAAATTAACGGAGGATTTACATACAGAACATCTGCGTTTTCAGCAAAGATTGATTCAATAAAAATTGCTCCTGTAATGAATGGAGTTCAGTGCGACATATCTGATTCAATCCTTGAAATTGCAGACTGCAACCTGATAATTTAATACATTAATTATTTAAATTAAATTTTACTATATATTCTATGAATAAAAGAGGAAAAAACAAAAACTTTTTCTCGTGCAGTTTTTTCAAAAAAAATTGCGGAGGAAGAGGTAAATTGGATTACAAAAAGAAATCCGGGCAGGTGTGGATAGAAACTGTAATTTATACTCTGATTGCATTTGTAATGATAGGGCTTGTTCTTTCTTATGCTCAGCCAAAAATAGCAGAGATGCAGGACCAGTCAGTATTGCAGCAATCAACGACGATGCTTAAACAGATAGACACAACAATTTCAACAATGGGCGCAGCAGGAAATCAAAGAGTAATGGAGATTGTTATAAAAGCAGGAAATTTAAAATTAGACTGCGCTGAAGAAAAATTAATTTTCCAGATGGATACAAAAAATAAATACAGCGAACCGGGAAAGATAATTTACGATGGAGAAGTTCAGATTTTAACAGAAGTAAAAAGCGGATTTAATACTGTAACACTTACAATTCCTTATGGGGAAACTTACAATCTTAGATTTGAAGGAAAAGACGACGTTAAAACTGTAAGCAAATCATCGACTGCATACAAGCTTTCAATCTCAAATGAAGGTGCAGATTTAGAAGGAAAAATAATATTAAATATGACAATACAATAAAATGACAGAACAAAGTTCAGCACAAACACAAAAAACAAGTTCACTTCGTTCCCTTTCATTCATAAAAATAAATGAAGGAGAATTTTCATGGACATAGAAACATATGAACGAGTAAAAATAAATTTTCATCCGGATATTCCTCCCCTTGAAAAGATTAAAGACAAGACAAAGATAGACGTCAGGTATTGTGTAATCTCTCCGTTTGCATATGTTCATATTTACTGGAATCCAAAAACATTTGATCTTGTTTATGACGTTGAAGAGCCTATTCTTACAGAAGAAGAAAAAGTATACAGAGAACAATTTACCAAAGCTATTGAAGATTTAATTAATTTTGAAGAAGTGATTGAAAGAAATGAAGAAACCCTTCTTGCTTACATTGACAAAAGGCTTAAGATTCTTGCAGTTGAATTTGGAATTGATATTCCTTATGAATCATACAGAAAAATATATTATTATTTATGCAGAGACTTTTTGGGATTGAATGAAATAGAGCCTATATTAAGAGATTATTTTGTTGAAGATGCAGACTGCAATGGAGCAAACAGCCCGATATATATAATTCACAGAGTTTACAGAAATTTAAGAACAAGCATAACAATTCCAAGCATTGACAGACTTGCAAGCCTTGTTGAAAAACTTGCTCAAAGATGCGGGAAGCATATCTCCTATGCAGAACCAATCCTTGACGGAAGCCTTCCTGATGGGAGCAGAGTAAATGCAACATATACTGCAGATATAACAAGCAAGGGCCCTACATTCACTATCAGAAAATTCACAAAGACGCCTTGGACTCCAATACAATTAATTTCATTCAGAACACTAAGCCCGGAAATGCTTGCATATTTATGGATTTTAGTGCAGTATAAAATGAATATTCTTATTACAGGAGGAACAGCGTCAGGAAAAACAACTCTTCTTAATGCAGCAGCATTCTTTATTCCTCCAGAAGCAAGAGTTGTAAGCATTGAAGATACAAGAGAACTTAATCTTCCAAGAGAGAACTGGCTTCCAAGTGTTGCAAGAGGATCAACAGGTTCAAGAAAAGAAAATGAAATTACTCTTTTTACACTTCTTAGAGCTTCATTCAGACAAAACCCGGATTATGTAATTGTAGGAGAAGTAAGAGGTAAAGAAGCTTCTGTTCTTTTCCAAGGTATGGCGTCAGGACACTCTTCAATAAGCACAATGCACGCTGATTCAGTTGACACTTTAGTTAAGAGACTTGAAACTCCTCCTATTGAACTTTCTCCTACTCTTCTTAATGTTCTTGACTGCGTATGCATTATGACTCACGCAATTGTAAACAAAGAAGAAACAAGAAAATTAAGAGAAATTGTTGAAGTTGTAAATGTTGATGCTGATGGAACAGCAACAATCAATACTCCTTTCACATGGAGTGCTTCAGAAGATAAATTTTATCTTGGAAAACCAAGCAAAGTATTTGAAAAGATAGCAAAGAGATATGGAGTAAGGCAGGAAGAGCTTGAAATTGATTTAAGAAGAAGAGCACAAGTTATTTATCAAATGTATAAAATGAATATAACCAAATTTGAGCAGGTTCAGGAGTTAGTAAACAGGTATTATAAACAACCTGAAGAAGTTCTTAAAGAGCTGGGGGTGAAGTAAATGAACAAAGAGGAAATTCTTGCCTTAAACCAGCTTATAAAATCCATGATGGAAAATTCAAAAGAACTTGACAATGCTTACAATCAAAAAAGTGTAGAAAAATTCAACAGAGCAAAAAAGGCTATGCTTATTCTTCAAAAACAAATTGCGGAGATTGCAAAATGACAATAGAAGAAGGGATTACCAAGGTAAAAGAAGCGATATTCAAAGAGATAAAGATAGGAAATGAATTCAGCTATCTTTTAGGATACAGGGAAAGTTCAAAAAGCGAGGCAGAAAAAAGAATAATCAACGAGCAGATGAATAAACTAAAATTCAGCCTTAATTATACAAACTCAAAACTTCTTAAAGCACTTGAAGAAATAAATCTTGCAACTCCCCTTTCAGAACCAGAGAAAACAGGGGAAGTTGAAACACATTTAATAAGAAGAGTCAAATATTCTGCAAGAAAAAGAAGAGATTTAATGAAGAGGGAACAGATTTCTGAATTTGAAAAAGAAACAATAAAGAGGCTTAAGAAAAAAGATAAAACAGTAGAAGTAAAAAAGGAAACACAGAAAGTTAATGAGTATGCAAGATTTGCAGGAAGAATCTTTTCAAACCTCTCAAAGAAAATGCTGAAAAAGAAAAAATTCACTAAAGTCAGCCAGGATTTAATAAAGTCAAATTTAAATTATAATTCAATAACTTATATTTCAACTATGTTTCTTAATGCTTCAATTGCATTGATAATTGCATTTATTGTTTTCCTGTTCCTTCTTTTCTTTAAT
>Ga0172381_10005874_pt1 | contig 12370 bp, 10 predicted proteins | sample Leawel6488metaG_FD_119754 | JGI IMG/M metagenome (GOLD analysis project Ga0172381, IMG submission 119754) | Leachate microbial communities from a municipal landfill in Southern Ontario, Canada - Leachate well 64-88 metaG | ecosystem: Engineered > Solid waste > Landfill > Unclassified | place...
ATTACTCAGTTCTGATAAAAAATATTGGTTAAGATTTATAAAGATTTATTCTATTTAGAATTATGGTTAAAAGAGTTGAAGTAATTTCAAAAATTCTCGACGCTAGAGCAGAAGTAAGAAAAAAGAAACTCCGGTCAATTGGTTTTAATGTAAATGATGTTAAACTAATGGATGTTTATAGTATGGAAGGGTCTGAAGGAGGCTTAGCTGACAGACTTAAAACCATGCTTACAAATCCGGTTACTCAAGATGGCAGAGTTGGTCAGTTAATGGGAATAACCCCTACAAGTTTTGATTATGCTGTTGAGATAGGTTTTTTGCCTGGTGTTAAAGACAATGTTGGGGATACTGCAAGAGAAATAGCAGAAGATTTTTCAGGACAGAAGTTAAATGGTCAAGGAGTTTATAGTTCTCAGGTTATGTTTGTTTCTGGAAAAGGCTTAAGTCAAAGAGATGCAGAAAGAATTGGATGGGAATTTGCAAATCCTGTTATTCAAAATGTCAGGGCAAAAAGTCATCTTGAATATATTCATAGTGATGGAATGGATGAATCTGTTCCAAAGGTAAGACTTCATGAAGGGCCTATTGCAGATTTGGTTGAATTATTAAATGCCAGTGATGAAGAACTTGCAATTATCGGGAAACAAGGAATTGCTAATCCTGATAAAACCAGAAGAGGGCCTCTTGCAATGGACATTTCTTATATGAAAGCAGTTCAGGGATATTTTAAGCAAGCAGGAAGAAATCCGACTGATGTTGAACTTGAAAGCATTGCACAAACCTGGAGTGAGCATTGCAGACATACTATTTTTGCTGACCCTATTGATGAAGCTGTTGATGGACTTTTCAAGCATTTTATTAAAAGGGCAACAGAGGACATCAGAAAAGCAAAAGGTGATTCTGATTTTTGCGTTTCTGTGTTTTCAGATAATGCAGGAGGAATTGTTTTTGATAATGATTATTTAGTCTGCGATAAAGCAGAGACTCATAATTCTCCTTCTGCACTTGACCCTTTTGGCGGAGCAATTACTGGAATTGTTGGAGTTAATCGAGACCCTATGGGCTTTGGAATGGGAGCAAAACCAATCATAAACAGATTTGGATTTTGTTTTGGAAACCCTGATGATAAAAGGGAATTATATAAAGCTAAAGAAGGAAAGCAAAAAATGCTTAGTTCAAGAAGAATTCTTGAAGGAGTCATTGAAGGAGTCAATGTTGGAGGAAATTGTTCTGGAATTCCTACTCCTCAGGGATTTGTTTATTTTGATGATTGTTACCGTGGAAAACCTCTTGTATTTGTTGGAACTGTTGGACTTATTCCAAGAGAAGTTGATGGAATAAAAATGCATGAGAAATCAGCAGAGCAGGGGGATTATATTGTTATGCTTGGAGGAAGAGTTGGAAAAGACGGTATTCATGGTGCAACTTTTTCATCAGAAGCAATTGATTCTGGAAGTCCTGCAACAGCAGTTCAGATTGGAGACCCAATTACCCAGAAAAAAATGAGTGATGCTCTTATTAAAGAAGCAAGAGACAAAGGACTTTACAGAAGCATTACTGATAATGGTGCAGGAGGACTTTCATGTTCTGTTGCTGAAATGGCAAAAGAATCTGGTGGATGTCATGTTTATTTAGACAAGGTTTCTTTAAAATATCCTGGACTTTCGCCTTGGGAAATCTGGGTCAGTGAATCTCAGGAAAGAATGACTTTATCTGTTCCTCCTGAAAAATGGAATGAATTTAATGATTTAATGAAAAGAAGAGGGGTTGAAGCAACTGTTATTGGAGAGTTTACAAATTCTGGAGAATGTGTTGTTGATTATAATGGAAATAATGTGATGAATGTTAATATGGATTTTTTACATAGTGGCATGCCTCCAAGACCAATGAAAACAACTTTTAGCAGAATATCTCATGAAGAACCTGAATTTGAATGTTTGGAAGACCTTACTGATACATTGCATAAAATGCTTGGAAGGAAAAATATTGCAAGTTTTGAATTCATCTCAAAGCAATATGATCATGAAGTTCAGGGAGGAAGTGTAATCAAACCGCTTCAGGGAAGAGGAAGAGTTAATGGAGATGCGACTGTTGTTCGCCCAAGACTTGACTCTGACAAAGCCCTTGTCTTGTCTCATGGAATTAATCCCTCATATAGTGAGATTGATACATATGATATGGCTGCTTGTGCAATTGACACTGCAGTTAGAAATGCTATTTGTGCTGGTGCTGATTTAGAACGTCTTGCACTTCTTGATAATTTTTGCTGGTGCAGTTCAAATGACCCTGAGAGGCTTGGGCAATTAAAAAGAGCATGTGAAGCTTGTTACGATTATGCAACTATTTTTGGAGCTCCTTTTATTTCTGGAAAAGATAGTATGTTTAATGACTTCAAAGGTTTTGATGAAAGTGGAAACCCTGTAAATATTTCAGTTCTTCCAACATTACTTATTTCAACAATAGGAGTTGTAAATGACGCAAGAAAATCTATTTCTATTGATGCAAAAGTTTCTGGAGATTTAGTTTATGTTTTAGGGGTTACTTGGGACCAATTAGGTGGAAGTGAATATTATGCAATGAAAGGTGAGCAAATACGCGGAAAAAAATATATTGGAAATAAAGTTCCAAAAGTTATTGGAGAATTAAACAGGGATTTATACAAATCATTTCATAGTGCTGTTCAAGAAGGGCTTGTTGCAAGTGCAATAAGTGTTAATCGTGGAGGACTTGGAGTTACTTTGGCTAAAACTGCAATTGCAGGACAACTTGGAATTGAAGCGGATTTAGAAGAAGTTTCAAGATCTTGCACTCGAAATGATAATTTATTGTTTTCAGAAAGTCAGGGAAGAATTGTTGTTACTATCAATCCTCAATATAGAGAAAGATTTGAAGAGATAATTGGAAAAAATGGCAGTATGTATTCGCTTATTGGAAAAGTAAGAGATAATGATAAGTTTGTACTTAAAGGCAAGAATGGAGATATTGTAAATACTGATGTTGGAGCTTTAAGCACTTCATATAAATCAACATTTGGGAGTTTTTAAATGGCACAACCAAGAGTTTTAGTTTTAAGCGGATATGGAATAAATTGTGATGAAGAAACAAAATTTGCATTTGAAAAAGTTGGAGCAAGGGGTGATTTAGTTCATATCAATGATTTGATTGAAAGCCCAAACAAACTTGATGATTATCAGATTGTTGCTTTTCCAGGGGGATTTTCTTATGGGGATGATACTGGAAGCGGAAATGCTCTTGCAAGAAAAATTCGAAATCATTTAGGTGTAGAGAGATTTATAGACCATAAACTTGTTATTGGAATCTGCAATGGATTTCAGGTACTTACTAATCTTGGACTTGTTCCTGCACTTGATTCAAAATATGGAGAAAGCCAGGCAGCTCTTGTTCATAATGAATTTCCAAGATATAATTGCAGATGGGTTGATTTAGAATTTAATTCAAAGGGTCCCTGGACTGCTGGAATTGGAAAAATGAGTGTTCCTGTTGCTCATGGAGAAGGAAAATTTTATGCTGAGCCAGAAGTATTACAGAGACTTAATAAAAAAGGAATGATTGCTGCAAGATATTTTGAAGGTGAGACATCTTTATGGCAAAATTTAGCTTATAATCCAAATGGTTCTCTTGAAGATATTGCAGGAGTTAGTGATGAAAGTGGAAGAATTTTAGGTTTGATGCCTCATCCTGAAAGAGCAATTGATTTTACACATCTTCCTAACTGGACATTAGTCAAAGAGCAATATGAAAGACAGGGAAGAGAAATTCCAAAAGAAGGTCCTGGGCTTGCAATATTTAAAAATGGAGTTGAATATTTTAAGTAAATATAAATATGGCAGAAAAATTAACACCTCTTTATAATCATCCAGAAAGAATTATGAGAGTCGCTGGATTTATGAGTGGAAGCGGAAGCAATCTCAGAAAAATAATTGAACATGAACTTCATTTAAATCAAGAAGTTGGCCATTCTTATTTTCATGTTGCTGTAATTTTTTCTGATAATTCTGAGAGCAATGCAGTAAAGATTGGAATGGATTATGATATTCCTGTTTTAACCAGGGATAAAAAAGCATTTTACAAAAAAAGAGGAAAGCCTTTAGCTGACATGCAGGTTAGAGCTGAATTTGATGCATTAACTGTAAGAGCATTATCTGTTTATGAATGTCCTGTTGCTGCTTATGCAGGCTATATGAGTATTGCTTCTCCTATTCTTGTTAATACTTTTTTAGGTGTAAATGTTCATCCTGCTGATTTGTCAATTACAGACGAAAGTGGAAAAAGAAAATATACTGGGGACCATGCAGTACTTGATGCTTTAGTTGCTGGAGAAGGAGAATTAAGGTCCTCAACACATTTGATTACAAATGAAGTGGATGGAGGACCAGTACTAATGATTTCTGCTCCTGTTTCTCTTGGATATGGCATTCCAACAGATTTAGCTGGAAGGAAATCTCTTGCAAATGATTATCAAGAAGTATTAAAAAAAGTCGGAGATTGGGTAGTTTTTCCAAGAACACTTGAAGATATTGCTGTTGGAAGATTTTCAAAAGATAGCAATGGGAATCTATATTATGGAGAAAGCCCTATTCCCAATGGAATAAGGCCATTTGGATAAAATGGTTGAACAATATCTTTTAGACATAAAAGAAAAAGATGATATGTCACGTCTTCTTTGTGAGCTTGCATCACAAACTCATAGTTATGATTTTTTTGGCAAGAGAAACAATTTTGATCATGTTGTTAATGTTGTTCCTGGAAAAAATGGAATCAATGCAGTAAAAGTTCCTATGGACAGTTTATGCATTGTTTATTCAGTTGGGGGAGATAGCAAAGAAAGGGATTTAAGAAAATATTCTGAATCTGTTGTTGAAAATGTTTTTAATTCTGGCAAAAGAATTGGAGCAAGAGTTATGGGAATGGCAGACATAATTGATGCTTCTCGTACTGATGAAGGCCTGGTTCGAACTGTTGGAGAGGGACTTAGAGACAGAGCTATATTTAGAGGGGTTCCTATTTTAAATGGAGAACTTGCTAACCTTGGCAAAAGAGTAAATTGTGATTGCAATATAACTGGAACTGGAATTGGTTTTATTTCAAGAAATTCTCCATTTGCTTCCAAAGCTCCAGCTTTTGAATACGAAGGTGTTTGGTATGCTGTTTTTGACCCAAAAGGAAAATTAGTGATTGTTAATTCTGATGGCATTGGAACCAAAACAGAGTTTTATGAAAGATTTGAAAAATATTCAGAAGGAGTTATTGATTTTTTTGCCATGAATCTTGATGATTGCATTAAAATGGGTGCAACTCCGCAAGTTATTTCAGGATTAATCGAATATAATGGAAGTGTTCCAGTTGAAGATATTATAAACAGAGCTCATAATGAAGCATTACAAATGCAACTTATTTCTATAATGCAAGGTGAAGATGTTAAAGACAGAATAAAAGGTTATTTTAGTTCTTATAATATAAGTGGTTCTGTTGTAAGCACTATTGATGCAAGAAGGCTTGCAAATTTACCTTATCCAAAAGCAGGAGACAGCCTTATTGCAATAAGGGGAAAACCTAATCCTCGTTCAAATGGCATTAGTGCCAAAAGGCAGGTAATGGAAAAATTATTTGGGAAAGACTGGCATTATACTGAGGCAGGAAAATTATTTGGAGAATACTTAACTGAACCTTCTACAGTATTTTATCCTGTTTTTAAAAAATTAATTGATTCTGGACTTGCATCAAGTGTTTATCATATGAGCGGAGGTGCTTATGATGGAAAACTTTCAAAGCCACTTGCAAGACAAAAATTATTTTGCGAAGTTGGAATGACTGAACAGACAAGATTATTTGAACCTGACTTTCGAGAAGTTCTCATGGCAGCTTATTCTCTTTCTGCTCGGGACTCTTATGCAAAATGGCCTATGGGCAATGAGGGATTTGCAACTAGTTCATTGCCTGACTCTGCAATAGCTATGATAAAAGAAGGTAATCTTGAAGCAAAGGTTGTTGGAACAATTGAAAGACGAGAAGGTACATACGGAATTAAACTTCAAGCATTTAATGGAGAAGTTATTGATTTTACAAGGAGCGAGCTGCTTAATCTCTAGTTCTAAATTTATTTAGTTTATTTGCAACAATGATTGCCCCTCTTTTTTCCTGAAGATATTCTCTTTCTTTTTCATCAAGGTCTAATTCATCTTCTGCTGCTTTATCTATTATTAAAGAAAGATAAAAATTTTCTTTCATTGCCTTTTTCTTGGACATATGACTAATCTCTGCATATTTTGATACAATAGCTTTCTTTTTTGCATTTTTTTGATTTGCAAGCCAAATCTTAAGTATTCTAGACGGTCTTTTATAAGAAACAAATTTATTTGATTTTATTTTTGAAGCATAAGAAATTCCTGCTGACAAAAAAAAGTTTTGATATACTAAAAATCTCCAATGTTGCTGCCTGTATATTCTTCCTCTAAAAATATCTGCTTTACTTAGAGACTCATATGCCTTAACCAGAGCATTTCCTTGATATTCCATAGGAATATTTTCTTCAATCCACAGAGCGATTTCATCAAGTTCCATTGATACGTTATTATAAGAATTAATCAGGTCTGGACTAGAAGTAGATTGAAAGACTTTTTTTAATGCATCAAAAATAGATTCTTCTTTTTCTCTTTCTGAAAGTTCTAGTGTAAGAATATCTTCTCCTAAGCTTAATGCTGTTTGAAGATCATTTAATGCTGACCTGACATCTCCTGCTGAATTTTTTGCAATTAGATTAATTGTTTCTTTTCTAAGGATTTTATTTTCTTTTTTTAACACATCATTTATAATTTCAATTATGTGGCTTTCTTTTAATTCTTTTACATTAATTATCTGGCAGGATTTTCTTAAAAGTGAGAATTTTTGCTGCCAAATATCATTAGAGGTTATTATTATTGGAAAACTTGACTTTGTTATTAGTGCAATTAGTTCTGGAAGACCGCCTCTGTCTGTTGCAGTTATTCCATCTGCTTCATCCATTAAAATTATTTTTCCTTTTTTAAATAAAGACTGCTGGGATGAAGCTGGTTTTAATATTTCATCAAGACTAGACTTATTTCTTAAGTCGCTTGCATTTAATTCAAATAATTCCATGTTGAATTCATTTGCAAGAGCTATTGTTAGTGAAGTTTTTCCTGTTCCTGCAGGACCATTTAAGATTATTGCTCTTTTTCTTGGAAATGTTTTAAAAAAAGCCCTGATTTCTTCAATAGGAATATCCTGGCCTTTTATTTCTGAGAAATTCTTTGCACGATATTTTTCAATTAATGGAAGTGTCATTTTGTTAGTTCTCTCCAATTTTGTTCATAATCTTTAAATTTATTTTCAAACTCTTGTCTAGGAGTTAATTCTATATTTAAACTCTTCAGTTTTTCTTTTAATTCTTCAAGTGCTTTTTCTTTTCGTGATTCATTAACTAATTTTTCGAGTTCAATTATATATCCATAGCCTTTTGTATAATCCAAACAAACTTTTATTTTACTCCACTCAAACTGGTTTCTTAGCCTATACCATTTTATTTTTGTATTTAGCCCTATTGTTTCAAATATTTTGTTTGCTTTTTCAAAATCTTCCTTATTTAACTTTATTTCTATTTCTTCTCTTGATTCATCATGTATCTTTCCTTTTTTAAGCCATATTTTTGCATTTGAACTGCTTTTTTGAATCCTTAAGTCTTCTTCTGAATCAAAGTAAAATGTTTCCTGATAATCCTCTTTTATTTTTTTGGAATTATTATTAAAAAATGCGATTAATTCATCATATTTTTCTTTTGAAATAAATGAACGTATTTCAACTTCAATATTTTCTTCAATTTTGCTTAAGTCCTGATTTATTATGACTGGATTTACTCCTAAAATCTCATCTTTAAATATATTGTCCGGAATAGGATTGTAGAAAAAAATCTTTTTTTCAAGTTCCCAGGCTTTTATAATTTCCATAAATGTTGCTCCGCCAATATAGTTTTGCTGGTTATTTTTTTCCAGGTTTAAAACCAGGACTGCATCATTTTGTTTTATTTTTGGTTCATGTAGTGACATCATTTGCCTTTTCCAATTTGAATGTTCCTCTGGACTTAATTTTTTCATTTCTTCTTCTTTAAATGGTTCATCAAAACTATTTGGAAGCATTATTATGTGTCCGTTTTTTTCTAATTCTTTTTTTATCTCGGGTATTTGATGATAGTGGTGCTTACTTGATATTATCATTATTTTCATTTTGTTCTTTCATAACCTTCAAATTTAGGTTTAGTATCATTTGGGTCAAATACTTCAACTACTGTGTATTCTCCTTTAGTATAGAGTTCTCCTTTAATTAAAAAATGGGTTGCCTCAAGTATTCTTATACTTGCAATAGGTCTTGATAATTCCTGGTTACCTTTTGTTTCTTTTAAGGGGATTTCTCCTTCTAGCCAATAATTTCTTTGACCTTTTTTTAAGAATGAGTAAATCCCATCTTTTTCCAGTGCTTCTGGAAGACATTCTTCTTCTAGTCTTCCAATAGTCTTGAATTTTCTTAATGCTAAATCTGGATTAAATTCTACTTGTATTCCCATTTTAAAATTATTATTGGTATTTGAATTATTTTATAATTCCTCTTCCAGCCAGAACAAAGCTCGCAAGAAGAGCTTCGAGTTGAATAAATTCATCACTTCCTTCTACCATTCTAAATTCTATTTCACCTGTTTTTTCTGTGAGTTTTACTTTAAGTTCGTCATCAATCTGCAAATTCCAAATCTCTTTTTGAATTGTCTTTATAATATCTGTTCCTGCAACTGACTCTTTAAGCATTACATCCAAAAGTTTGTCTTTTGCTTTTAAAAAATCCCCGCTTAATGCATATTCAAGAACTATTTTTATTTCAGCAGGTTCTGCTCCTGAAATTAATGTTTCAATTAAGTCTTTTGATATATTAGTTGAAATTGATGCAGAAGCCTGGAGCAGATTAATCACTCTTCTGCAGTCTCCTTCACTTGATTCATAAAGTGCTTCAATAGTTTTAGCATCAATTGATAAATTTTCTTTTTCAGCGATTATTTTTATTCTTTTTTCAATATCTCTTTTTTCCAAAAGTTTAAACCTGAATACAACACATCTTGATTGAATCGGGTCTATTATCTTTGAGGAATAGTTGCAGGACATTATGAATCTGCAAGTATGAGTAAAGTTCTCCATAGTTCTTCTTAGAGCTTGTTGAGCTTCTTTTGTAAGTGCATCTGCTTCATCAAGAAATATAACCTTAAATGGAACATTGCCTATTGCTTTTGTTCTTGCAAAATCCTTTACTTTTTGTCTTACTACATCAATTCCTCTTTCATCAGAAGCATTTAGTTCAAGATAATTATCTTTCCAATGAGCTCCAAATAAGTCTTTTACAACAATTAAAGCAAGAGTTGATTTACCTGTTCCTGCAGGACCTGCAAAAAGCATATGAGGAATATTCATTGCTTTAGCTAAGTTTTGAACTTTCTTTATAATATCATCTTGACCTACAACTTCTTCAAACTTTTTAGGTCGATATTTTTCTGTCCAAATAGTTGAATTATTTTCCATCTTTTTTTAGAATAGAGAGTGATATGAAAGTTGTTTTATAAAGATTATTATACAGAAAAACATCATATTCTCAATAATTAGTGAGTAAAAAGCAAACCTTTCTTTTCAAGAAAGTATATTCAGGTCCATATTAATACTAAAAGTTTGATAATTTTAATAGTCTTAAAAGTATAATTTTAATGGAAATTAACCTGTTCTTCGTTGCTTTCTTTTCTTTTTGACTCTTCTAAGTCTTTTTCTCTGCCATTTCCATCTCATTTGGTTTTTCTTCTTCCAACGTCTACTTGATCTTTTCATAGAAATAGAAGAAAAAATTGGTTTATAAACCTTATTGGTGCTCAAACATAGTATGGTTTTCTTTTAACCATTCAAAAGTCTGCTTTAGGCCCTCTTTAAAATCAGTCTTTTTCTCCCATCCCAGCTCTTCTTTTGCTCTTTTTGTGTCCAGGCAAATGTCTCTTACTTCTCCCTGAACTGCTTCTATATGTTCTGCATCCTGTTTAAAACAGGATATTTCTTTTAATATTTCAAATATTTGATTTACTGAAATCTGCTCTCCATTTGCAAGATTAAATAACTTATTTTTTGGATTTTTATTCATGCTTTTTACAATAAAATTTGCAATGTCTTTTACAAAAATAAAATCCCTTGTCTGGTTTCCATCTCCAAAAATAACGGGTTTTTCATTTTTTAATATTTTGTACGAAAATATTGAAGTTACTCTTTTGCATGCAGGATTATCTCTTGGGCCATATACATTTCCAAAGCAGAATATTAAATAATCCAGTCCATATAATTGATTATACATTTCAACATAATGTTCTGCTGTATGTTTTGAAATTCCATATGGAGAGGCAGGTTTAATCTGATGAGCTTCATCTACTGGAAGATATTTGGGTTCTCCATATCTTGCTCCTCCTGTTGAAGTATAGATTATTTTTTTAACATTATTCTTCCTGCAGGCTTCAAGAACATTTATTGTTCCAATTATATTTGTTGTTGCATCAAAAATAGGTTCTTCAAGAGACTTTCTAAGCATTACCTGAGCTGCAGTATGAATAACAAGTTCTGGCTTTTCTTTTTCAAAAACATAGCTTATGTCTTTTCTTATATCTTCAATATATAATTTTGCAGATTTATTAACAAAATCTTTTTGTCCTGTTGAAAGATTATCAATTATTATTACTTCATGATTATCTTCAATAAGTTTGTCTACAATCTGACTTCCTATAAAACCTGCTCCTCCTGTAACCAGAACTTTCATAGATTTATTTATCTTGAATTATTTAATAAGTTTTTGTTTTAGTTAATTTTATAAGTAAATAATTTCTGATTTAGCTATACTATTATAGCCCCGTAGTACAGTGGTCAAGTATCCGGGATTCTGGATCCTGGGACCCAGGTTCGAATCCTGGCGGGGCTATTAAAACAATCAGCTTTGCTGATTGTTTATTTAATATTTCTTCAGGAATTCGGACCGTAGGTTTCGAATCCCGAGAGAAAGGATTTTTACAAAATAATATCTATAATATGAAAATACTTTCTTGAGTTAGCGGGGCTATTAAATGTTTAAATTTGCAAGAACAAATTTAGAACATTCGAGTAACTCCTAGATTCTAGAACCTGGAAGGTTAGAATCACTTTAATTTGAGCTTAAAAGAAAATTAAAGTTCCCAAAAATTTATTCTAAATTTTTTAGGACTGGCGGGGCTATATTTATAATTAAATTTTAGAATTATCTATCTTATTTTATTTAGTAGTCTTTTTAGCTGAAAGTCTTTGCAGAGGTCTTTTTTTAATAATTCCACCTTTAACTTCTTTAATTCCCTGTTCTATTATCACTGCATTGGGATCGAGTAAGATTATACTCTGCTTAATTTTGTTAACTTCAAGCCGAGTTACAAATGTGTATAATATTTCTATTTCTTTTTCAGATTCATCATAATATCCGCTCTTACCCCTATATACTGTAACTCCTTTTCCAAGTTCTTTTGTTAATTTCTTTTTTATTTCTTTACTGTTATTTGAGATAATTGTAAGCCCTATATATTCTTCAATTCCCTGAACAAAAAAATCAATTGTTTTTGAAGCAGCTAAATAAGTCAAGACTGAATAAAGAGCAGCTTCAATCCCAAGTAGTGCTGCTGCAAAAGAAAATATAATTACATTTATTCCAAAAATAATCTCCCCAACAGTTAATCCTATTTTTTTACTTAAATAAATCGAGAGAACTTCTGTTCCATCTATAACCGAACCTCCCCTCATAGCAAGACCTGTTCCAGCACCAATTAAAAATCCTCCAAATATTGAAACAAGAAGCTTGTCTGAAGTAATAACCGGATATTTAACAAATATCAAAACTAAAGATAATCCTAAAATTGCCAAAAATGTTTTTATTGCAAATGTTTTTCCTACTTGTCTTTTTGCAAGTATCATAAAAGGGATGTTAAATGCAAATATTAATATTGAAACTGAAATTGGAGTTAAAAAAGATACAAGAAGAGATATTCCAGTTATCCCTCCATCTATAAATCCGTTTGGAATTAAAAAACTTTTAAGACCAAATCCTGCAACAAGGATACCTAAGATTATTAAGAAAAATTCTTTTACTAGCATTAAAACAAAATTATATACTCTTTTCATTATATCCTATAAAAATATTTATTTATAAACTTTGATAAATTCAGGTTTAAAAAATAAAAAGAAGTTTTTTAAATCTTTATACTCTTAATTAAGACAGGTGAACATGATAATAATCAATTTAATACTTTTTTTAG
>Ga0172381_10005875_pt1 | contig 12370 bp, 8 predicted proteins | sample Leawel6488metaG_FD_119754 | JGI IMG/M metagenome (GOLD analysis project Ga0172381, IMG submission 119754) | Leachate microbial communities from a municipal landfill in Southern Ontario, Canada - Leachate well 64-88 metaG | ecosystem: Engineered > Solid waste > Landfill > Unclassified | place...
ATGAATCAAATATCTTTTTGACAGATGTAACGGATGTGGGGTCATTGTTTGCCGGATATTCGTCTTCTCTTTTTGTACAAGATGATATTAATGCAATAAACAATACTCCACAAAAAGATAGTTGTAATAGATTTAAATAATTTTTCATAGGCATATTATGTTTAGTTTAAAGCTTGCTATTTAAATCTATCTTTCCAAATATTTTGTGACTTTCTTTCAAAAATATTTAACGCAAGAGAAAATCTAATAACCAGCCAGTTGAATGTAATCAAGCAGGAATGCGGAAAAGAGAAGAGGTGAAAAGATTTATAGGAGTAAATGTGGTGTAGATATTTATTCCACAGTTATCCCGAATCGTTTATAAACCATGTTTTTGTTGGGTTCGTCTTTGGCAAGCGCCGTAATCTCCTGTTTGTTGGCTTGCATAAGGTCCAGGAGAACAAGCCCGTCCACACAATAATTGAAGTCGGGATCTACGTTGAATTTTATAATCTTTGAGTTTATCTTGAGGTACTTCTTGACCAGCGTCGGCAACCGGTATTCGCCATTGCTCAACTTTAAGAGATATCTGTCAAACTTCTCAACACTGTCGGTTTTATTGTTCATCAGATCTTTCACAGAGGTTCTCAGATAGTCCGGGAAAAATGGATTTCTGGGAATAATCTGGTTCTCCAACTCCTTAATGGAATGGTTATTTTCCAGATAGTAGATCATTAAACTCCTGTAAAATTTGGGATACCAAGAACTTATGCTTACCGGTCCAAAAAGGTACTTTACTTCATTATTATTCAATACCGAATAAAAAAGACCCTTTATAAGGAGAACAAGCGGAAGTGTTTCCTTCTGGTAGTCCAGAACTACGAACGATCTTCCCAGTTCTATTGATTGAGCAAGAATTTTATGAAAGGGTTTTTCATAACTAAACAGAGTGTTTGAATAAAAGCCCTTTATACCTTTTTTAGCCAGTATCTCTTTGCCAAAACCAAGACGATAGGCTCCGACCAGCCGGGTTTTTTGCCTGTCCCATAGAATCAGATGTTTGTAATAAGCGTCGTACTCATCCAGATCGAGAGGCCGGCCAGTACCTTCACCTACCGCCCGGAATGCCTCTTCCCTTCTTCTTCCAAGCTCGTGCATCATCAGCGGAATGGAAACAGCTTCGGTTAAATAACAAGAGTAGTGTCCGGTTGTAAAAAGAAGTTTATTTGGAGCCAACAGGTTTATCTCTTTCTGAAGAGCCCTCCTGTTTCTTGGAAGGGCAATCGGTGCGAGACCATTATTCGCAACATCCCTTTTTACAACCTTTATGTTTGCCTCCAGAGCATAAGTTCTGGATCTTAAAAAGAGTCCAAGAGACTTAAGATCTTTATGTTCGGTTATTTCACTTACGGTAATAGGTTTACCAATCCTCACCGAGATAGTTTTTCCACTCTTGTTAAGAAGTTCCCGCGGTAACCTGAGTGTTCGGAGTATAGGATGAATCTTTCCTAACCAATGGAAGAATTTTGAATTAGTACCGTGACAATAAACCGGAACAACCGGAACTCCTGCATTTTTAATCAACTTTATGATTGAAGGTTGCCACTCTTTGTCTTGGATAATCGAAGATCCGTAGTGAGTGGAAACCTCACCGGCAGGAAAAAGACCTAAACACCCTCCGTTATTAAGCGTCTCGTTGGCCATCCTTAAACCTGAGAAGCTTTTCATAAACTCCGGTTTATCTTGAAATGGGTTAACAGGAAAGAAAAACTCCTTTAAATTGGGAATATGGGATAGGATAAAGTTCGTGATCATCTTAGTATCCGGCCTGACGGAGCTGAAAATATTCAAAAGTATAACTCCGTCTACACCACCATAGGGGTGGTTGGAAACAAAAATGAAAGGGCCTTCTTGCGGAATGTTTTCGAGTTCTTTGTCATCAAGATCAAAATATACATTAAACTCTTTAAGAAGAGCCGATGTAAATTCCCGGCCGTTATATTGTGAGAACTTACTGTATTTCTTGTTGATTTTATTAAACCCCAGCAAACAGAGAATCAATGATGCTACTATATCTCCAAATGGGCCATTAAGCTTTATGGCTTTCTTTATATCCTGTTTAGTTACAACTTTGATAATCATAATGTGTAGCAAATATAGGATATTTGTTATTTTTACAAAAATATAAATATCATTTTTACTGAATGACTCCGCAAAAGAACAATAGAGAACAAAAATTCAAAGAGTGGATTAAATTACTCCCTACAGAACCGGGAGTGTATCGTTTTTTAAACAAGGAGGGAGTAATAATTTATATAGGTAAGGCAAAGAATCTCAAAAACAGAGTGTCACAATATTTTCAGTCTGAGGAGGCTCTCACAGTTAAAACCAGAGTAATGGTTTCCAAAATCGAAAATGTTGAACATACTGTGGTCACAAGCGAAGAGGATGCCCTGCTCCTGGAAAACAATCTCATTAAAAAGTATCAACCCAAGTATAATGTGATGCTTAAAGACGGAAAAACCTACCCGTGGATATGCATCAAAAATGAACCCTTTCCCAGAGTATATATTACAAGAAGGTATGTGAAGGACGGTTCGCTTTATTTTGGACCATACAGCTCTGCCTCACACGCATATAATCTGATTGATTTAATAAATTCCCTTTATTACATACGAAATTGCAAACTCTCATTAACCGATGAGAATATTAAGAAAAAGAGGTTTCGTCCTTGTCTGAATTATCATATCGGCAAGTGTAAAGCTCCTTGCATAGGGGCATTTTCCGCCACTTTGTATCAGCGGCAAATAGAGAGCATCAAGGCCATACTTAAGGGAGGGTCGGCAAATCTGATAAAGGAGTTTAAGGAGTCTATGCAGGCTGCCGCTAAAGAGTTACGGTTCGAGGAGGCGCAGCTCTTTAAGGAGAAGATAGATCTTATTGGCAGACACTATAGCAAATCTCTTGTTGTTAGCCAGACAATAACAAATGTAGATGTGTTCTCCCTGACGTTTGAAAACAATATCGCCTTTGGAAACTATATGAAGGTGGTAAACGGATGTATTATCCAATCTCTTAATATGGAGTTTAAAATGCCGCTGGAAGAGGAGCATTCAACCATTCTAAGTCTCTTTATAGGTGAGATTCACTCCAAGCTCGGGGAGCTGTCGAACGAGATATTGGTACCCTTTATGCCGGATGAAGTTTTCGAAAAGCGAAATGTACACATTCCGCTGCGGGGCGATAAACAGAGTCTTCTCGAACTCAGCTTGAAAAATGCAAAATTCTTTAAACTTGAGAAGTTAAAACAGGAGGAGACATTAAGGCCTGAGGAGCACAAGAACAGGATAATGGCCGCTCTTCAGAAAGATCTCGGTATAGAAGAGCCGCCTCTTCATATAGAGTGCTTCGACAACTCAAATATACAGGGCAAGTATGCCGTTGCTGCCTGTGTTGTTTTTAAAAATGGTATTCCCGCCAAAAGCGAATATCGTCACTTCAACATAAAAAGGGTTGTAGGTGCAAACGACTTCGCATCTATGAAGGAAGTGGTAAACAGAAGATACTCCAGATTGCTGGAAGAGAATGGAGAGTTGCCACAACTTATTGTTGTGGATGGAGGAAGAGGTCAGCTCAATTTTGCCTATGAAGCACTTAGAGAGCTTGGGCTGGAGAACAAAATCAAGATCATTGGAATAGCCAAGAGGCTGGAGGAGTTGATAATCCCCGGAGATCCTAATCCTCTTTTTCTGGATAGAAACTCAATATCACTCCGCGTTATTATGAATTTGCGGGATGAGGCTCACAGGTTCGGGATTGGTCATCACAGAAATAAGAGAAGTAAGGCACAGATCGAATCGGAACTTAGAGCCATAAAGGGAGTAGGAGAGAAGAGCGAGCAAAAACTCCTTTCACGGTTCAAAAGCTTAAAGGCTGTCAAAAGTGCCTCTCTGCAAGATCTTAAGGATCTGGTGGGAAGCAGGGTGGCGGAGCTAGTCATCAGGCATTTTCAGGAGACGGACAACTAATTACTTTCTTTCCGCGCTGAGAGACGAACCCAGACGATCCAGCCGTTAATCGAATTGGCAAGGTAAAATATCCACATTATCACCATCAGCATCGAATGAGAATCCCCTCTCAGGAAGGCAACTACCCACATAATTACGCTTATAATATTTACTACAACCCACAACACCCATTGTTCCATATATGTTCTGACCATCAGAAACATAGCGATTACAGACAAAACGGTTGTAGCTGAGTCTTTATAGGGTTGCGGGTCATTGAATTTTGTAAGTATGTAGCCGACAATCAAAACCATTGCTGTCGAGAATATAAGCAGCATTATCCGCTCACGGGTATTCATCCTTTTGGAAGTGACAGTGACAGAGTCATTTGCCTCGCGCTTTTTTATCCAGCTGAACCAACCGATAAACTGCATAGGAACATAGTAAAAGGCATTCAACACTGCATCTCCGTAGAGTTCTGCCTTAAACGAAATATATGCATAAAGGGCAACATTGATTACGCCGAAAAGGTAATTAAGTATATTTCCTTTTGCAACCAGAACAACACATACAACTCCACTTATTCCTGCAATTGAGCCTATCAGGTCTATATCCCTGAGCAGTAGAGAGTGTATAATGTTAAGAGAGATTATCCCGACAATCAAAAACCAGTCGAAAGGACTTAGAGTATTTAATTTTTTTAAATACAGCATTACAGTGGCAGTTTAAGTAAGAATTGAAACAGGTTGGTTTTATCCATTGTTCTCGCATACCGTAGACCCGCCGAAAGCGGAAGCGATATGTTTAATATGTTAAAATCTACAAGTATATCGGACCCGGCAGAGAGCATATGCTCACCATACCCCATTCCTTTGTTGTATGCCCAATCTACAAATGGAAATACCTGCAACCTCTTAAGGTAAAGGAGAGATGAGATCTCAACATCGCCGAGATAAACCGGAAAAGCATAATCTGCAGATATAGAGACGAACTGTTTACCGTAAAGTTGTTCGTACCCTCTGGGAGAGGTGGCCAGATTGGACAACAGATAATTCTTTCCCTTAAAGTTTTGTATCTGATATACAAGTGAGAGTCTAAGGCCATGATTCGCCATAAGGCCTGGCAGATAACCGTATATGTTAGAGTAAATGAGTGAACCAAAATTTTCTTCCGAGAATGGAACACTATTCATCTGCAAATTAATGCCGAACCCCCATTTAGGAAAGAGGTCCCTTTTGGAAATGTTAAGCATGTCGTAGTATTGCAATCCTACAGAGATGTACTGATAGTCCCTGTATTTCGCCGTGATTATTGAGTAGTATGAGTCATTGTCTAATCGCCATAAGAATTTTGGTATCAACCCTCTGGACCATCCTCCGCCACTGAAATTAAACGGTACATATACAAAGACAGAGGTTGTAAAGTAAGGAGAGTTTGAAACAGGTGTTTTTAACTGAAATTTACGGTTCTGATAATCCCTTATCAGACGGATTTCTCTTCTGTTACGCTCGTTGTAATCTGCCTTTATTTCAACTACGGGGTAAATACCGTTGTAAGAAAATTTTAAGTGACCGGCATGAAAATTATTACCATATGAGTAGGCAAGCATAGTTGTGGCAGTACTGAGAGTGTTCTGGGAATAAAGCGTTACTCCCGGCGAGAGTATCTCATAAAAGTTGTCATAGGAGATGTTCTTGATTTTATCCACATTATAGTAGAACGGAGCCCATGAGTGTATCTTCAACAGATTTTTCGCTTTCCGGTATGGTTTAGACACATATTTGTTTCCGAAGGATACATTGACGGTATCTATCAAGTATCCGGCCTGTTGCGAAAGCATTTCTGCAATATTATCCTTGTATGGTTTCGAGAACATTGCAGGTTCCCATAGCAGGCTGTCCAACCGGGCGCTGACGGCTCTGTATCCGCTTTTATCGTATTCCGAGTAAAAGATAGTTCCTTTTCTGCCGTCCGTATATGGCGCAAAAGCTCCGAAGCGGGCATTGGTAAGTCTTTGCAAAAACTTGATCTGAGGCCGGTAACAGTAGAGGTTGTTTGTACCATCCAGATCGCTCTCAAAGTACAATTCCCCATCGTAACCATTCAATCTGTTAATGCTACGGTTCTGTTCTTCAACCTCCTTTGTCCATACCCCGGTTTTCACATCGAGGGAGAAAAGTCCCATTCCCTTGTCTGTGATAACTGTCGTATAAATTCTATTTCCTAAAAATACAGACTCTTTTATTTGTCCGTTTTCCGGAGAGGCGAAAGAGGCAATAGGACTATAATAAACACATTCTAACAACACCAACCGGGATGTTCCCTCTGTTGAATATTCTGCAACCGCTATTGTGTCTCCACCTGCGGAAACTGAAGGGTTGGAGTAACTACTGCCGTGGGACAAGGTTGAGATTTTTCTCTTTTTAATATCATAACTCTTCAAAACCGAGAAGCTCTCCTGCTCCCACCTGACAGAAGGGACCTGTTCTGTCCAATAGATCTTCCCTTTGCAGAATGTTAAAAAGCTGCTCAAATTTCCCATATATGAGATCCTTTTCTCCTTGCCGGAAGAATCTATAAGCACCAGTCTGGACAGATCGTCCATATCCCATTTAATAGCATAAAGGGAGTCACTGGAAACAGCCACTATGGATTTATAGGATGAGTAATCATTACCCCTTTTGCTTATATTCCTGAAAGGGGTAAACGGTGCTTTGGCCGAGTCTTCATAGGCCCATTTTCTGCCAAATATCTGCTTAATACCCTCAAAATGACCGGGAATTGTTTTTCCCGTGGGATTTCTGTAGGCTTCTCTGGCTCCCGAAGGGTTGTAAAAATGTTTAACAAGGTACTCCGACAAATCTCCCATATAATAGTAGTTGCCGCTGGAGAATCTTATGAACGAATTTACCAGGTAGCCCAGACTGTAAATATCAGGCGTGTACCTTCTGCCTGATCCCAGTTTCCACGCCTTCCAACTCCGGTATTCACCATCCAGAAAAGAGGCTTTAAAGTAGATGAGATGTTCCGGGTCGCGTCCTCTGCCTGTGGAAGACAGCTCTGTTTCGGATACTATTGCATCTCCCTCAAGTGCCCATTTGTCTATATACAGTCCTACCCCCAAACCGGTGGATTGCTGTCCGATAAACCAGGAGAGTGGTTTAAACACTCCTTGCTCGAACTTACTAATTTGAGCAATGTGTCTCATTTCGTGTACAACCAGCTGTTTCTCCCAATTCTGGGAGTATCCTCCCAAAGCTAATGGCCTTGTTATCAACTCAACCCGTTTTGGAGCCCAAACCACTACTCCGTTGCTCATAACATTGTAGGGATGCAATACTACCTCAATAGGTTTAGCCTTGATCTTAAGAGGTCTCTGTACCCAAACATTAGCACTCTCCATCAACTTGGCATACCTCTGAGCCAAAGAATCAAGCTCTCTCGGGTATATGATTTTAAAATTTCCGGTCTCTATTACTTGCCATTTTGCCCTCGACGGATCGCTTCCAAGAGAGTAAAACTGGCCATACAGACGGTTGGACAACAATATGAAAGAAAACGCCAATACAAAGAATAAGACAATATCCTCCGCTATTTTATTAATTCTTAATTTTTTGAGAAACCCCACCAAAAATATTCTTTACACGAAGGTAATAAATTACTACTATTATTGACCGGCTTAATTTTATGCTCTATATTTGTGTACTGTCTGTCATCAAGTGCAGCAATATTCAAAATTTAATGAAATATGAAAAAATATATCTTTTTGCTGTTTTTTTCTGTAATCACACTCTTCACGTATGCACAAAACGACTCTGTCACTCTTGTAAACGCAAAATGGGAGGTGAAACAGGTTGCCAACGGCGTTCTTTGCAAACAGTTTCATTTCAATAATCAAGAGCTTTTCAATGCCAATGAATTTATTTCGATTATAGAAATTGATAAAAACTCCGGAACAAGATTAGAGATTTTCCCCTCTCCAGTTTTAAAAGAGACCAGCAAAATTGCAGAAGAGAATGGTGCTTTTGCAGCCATAAACGGCTCATTTTTCAAGTTTAACTATACTTATAATACAGAAGATTACAACTCGGTCGACTATATCAGGAAGAAGAACAAACAACTTGCTCCTAATACTTTTACAGAAAAAAACCAAAGAGCAATGCATCAGTTGGGAGCTCTGGCCATTCATAACGGAGAGTTTTATATTCTTAAAGCAGACGATCTTAAAAGTTGGGAAAAGTACATATTGGCAGATGAAGTTATTACAACCGGTCCTATTTTACGGATAGCCGGCAAGGACGAAAAACTGCAAAATTTATCTTTCTACACCACCCGTCATCCGAGAACTGCCATAGCAAAGACAACATATGGCAAGATACTTCTGGTTACTGTTGACGGGAGGGCAAAAGAGTCTGCAGGAGTCAGCCTGGCAGAACTCCAAAGTATTTTGAAATGGCTTGGAGGAGAGTATATTATCAATCTAGATGGAGGTGGTTCCACCACAATGTATATTAAAGGGTTTTCCGACAATGGTATTATCAACCATCCGACAGACAACAAACTTTTCGACAATAACGGAGAGAGAAAGGTGGCGAATGCAATTCTTCTGTACAAAGACTAAACTTATGTAACATGAAAAATATATCAATCGTTTTCATAGCCTTCTTGCTTCTCTCCTGTGGAGAGAACAGGTCTGGGATTATTACATTTTCTACACCCGACAGGCTTAGCGGACAGACAGATGTTCTCGAATTGGCGTGTGATCCTATCGATACTGTGGATATCGCAGTGATAGGCACTCAGATAAACGGAATAGAGGCACTGCGCCGTTTGTCTGATATTAACGGAATACGTATAAAAGCAATTTTTGATAATATTCCTGAAAACCTTGCAACTGCTCAGACTGTTCTAAAAGAGATGAGCCAAACTGTTGCCGACGAGTATTGGGGCTCGGGAAATTGGCGCAAAATCTGCGAAAGAGCAGATATTGATCTTGTATATATCTGCACCCCGGAGAAGTTTCGTACAACCATTGCTGTATTTGCAATGGAGAGTGGCAAGCATGTTGCTTCGGAGACACCTGTGGCTCTTACACTTAATGATTGCTGGGAACTGGTCAATGTTGCAGAAAAGACAAGAAGGCACTGTGTTATGATGCAAAACAGCAATTATGATCCCTTTGAATTGACAATGCTGAATATGGCTCAGCTCGGTTTTTTTGGAGATATCAGCCGTATTGAGAGCGGCGGTCTTCACTATGTAAATGCTATAGGCCCTGCAGCACAAATTCTTAATATTCACAGGGGAGATAAAATGAACTATCTGCTCTTCGTCTCCGGTGCAAAGAACGCTATCATAAAGACGGAAAAGGGGAAAACTGTCATCCTACGTAATGATTCAATCTCATCCCTACCTTCCGGAAGGGAATACAATATCTACGGAACTAAGACATCTGCAAAAAAGAATAGTCATCAGGTGAGCGACTCTCTTCTTAAAGCGTATGCTCACCCGATTGTGAAGGAGATTAAAGATCCCGATCTCATTGCCGACTACCGACTTATCTACTGTCTGAGAAATGGTCTTCCTTTGGATATGGATGTGTATGATGCTGCCGAGTGGTCTGCCATTACTCCTTTGAGTATAATCTCCGCAAAACACAATGGAAGACCGGTAATGTTTCCTGATTTCACCCGCCAGTCCTGGGACAAACTAAAAGGGTACAAGCAATATAAAAATGACAGATAAAAGGCTCCTTTTTGTATATACCCGTCTCTCCACTTTCGTAAAGTGTGATCTCGGTATTCTTGAAAAGGAGTATCTAGTTTCTGCTTTTTGTGTAGACACCACCACCCCAGGCAGACAGCTGCTGGCAATGATACGTCTGCTTTTCTACCTGGCTTTCAATATATCTAAATTTGATATTGTCTATATCTGGTTTGCAGATTACCATTCCTTCCTGCCGGTTTTCTTTGCAAAACTGTTCGGAAAGAAATCATATGTTGTAATTGGCGGATATGATGTCTGCAGGGTCAGGAATCTTAAATACGGTAGTTTTGTAAATCCGGTAAGGGGCTTTATGGCAAAATATTCTATGAACAACGCAACTCTCAACCTATGCGTCTCCAGACATATCTCCCGTATAGTAAAATTTATCGCCCCCAGATCAAAACGGGAAGTACTCTATAACGGAGTTGCCTTTGACTCTGCCAGCCGATCTAAATCTGAAGAGAGCCAACCCAAAGAGAGCATTGTTCTCTCGGTAGCACTCTGTTCAACAAAGCAAAGTTTTTACATAAAAGGAATAGACAGATATATAGAAGCAGCCAGGGCTGCCAAAGATTTGAAATTCATAGCAGTTGGCCTCGATAAAAGCAACCTTTCCAACCTGATTGGAGAGATTCCTGATAATCTTGAAATTTTTTCAAAACTCCCGCAGGAGGAGTTAGCAAAATATTATTCCCGGTCGTCGGTCTACTGTCAGCTCTCCAGAAGCGAAAGCTTTGGGGTTGCTCTTGCCGAGGCTATGTATCACAATTGCGTACCTGTAATTGCACGCACCGGAGGTATGCCTGAAGTGACAGGCGGTTACGGATTTACTGTAAGCGGGAATGACACTTCGGAAACAGTCAAAGCAATAAGATCTGCTCTTACCATGCCATCTTCGGACAAATACCGGATTAGGGTGGAGGGAAAATTCACAATCGCGGCAAGAGCTATTACGCTGGCAGCGCTGTTAGCATAATTATAACAACCTGTGCGTCAAAAAAGTACTAACAGCGCTGCCAGCCCATCTATATATATAAAACCACATTTTATCTTTCTTGCGGGCAAGTTGCAGGAGTATCTGGTACTGAATTTTTGGTTCAAGTATCTCTCCCCTTTTTAACGCAGAGTCTACCTCGGGAAATAACCGGAATATCTCTTCGATTTCCATTTCTGGTTTTGGGTGTAGTAGCATCTTCCGCTTTGTATTTGCCTTATATCTGAGAAATGCAGCGGAAAAATCCATCCCCCTCTCCGAGAAGAAGGATTCAAGATGGACCAGAGCATTGCCAACAAAAGGCAAGTGGTTAAAGCTAAAGGTACCCGAGTTAGTGTTGTACTGGACAAAATGGAGAAGTGGTTTGGGAACAAATGCAATTTTTGGTGCAACGCACACCAATAGAGGTGATACTGAAAGGTCGTCACGCATATTGTCGTGAAAAGAGATCCCGTTGGACAAAAAAAGATCTTTTTTGATAAGTTTGTTCCAAAGTGCGCAACCTTTGACCGATGTCAGCATCTCCTTTATGTATCTCTCCTTTTCTGTACTTTCCGAGATAAAGTCCACTTCAAAGGTATCCTTTGCATAGATGGTAGCTCCTCCCGGCATCTCTCTGAAAAAATCTGAAATAACCAGTTCTGCATTATGTTTTAAAGCGGCATTATAAAGTTCTTCCAACAGATTTGGTTCAAAGAAGTCATCCGAATCGAGATAGATGATATACTCTCCGTTAGCAGATGAAAGTCCGGTGTTTCTCGCTGCCGCTATGCCTCTGTTCCTATCGTGCTGTATGTACCTTGTTCTGCCCGATAACTGAGATTTTTCAACAATGGATTTTGCTTTTTCAAAAGCACCGTCTCCTCCCCGGTCGTCAATCAGAATAAATTCAAAGGACTGAAATGACTGATTTATGAGAGAGTCAATGCATTTCTCTACATAGGCAGATTCTCTGTAAACAGAGATAATGACAGAAACAGGGTAGTTTTCCATACCAAGATATTTACAAAAAAAGCTGCCCAACTATTTGAAGCAGCTTTGTTGACCTACCAGGATTCGAACCTGGACTGACAGAACCAAAATCTGAAGTGCTACCATTACACCATAGGTCAATAGATTCCATTTTGAGCGGACAAAGATATTTTTTGTTGACCTACCAGGATTCGAACCTAGACAGTCAGATCCAGAATCTGAAGTGCTACCATTACACCATAGGTCAATAGATCCCTCTTTAGGGGTTGCAAAGATATCTCTTTTCCTGGAAAGTCCAAAAATTTATAAAAACTTAATGTTAAGAACCGCCTCTCCAAAATAGTGGTAAAGAATAACCCAGAATGCAAATCTGACAGCTTTCCCTATTAACATGTATATTGCGCACTTCGGGAAATTGACCTTATAAAAGCCCAATCCTATAGCCAGAATATCTCCGACTAAAGGTACCCAGCTGAAGAAGGCAATCAGACTCCCATACTTATCTATCTTGTTCTTTTGCCGCACAAGACTCTCCTCCTTTACTCTGAACCACTTCTCTATCCAGTCCCATTTTCCCAGGTAGCCTACATAGTAAGATGTGAGGCCTCCGAGCCAGTTTCCGATTGTTGCTACAAAAAAAGAAATTACTGGA